>OODJ01002990.1_pt1 | contig 10581 bp, 9 predicted proteins | sample 1671611 | NCBI WGS metagenome assembly OODJ01 (sample SAMN06348174, study PRJEB24527) | human gut metagenome | biome: human gut; feature: ankylosing spondylitis patient; material: feces | host: Homo sapiens | place: China | collected 2015-10 | reverse complement strand
CGCCGCCCCCGCCGAGGCGGGCCGGAAGAAGCGGAGCGAGGCCGGAGAGAGCAAGGCCCGTCCGGCTGCCCGCTCTCCCAAAAAGCACCGGGGCGGCCCCCGGGGCCCCATTGAGCCCATGAAGTCCAACCGCACCAAGGACTCCACCGAGCAGCACAGCTTGATGAAGCCCTACTATCTGGACAACTGACCCCGGGGCGGCACGCTCCCCCGCGGACACATCCGCCTCACAGGGGCGGGGAACATAGAGAACCATTCCGGAAAAGGGAAACAAAATAAAAAACTGGAGGGCATGAACAATGGATTATCAGGCAATGTATCAGCAGAAGCTGACCACTCCGGAGGAGGCGGTCAAGGTCGTCAAGTCCGGCGACTGGGTGGACTACACCTGGTGCACCAACCACCCGGTGGCCCTGGACAAGGCTCTGGCCGCCCGGAAGGACGAGCTCACCGACGTGAAGATCCGGGGCGGCGTCACCATGTGGATGCCGGAGATCGCCAAGGCCGACGACGCCGGCGACCACTTCACCTGGCACTCCTGGCACTGCAGCGGCATTGACCGCAAAATCATGAAGAAGGGCATGGGCTACTTCAGCCCCATGCGCTACTCCGAGCTGCCCCGGTTCTACCGGGAGAACCTGGCCCCTGTGGACGTGGTGATGCTCCAGGTGAGCCCCATGGACGCCCACGGCAACTTCAACTTCGGCCTGGCCGCCTCCCACCTGGCGGACATGATGGCCCGGGCCAAGTGCATCATCGTGGAGGTCAACCAGAATATGCCCTGGGTGTACGGCCTCACCGGCACCGAGATCAACATCCAGGACGTGACCTATGTCGTGGAGGGGGACAACCCCCCCGTGGCTCAGCTGGGCGCAGGCGGCGAGCCTACCGACGTGGACCGGGCTGTGGCCAACCTGGTGGTGCCCGAGATCCCCAACGGCGCCTGCCTGCAGCTGGGCATCGGCGGCATGCCCAACACCATCGGCGCCATGATCGCCCAGTCCGACCTGAAGGACCTGTCCGTCCACACGGAGATGTACGTGGACGGCTTTGTGGACATCGCCGCCGCCGGCAAGATCACCGGCCGCCACAAGAATCTGGACAAGGGCCGTCAGGTCTACGCCTTTGGTGCCGGCACCCAGAAGATGTACGATTACCTGAACGATAACCCGGAGTGTATGTCTGCCCCGGTGGACTACACCAACGACATCCGCAGCATTTCCGCACTGGACAATTTCATTTCCATCAACAATGCCGTGGATATCGACCTGTTTGGTCAGGTGAACGCCGAAAGCGCCGGTGTGAAGCACATTTCCGGCGCAGGCGGTCAGCTGGACTTCGTGCTGGGCGCATACCTTTCCAAGGGTGGCAAGAGCTTTATCTGCCTGTCCTCCACCTTCTTTAATAAAAAGACCGGCCAGCTGGAAAGCCGCATTCGTCCCACGCTGGAGAACGGCAGCATCGTTACCGACACCCGCGCCAACGTGCACTACCTGTGCACCGAGTATGGCTGCGTGAACCTGAAGGGCCTGACCTCCTGGGAAAAGGCCGAGGCTCTGATCAGCGTGGCACACCCGGACTTCCGTGAGGAGCTGATCCGCGAGGCTGAAAAGCTGCATATCTGGCGCAGAAGCAACAAAATTTAATAAGCGCTGTGGGTATTCCCGCTGCCCGCAGCAGGAATGGAGTTTGTCATGATGGACAAAAAGCCGCACATCAAACCGTATCTCTATGGGATGCTCGCAGGGTTTGGTGCCATTGCACTGAGCATCATCTTCTTTTTCCTCATTTACCGCTTTGACGGCTTTGGCTCGGCTATCTCTACCCTGACCGGCATCCTGATGCCCTTTATCTACGGTGCCGTCATTGCCTACCTGCTCAAGCCGGTGTGCAACAGCATCGAAAACTTTTTGCACCGGTTCATCCCGGAAAAGATGAATGGTCTGATCAACGCGCTGTCCGTGGCGCTTACCATCCTGTTCGGGCTTTTGCTGGTGTATGCACTGGTCATGATGATCGTGCCGCAGCTGATTACCAGCGTAACTACCCTGTACTACACCGCGCAGGCCAACATTACAAAGTTCATGAACTGGGCAAACCATCTGGAGTTTATTGAAAAGAACGAACAGATCACGGAACTGCTTAATTCGGCTTACGCTGCCCTGAATACCAATCTGGACACATGGAACACATGGCTCAAGAACACCCTGCTGCCCTCCATGCAGAACATTGTAAGCGGCGCAGCCATTGGTGTGCTGAACGTGGTGACGGTGGCCAAGAACCTGATCATCGGCATCATCGTGGCGGTGTATATGCTGGCCAGCCGCAAGCGGTTCGTGCAGCAGGGCAAGCTGGTGCTGCACAGCATCGTCCGTCCCCGCTGGGCACAGCTGATCACTGAGGAAGTGAAGTACGCCGACCGGATGTTCGGCGGCTTTATCAACGGCAAGATCATGGACTCTGCCATCATCGGCGTGCTGTGCTATATCGGCTGCCTGATCTTCAAGTTCCCCAGTGCGCTGCTGGTGTCGGTGATCATCGGTGTGACCAACGTGATCCCCTTCTTCGGTCCCTTCATCGGTGCCATTCCCGCCACCCTGCTCATTCTCATCCAGAACCCCATCAAGGCGCTGTGGTTCGTGCTGTTCGTACTGGTTTTGCAGCAGCTGGACGGCAACATCATCGGACCCAAGATTCTTGGCAACACCACCGGCCTTTCCAGCTTCTGGGTACTGTTCGCCATCCTGCTGTTTGGCGGCCTGTGGGGCTTTGTGGGCATGATCGTTGGCGTGCCGCTGTTCGCCGTTATCTACGACGTCATCAAAAAGCTGGTCATTCACGGCTTGCAGCGCCATCAGGAGCTGACCCTGCTGAACAGTTATCACGACCAGTTCGGCGACCCCGCAGACGATGCAGCCGCACAGCCTGCTGCACCGCAATCTGCTGAAAACCAGTAAACCTTCCCTGCCCCGCATCAGAGCCCTTCCGATGCGGGGCATTTTTTAATCAGTCTATAAAATCGAACCATGGAGGTTAAAGCTTATGAATAGCAAAAATATGCTTATGGGCATAATGATTGGAATTGCAATGGCAATACTTTGGAGCATTGTTTTTGTGAATGTATTAAATAGCATGGCCGGAATTGGAGTCGGAGTATGCCTTGGCATCTCTTTTGGTGTATCCAGTGGTCTTATTTTGTCGAAAAAAGATAAGGATAAGTAACGATATAATTTCCGATTTATACAGCAAGACCCCCGCCTTATGTTCCGGGTAGGAACACAGGGCGGGGGTCTTGTTATTGTTTTGAATCAGGTTTCAGCTCAGTCCAGCGGCTGAGTGGGCTTCCAGTCCTTATAGTTTTCGTACCGGCTCTCGCGGACCTTGTGGTGGGACCACACTTCGTCTGCGGTGGGCTGCCAGTCGGCAGCGTAAGCCTTGCACTTCTCGCACAGGTGCTCGACACTTTCCGGGGACTGCAGGTCGGTGCTGTGAGCACCGGTCTCGTGCACCATCTTTTCCAGCAGCTCCGGGTTTTCCAGCATCGGGCAGGGACGCAGATGGTTCTTGTTGAAGGGCTGGCCGTTGTGGTAAGCCATGAACAGCGGGCTGTGCAGGATCTCCAGAATAGACTGGTCGTGGATATTGGCGTTGGAGTAGTGGATGAACACGCAGGGCTCGGCGTCACCAGCAGAGTTGATATGGAAGTAGTTGCGGCCACCGGCGATGCAGCCGCCCACGAACTCGCCATCGTTCTGGAAGTCCATGGGGTAGAACGGGATATCGCACGCAGAAGAGCGCAGATAGCGGATACGGTCGATCATATACTTGCGCTGTTCCGGGGTGGGCATCAGCTCCGGGGCGGCCTCGTTGCCCACCGGCATATAGTGGAAGTAGAAGCCGAAGTGTGCCCCCTTCTCGCACAGGAACCGCATGAACGCATCGTTGGTGACGGCGTCGATGTTCTGGCGGGTGTAGCAGATGGAAGTACCGAAGAGAATGCCGTACTTCTTGAGCAGATCCATGGCGTGCATCACAGCGGCATAGTGACCTTCGCCGCGGCGGGCGTCGTTGGTCTCCGGGGTGCCCTCGATGGACAGCATAAAGGCGATATTGCCCAGACGCTGCACCTCTTCACAGAAGGGCTCGTCGATGAGGGTGGAGTTGGTGTAGATGGCAAATTCCACGTCGTTGTGCTTTTCTGCCAGCTTGAGCACGTCCTTCTTGCGCACCAGCGGCTCGCCGCCGGTCAGCATATACAGGTACACGCCCAGCTCCTTGCCCTGCGTAACGATCTTGTCCATATCCTCAAAGCTGAGGTTGTTCTTGTGGCCGTACTCGCCTGCCCAGCAGCCCACGCAGTGCATATTGCAGGCCGAGGTGGGGTCGAACAAAATCAGCCAAGGGATGTTGCACTGGTATTTGACGCGGTTCTCGCGGATCATCTTAGTGCCGCGGAAGAAGGCTTCGTAGCCCAGATTCAGCGCGGTGGTACGCGCCACATGGGGGTCGGTCTGGTCCAGCACGCAGTTGATGAGTTTCGTCCACTTACTGTCGGGGTCGGTCAGCACCTTTTTGGCGTTCTCGTAGGTCTCATCGCTGAAGCCGCTGCCGTAGAACTGCTTTGCAGCATCTACCAGCTGGTTCATCGTCTTTTCACGGTCTTGCTCGGCGCGGGAAAGCGCCACGTCCACTATTTTACCAAGCGCAGCACGCTGCATCTTGTGAGTCAGATTCTCAAGAGATGTATTCATAGCTTTTTCCTCCCGAAATGCTTCCTTTGGAAATCCTTATTTTGCTTGACCACATCTTACTACTTTGCGCGTTTTTGTGCCATAAACAGAAAATACGCCGTGATGGAAAACCCATCACGGCGCGCTCTTTGATAAAATTTTATTGAAGCCGCACAGCCACAAAGCACATCATTCCTCTATTTTCAAGCTGCCGCTGCTCAGGCGGCACAGCGCACGGCGGAAATCCCCGTGGATCATGGTGCTCACGCGCTCCACCATCTTCTTGGGGTCGCCTTTCATATCCCGGCGGGTCCATTCCAGCGTCATACCCACCAGTGCATACTTGTAAAAATCCACAACAAACTGCTTATCTGCGTCCTGCACGGTGATATCATGGCATTCACGGTCTGCAAAGTCCTTCAGGATGGGGTCCAGCAGCCTATAAAGGTACTGTTCCACCTGTTCCCTGCCCACCGAGCGGTAAACGTTGAGCACAAGGGTCTTGTTGTCCTGCAGCTGGTGCAGAACGTTCAGATAGGCTTCGCTCCATGTACCAAAGCCCCGGCGGCCTTCCATTGCCTTGGCGGCATCCTCCGCTAAGATCCAGTCCACCAGATCGTAAATATCTTTGAAATGGTAATAAAAGGTCATGCGGTTGACACCACAGTCCTCGGTGATATCGTTGATTGTGATCTTGTTCAGGGGCTTTTCCAGCAGCAGCTTTTTCAAAGATGCCTCCAGTGCCCGTTTTGTCGTTTGTGACACAAAAACCCATCCTTTCCCGGCAGACGCCGCTGCCGTTTACAGTAGATCTGTGAATGATACCCCATGATTTATTTTACCGCAAAATACGACCTTATTTCAAGTAGAGATTCTTATCTTTTTATGAAGTTTGTGTGTGCGCTGCCCGCCCCGGTGGGGCTGTTTTTACATTATATCCGCCAAAAATAAGACAAAAGTCTTGATTTTCTCCCAGCGGTTGCTTAGAATGAATAAGAAGCAGAATTTTATGCAGTGCATACCTGCCGAGGGAGGGTTATTACTATGATGAAAACCATTGGGTTTTTAGGCTGTGGAAACATGGGCGGCGCTATTGCACGTGCTGTGTGCAAGGCTACCGAGCCTGAGAATGTATTTCTGGCTAACCGCACGGCGGCCAAGGCCGAAGCGCTGGCCGCAGAGCTGGGCTGTCAGACGGCTACCAACGCCGAGGTTGCCGGGGACTGCGACCTGATCTTTCTGGCGGTAAAGCCCCAGATGATGGAGGCCATGCTGGAGCCCCTGCGGTTCATCCTTGCCGAGCGCACCAAGCGGTTCGTGCTGTGCACCATGGCCGCCGGTCTGCCGATGGCACGCATTCAGGAGATGGCGGGCGGCGACTACCCTGTCATCCGCATCATGCCCAACACCCCGGCATCGGTGGGCGAAGGCATGATCCAGTATTGCTCCGTCAACGTGACCGTCGAGGAGGAGGCTGCATTCTGCCAGCTGATGGCTCCCGCCGGGCGTCTGGACGCCATAGCCGAGGGCATGATCGATGCTGCAAGCTGCGTCTCCGGCTGCGGCCCGGCATGGGTGTACCAGTTTATTGAAGCGCTGGCCGATGGCGGCGTGGCCTGCGGTCTGCCCCGGGCAAAGGCACAGGAATACACCGCACAGATGGTGCTGGGCAGCGCAAAGCTGGTGCTGGAAAGCGGCAAGCACCCCGGCGCGCTGAAGGATGCTGTGTGCAGCCCCGGCGGCAGCACCATTCAGGGCGTGCGGGTACTGGAAGAACATGGGCTGCGCGGTGCGGTGATGGATGCCGTGCTGGCTGCTTACGACAAAACAAAGGAAATGGGAAAGGGTTAATGGAATCATGCGCATCGTTGTGAAAGTGGGCACCTCCACATTGGCATACCCCACCGGGCGGTTGAACATCCGCCATGCAGAGGAACTGGTCAAGGTATTGAGCGATTTAAAGAACGAGGGACACGAGGTCATTCTGGTATCCTCCGGCGCTATCGGCATGGGCGTGGGCAAGCTTTCGCTGCCTGCACGCCCAAAGGATACCACCACCAAGCAGGCCTGCGCTGCCGTGGGACAGTGCGAGTTGATGTACACCTACGACCGGCTGTTCAGTGCCTACGATCACACGGTAGCGCAGATCCTGCTTACCGGCGTGGACGTGGAGCACACCGAGCGCCGGGTGAACATCCAGAACACCCTGACCCGTCTGCTGGAACTGGGTGCACTGCCCATCATCAATGAAAATGATAGCGTTGCCACCGATGAGATTACCTCCATTGGCGACAATGACACGTTGGCTGCTATTGTGGCCTGCTGCTGCAAGGCCGACTTGCTGGTGCTGCTGAGCGACATCGACGGCCTGTACACTGCCAACCCCCACACCCACCCGGATGCGGCACTGATCCCGCTGGTGGAGGAGATCACCCCGGAGGTGATGGCGCTGGCAGACGGTGCAGGCTCTGCACTGGGCACCGGCGGCATGGCAACCAAGCTGCGGGCTGCCCGCATGGTGACCGGCAGCGGTGCAGATATGGTCATTGCCAACGGCGCACACCCGGAACTGCTGTATGATATCGCTGCGGGCAAGCCCATCGGCACCCGCTTTGCCGGGCACAAGCAGCCCACACTGTCCACACAGGAGGTTTGAGCTATGACCACACAGGAAATTCTGGAAGCCGCCCGCGGGGCAAAGGCTGCGCTGGCACTGGCTGATAGCGCCAGCCGCGCACAGACACTGCGCAGTATGGCTGCGCAGCTGTGCAGCCCGGCAAACATGACGGCTATCCTTGCCGCCAACGCCGACGATATGGCCGCCGCAAAGGGACACATCAGCGAGGTGATGCTGGATCGTCTTGCCCTGACCGAGGAGCGCATCCGCGCCATGGCAAAGGGCATTGAAGAGGTCGCTGCCCTGCCCGACCCGGTGGGCCGGGTGCTGAAGCGGGTGGAGCGCCCCAACGGGCTGGTGATCGAAAAGACCGCCGTGCCCATGGGTGTGATTGCCATCATCTACGAGAGCCGTCCCAACGTGACCAGCGATGCCGCCGCCCTTGCCATCAAGAGCGGCAACGCCTGCATCCTGCGCTGCGGCAAGGAGGCTTGGCGCAGCGCCAACGCCATTGTGCAGGCACTGCGGCAGGGGCTGCGGGAGAACGGTCTGCCGGAAAACGCGGTCTGCCTGATCGAGGACACCACCCACGCCTCTGCCAACGCCCTGATGACTGCCGTGGGCTATGTGGATCTGCTGATTCCCCGGGGCGGTGCAGGGCTGATCCGCGCCTGCGTGGAAAACGCCAAGGTGCCCTGCATCCAGACCGGTACCGGCATCTGCCACATTTTTGTGGACAACACCGCCGATCAGGCCAAGGCGCTGGATATTATTGAAAACGCCAAGGCCAGCCGCCCCAGCGTGTGCAACGCTGAGGAGGTGTGTCTGGTGCACTCTGCCATTGCGCAGGAGTTTCTGCCTAAACTTGCACAGCGTCTTGGCCCCGACCGCGTGGCTGTGGGCAAGCTGCCGGTAGAGCTGCGGCTGGACACGCGCGCTGCCGCCATCATTCCCGGCATGCCTGCCGGCCCTGCGGACTTTGACACCGAGTTTCTGGACTACATCCTTGCCGTCAAGGTGGTGGACAGTGTAGATGAGGCCATTGCCCACATTGCGCTGCACTCCACCGGCCACAGCGAGGCCATTCTGACCCAGACGCAGGCAGACGCCGACCGGTTCACCGCTGCGGTGGACAGCGCCGCCGTGTATGTGAACTGCTCCACCCGCTTTACCGACGGCGGCGAGTTTGGTCTGGGCTGCGAGATGGGCATCTCTACCCAGAAGCTGCACGCCCGGGGTCCCATGGGGCTGGAGGAACTTTGCAGCTACAAGTACATCATTCACGGTGATGGGCAGATCCGGTGATCTCCCCTGCCCCGTCTTCTTCATAATTTTTTTACAATTCTGTCCGGCCTGCGGGCGCGGCAGAGCAAGTTTTTCACAGTTGAAAAAAATTTCCTGTACAGGCCGATGCAAACTGCTTTGGCCTGTATTTTTGTTTTATCGGGATGGACTGTATTTCGATTCAAGTGAAAAAGTGAAAAATATTTCACTTTTCCCAGAAAACGGATTTTCTTGGATGGTGGTATGTATCCAAGAATTCGCCGTTTCTCACAATGTAAAAGTAGTACTTTTATGTTTTTATAGGTTAAAAAAGCAAAATTTTCTCTTGACAGAGCGTTTTCTGTGCGGTAAAACTATAGTGTAAGGTTTGATATCGATTTCACTCTCGTTTCACAGAACTTCAAAAATTCGTACATCACAACTGGTACTATGTAAAAATAAGTAAAGGAGAGAGCATCCTATGACGATCGCAATTCTTGCCCACGATTCCCGCAAAGAACTGGCTCTGCAGTTCTGTACCGCTTACAGTGCCATCCTTTCCCGCAATAATGTTATCGCCACCGGTACCACCGGCCGGATGCTTGCGCAGACTACTGGTCTGCCGGTGCATTGCTACCTCTCCGGCAAGCTGGGCGGTGTACAGCAGATCACCTCCCGCGTTGCCTGCGATGAGGTGGATCTGGTGCTGTTCTTCCGCGACCCGCTGAAGGCCGATGCCGCCAGCCTGACCGAACAGAATCTGCTGCGCCTGTGCGATATGCACAGCGTACCCATTGCCACCAACATTGCTACCGCAGAGGTGCTGCTGCGTGGTCTGGATCAGGGAGATCTGGACTACCGCGAAGGGATGCACCCGGCTATGATCGAGCCGATCCCCGCCATGCAGGCCCGTGCCGTGTAAGCGTTTATTTGTGTGTTACTTTGTGTATAGAGGGAAAAAAGGAGCTATCGCAGCGTGTTGTGCGATAGCTCCTTTTGTTATAATGATATCCTGCCCGCAGGGCAAACATTACTCCTTAAAATAAGCTTTCTGGACAGCAAGCAGCACACCGGCGCGGCTGGCGGCAAAGTTCAGGCCGCCCTGCAAATAACAGGTATAAGGGGCGCGCAGAGGACCGTCGCAGGAAAGCTCGATGGTGCTGCCCTGCGTAAAGCTGCCGCTGGCCATGACCACCTCGTCGGTGTAGCCCGGCTCCGGGCTGGGTTCCGGGGCGGCGTAGCTGTCCACGGGGCTGGCAGCCTGAATGCCCTGACAGAAGCCGATGAGCGCCTCTGCCGTACCGGCATCAAAGCAGGTGACGATATCGTTGTGAGCCTCGCAGTAGCGTGGGATGGGCTTTTTGCCCAGCAGCTCCAGCATACACTGGGCATAGATGGCGGTCTTGATGGCCTCGCACACCACGCCGGGAGCGTAGTAGAAGCCCAGATACATATCCCGGGGGGTCTCCAGCGTGCAGCCCAGCTCCTTGCCAAGGCCGGGGGCGTTCAGGCGGTAAGCGCACAGTTCCACCAGATCCTTGCGACCCACGATGTAGCCGCCGGTGGGAGCAATGCCGCCGCCGGGGTTCTTGATCAGGCTGCCCACTGCGATATCCGCGCCCACCTGACAGGGCTCCTGCGTCTGGGTGAACTCGCCGTAGCAGTTGTCCACAAAAATGATGATCTCCGGGTTTGCGGCGCGGGCGGTATCGGCAATTTTGCGGATGGTAGCCAGATCAAAGGCGTTGCGCTGTAAATAGCCGCGGCTGCGCTGGATGTGGCATACCTTTGCACCAGGAGCTTTTTTGGCGATCAGGTCGTAGTCCGGGGTGAAGTCTGCTTTAAGGGGGGCTTCGTCATAGTTTACGCCGTAGTCCATCAGGGTACCGGTGCCCTTGCCCTTGCCGTCCAGACCAATGACGCCCTCCAGCGTATCGTAGGGGCGGCCGGTGGCGGCCAGCAGGGTGTCCC
>OODJ01002987.1_pt1 | contig 10585 bp, 5 predicted proteins | sample 1671611 | NCBI WGS metagenome assembly OODJ01 (sample SAMN06348174, study PRJEB24527) | human gut metagenome | biome: human gut; feature: ankylosing spondylitis patient; material: feces | host: Homo sapiens | place: China | collected 2015-10 | reverse complement strand
CTTTACCGAAAATACCTCCTTAACGTCTTCCGGTTTACTATAGCAATCTTCATAAATAATGCATTTGAAAGTATTGTTACATATCAATTTCTTATTTCATAAATTACTGCAAACAATCCAGTCCATCATAGCGTGAAGTCCTGCTGAACTGTCTTGATTGCATTATTTTATGGAATTGCTATAATATTTCATAAACTTAATATTCCATAAACCTCACGTTATACTACAGTTATTTTCAGTAAACAGCGCAGGAAAATATATCTGTCTGAGTGCATTTGCAGGCATCTTAGATCTTCTTAGCCGGTAGAAATCTGCGTTATGGAGAAAAATCGCAACCTGTCTGAGCGAAGCCTGCAGCGGAGCGAGTTTTGCATTTTTCTCCATGCTTTTAGCAGATTTTTACCGACTTAGAAGATCTTAGATGCCGAAACCGCACTCAGACAGATATATTTTCCTGCGCGTCCCCCACCAACCCAAAACTACAGCAAAGGAAACCTACCCAATTATGAACGAAAACACAACACCCCTCCACCCCGCATTCCTCACCCGAATGAAAGAAATGCTCGGCAACGAATACCCCGCATTCCTCTCTAGCTTCAGCGCCCCCCGAACCTACGGCCTGCGCATAAACACCTCCAAGATCACCTGCGAAGACTTCGAAAACCTGTCTCCATTTCCAACCCGTCAGATCCCATGGATCAAAAACGGCTACTTCTACGATGAAGACATCCGTCCTTCCAGATGCCCATACTACCAGGCCGGCCTCTACTACCTTCAGGAACCCAGCGCCATGACCCCCGCCTCCCGCATCCCCATCGAGCCGGGTGACAGAGTCCTGGACCTCTGCGCAGCCCCGGGCGGCAAGGCAACTGCAGCAGGCGCAGCACTTCAGGGACAGGGACTTCTGGTAGCAAACGATATCAGCACTTCCCGCGCCAGAGCCCTCCTTCGCAACCTGGAACTCTTCGGCATCCCAAATGTCTTCGTAGCAAACGAAACACCTGCAAAGTTAACCAAAGCATTCCCCGAATTCTTCGACAAGATCATCCTGGATGCTCCATGCTCCGGAGAAGGAATGTTCCGTAAGGAAGAAGCCCTTGCCAAAGACTGGACTCCCGAAAAATCCATGGAGCTTTCCGAAATCCAGAAAGAGCTTATCCTCCAGGCAGCCGATATGCTCCGTCCCGGCGGACTGATGCTTTACTCTACATGCACATTCGCGCCTGCAGAAGACGAACAAACTGTTTCCTGGCTTCTGGAAAACCGTCCTGACATGGAACTGGCAGAAATGGAAGATTATGAAGGCTTCTCCCATGGAGTTCCTGAATGGGGAAACAAAAATCCTGAACTTATCAAATGCATCCGGATTTTCCCACACAAAATGAACGGAGAGGGACACTTCCTTGCGCTCTTCCGCAAAAAAGGACAGGCAATCAAGGAAAGCTCCCGTCCTCACACAAAACCGGACAAAAACGCATTTCCACTGATTGAGGAATTTCTGAACGAAATCGGTCTGAAAACCCTCTGCGGCCAGCCATTTGACTGGGAACGTGTGGAAATCCGCGGTGATAAAGCCTACTATCTTCCCCCGGTTGCCCACAACTTCCGTGGCATCACCTTCTTAAGAAACGGTCTCTATCTCGGTGACCTGAAGAAAAACCGCTTCGAGCCGTCTCAGCCACTTGCACTGGCGATCCGCAAAGATGAAGCAGAAGCAGTCATCTCTCTCACCGCTTCTGACGAAAGGATCACCAGATATTTAAAGGGCGAAACCTTAAATATCGAACCCGAAGAAGCAGCTCACAAAAAAGGCTGGCATCTCCTCTGTGCAGATGGATATCCCATTGGCTTCGGTAAACTGGTCAACCAGATCCTGAAAAACAAATATCCGGCAGGGTGGCGCGTATAACACGCGCTTATCCCTGCCGGATATTTGAATTCACAATAATAATATTTATTCCGCTTACAGCAATATCTCTTTCTGCAATGTAAACGAATAAATGATCTTTTCCTTCACTCTTTTCCCCGTCATCCGCTCCAATGCCCGGGCATAATCCTCAAGCTGCACATGATACAGATCGATCAGCTTCTGTTCCTGTCCTCTCTTCACTCTATCCGTTTTATAGTCCACAAGAACAATCTCTTCCTCTTCCATAAAATAGGCATCGATAATTCCCTGCACCAGCACTGTTTCGTTCTTCCAACCATCATCGAGCATAGAAGCACTTCTCTGAATCACAAAAGGCTGTTCTCTGTAAAGATGTTTTTTCATGGCAGCTTTCTTCATCCTCTGCCCCAGCCCGGACTCCACAAACCTCCTGATATCCCAGATCCGGATACATTCTGCTTCCTGCTCTGTCATTTTCTGGCTCTCCAGAAGTCTCTTTAACTGAGCCCGAAGCTGTTCCTCTGTATCTGCTTCTGCATAATCCAGACATTCCATTACTCTGTGGTAAGCAGTACCTCTGGCAGCCCCCTTATACTCTTCCTGCTTCTCTGCCATAAATGCAGGAACCGGCGCTTCCTGTTCTTCCTCCTGCTCTTCGGCAGACACACTGATATTCTCTTCCAGTTCACTTTCATCATGCCAGCTTCTCTTTTTCAGATCCGAAACACTGACTTTAACCGGAATATCTTCCAGATATTTATACGGATATACAAAGGAAAATCTCTTCTCTATCTCTTCCTTCACAGCCTCATCATACACTTTATTTTCATCCCAGTTCTTCAGATATTCCTCCTGCATCTGGTTTCCTGCCTGGATGAGAACTGCTTTTTCTGTCATCTGACGGACAGTGATCTTTTTTATCACAAACTCAGAGATATCATCGTAAATCCCCGGCTGTTTCTTCATGAGGATTCCATATTCCCACAAAAGTTCACTCATTGCCCGATGCCGCACCAGCGCAGGCAGTACAAAAGCCCAGTAATTCTTTGCTTTCATTCTGGTTCCCAGTGGGAGCAGTTCTTCTTCCTCATCCAGAAAACGCGACAGCGACAGCATCTGCTTTTCCAGCTTTCCGACTGTTCCTGTAAGGATCAGTTTCTCTTTTGCTCTTGTCATGGCAACGTAAAGTACCCTCAGTTCCTCTCCCAGACTCTCTTTCAGAAGCTGTCTTCTGATCACCTGCTTATTCAGCGAAGATGCGATCACCCGTTTCTCCGGTATGATAGCATCAGCCCCTATTCCCAGTTCCGGATGAAGCAAAAGACCTGCATTCATATCCTGAAAATTAAACTGTTTTCCCATACCGGCCACAAATACTACCGGAAATTCAAGTCCCTTACTCTTGTGGATCGTCATGATCTCCACTGCGGTATTGCCCGCTCCTGTCAGATTGACTTCTCCATAGTCTACCTGATATGCCTGTAGCTGTTCGATATAACGAACAAAGTTAAACAGACCCCTGTAGCTTGTCTTCTCATAGTCCATAGCTTTCTCCACAAGCATGGTAAGATTTGCAAAACGCTGCTCCCCTCCCGGAAGTGCCCTTGCATAATCTCCATACCCGGTTTCTTTCAGCACATAAAGGATCAATTCGTGGACCGGCGTATATGCAGCCATATTTCTTACCTTTTCAAGGAGACTCAGAAATCCTTTTAATTTAATATTCAGAGAGTTCTTTTCATCTGTTCGCAGATTACTGTTTAACAATTCAGATTTCAGCTTATCCGGATCCAGTTCTTTTTCGGGGATTTCATTTTCTCCTGCATATGCCGAAACACTCTCATAGAGCAGACCATCAGGATACTGTATTCTAAGCTCTGCCAGTTCCTGTGAAGTGCATCCGACGATCGGTGAACGAAGCACTCCCATAAGCGGAATATCCTGCAGCGGATTGTCACACACCTTCAGATAATTCAATACAGTCACAATCTCGGTTGCAGAGAAATATCCGGTTCTTGATGTACAATATACAGGGATTCCCTGAGACGCCAGCACTTCCCTGAAGGTTTCTGCCCATCCATAGGCAGTGCGCAGCAGGATTACAATATCCCCGTATTCCACAGGCCGGTATTCCTTCGTCTCTTTATCTACGATCTGTTCTTTTCCCACAATTTCTTTAATTCTCTGTGCAATGGCCAGCGCCTCCAGTTCCTGCCCGGTCTGATTTTCCATTTCCCTGCGGTTTCCCGATGCACCTGCGTCTTCATAGTCCTGTACATCAGACAGTTCTTCTCCGTCTCTCTCGACCAGAAGAACCTCTGTCTTTACAAATTCCTCTGACTCTCCTTCCGGAAAAGAAGCTCCGGGATAAAGGGCTGCATCTTTGTCATAGGTAATCCCTCCCAGGTCTTCCCCCATGATCTGTCGAAAAATAAAGTTTACACTCTCCAGAACCTGTTCCCTGCTCCGGAAATTTTTGTGCAGGTCAATTCTCTGCTCCTGTGCTTCTTCTGTGGAATAACTTTTATATTTTTCCATGAAAAGCTCCGGCCTTGCCAGACGGAAACGATAGATACTCTGCTTTACATCTCCTACCATGAAGATATTTTTCTTCTGGTTGATCCACCCGGATACTGCTGTTGTCAGAAGCTCCTGCACTAAGTTACTGTCCTGATATTCATCCACCAGGACTTCATCATACTTTGCGGAGAGCTCTCTCGCAGCCTGAGACATATGGATTTCTTCCCCTTCTTTCGTCATCAGTATCTGCAGGGCAAAATGTTCCATATCCGTAAAATCCAGAATATTCTTTTCTCTCTTCGCCTCTCCGAACTGTTTTTTAAATCGTGCCGTCAACTCAACTAACATCTCTATTGGGCCTCTGATATATCTGATCACTTCCAGAAGTTCTTTCTCTGCACTCTGGAAATATCGCTGCCCCAGTTCCTTCAGAATCCCCTTTTCCTCATCCCGAAGATCTTTCACTCTCTGCTTCTTCTGTTCATCTACATCCGCAGCCTTCTTTGTGCTCAGCCGGGCAAATGAGGGTTTCATAAGTATTTCTGCAGTTCCATTATAATCTCTTTTCTCTGCCAGTTCCTGCAGACTTCTTATAAGAAGCAGATCACTGCTCAGTGCCTCATCATACAGATACGGACCATCCGGCTCTGAGCAGATTCTTCGAGCCTCCTGCACCAGAAGCTTCGCTTCCTGCAGTTCATCCTTCACTGCATCCCAGAGCATCCTCATCCACTCAGTCTCTCTTAACTCTTCCAGGGAATCAATCCTGTAATCATCCATACACCCGGACAGCCATTCCTGCGGAAAAGGATTGCTCATAGCCATTTCATATAATTTCTGTATCAGGTTTCCCAGATTTTCATCTGACTTTCCTGTTGCAAAGCATTCCACGAATTTCTGAAACTTTTCATCTTTTTTGGCATAATATTCTTCAAGCAGTGCTTTCACAACATCTCCTCGCAGAAGCTTCAGCTCCCCCTCATCTGCCGTCCGATATCCCGGATCCAGTCCGATCAGATGAAAGTAATTCCGGATAATATAGGCACAGAAACCATCAATAGTTGTAATCTGTGCAGTATGAAGCAGGGTTGTCTGTCTCTGCAGATGCTCATTATCGGGATCCTCACAGAGTGCTTTTTCAATAGCTGCCGAGATCCTCTCTTTCATTTCACCTGCTGCCGCTCTTGTAAATGTCATGATCAGCAGTCTGTCAATATCCACAGGGTGTTCTTTATCTGTTATCTTACTCAGGATACGTTCTACCAGTACTGCCGTTTTTCCGGACCCGGCTGCCGCACTGACCAGAATATTTCTGTCCCGCAGCCGTATAACCTCCTGCTGCTCCTTTGTCCACTGTACGCCCATCTTATTCTGCCTCCCTGTCAAATGCTTTCCATAATTCCTCATCAGAGAAGTTTTTCAGTCTGCGGAATTCATATCCTGACAGCCTGCGGTCAAATCCGCATACCGTCATATACGGACAATAAGTACACGCATTCTTTTTTCCGAGCTCATAGGGAGAAACCTCTGCATCTCCCTCCAGAATAGAACTTCTTATCTTCTCAATCTTCGTCCTTACATACCGTCCAAGCACTGCGAACTGTGTTCTGTCTGCCACAGAAGAATTTTTGCGAAAGCTTCCGTCCTTATTAAATGCGACAGGAATGGAGCCAAGACTGCTGTCCATCCTGTACACAAGCTCCGGATCTGCCTGAACCAGCCCATTCATCTTCAGTTCTTTCATAAGACCTGCACTGACTGCTTCCACATCCGCATCTATCTTCTCCTGGATCATAGGATCCTTGATATTGTAATAAAAAACTCCCGCAGGAATAATCTCCTTATCCGGATATTTCTTCTGCTCTACACGCAGAGCACCATCCAGATAGATCATCAGCTGTAACTGCAGGCCATGATACAGATAAACCAGGTCAAAGGATGTATTTCCGGTTTTATAATCAATCACCTTCACATACACCTTATTCTGATCTTCCATAATATCTACTCTGTCAATCCGTCCTCCCCCGAAGGTTACCTCAAAGCCTTCCGGCTGAAATTCTCCCTGTTCCAGCTGTTTCTGAAGTGCCCATACCGTCCTTCTTAGGATTCTCCTTGTTCTCTCGATCATATATTCATTTCTGGCACTGCTTTTGAGCACCGTGTTTCCATAATCTGCCACAATATTATCCAGACACCGGTCCGCAATCTCATTCCGTTCCTGTTCTGTCAGCTCTGTCCATTTCATGCCTCTTTTTCGCACTTCTTCTGCAAAGCTTTCCAGTGCTTCATGCATAACATTTCCCATATCCATAGGTTTAAACTCATATTCCACACGCTCGGTAAGCTTCATTCCATACTGAAGGAAATGTGCAAATGCACAGGCTGCAAAACGTTCCAGTCTGGTAGCACTGTAAGGTGAAACCTCTCCGTATAATGCCTTCGCCACACTCTGGCTGATAATGTCCTCTGGTTTTCCGGCAAAAGCCGACTGTACCAGCTTCTGTACTCTGCTTCTGTATTCCGGATTCCGCAGATACCAGCTGTAAAGTTCTCCAAACATTGCATCCGTCTCATCTGCCTGCTCCAGAATATCCTCATGTTCTTTCTCTGTCTCCTGTACCAGCTTCTCCAGAAACAGATCAATCCCAGCTTCCGGATTTTCCGGATAACAATAATTGTTTATAGAATTTTTATGGGGTCTGACCCCGGCTCCGCCCTCAATTTCCAGCTTCGGATACAGACTACGTATACTCCCGATCAGATATGCCGGGCTTATGCCTTCTCCTTTTGCATTGGTATCACTATAGGAGAGGATCAGCTTTTCTCCCGGTTTCGTCATATTCAGATACAGATAAAACCTCTGCATATTCATCAGTTCTTTAGGCCCCGGTGCCAGTTCCACTCCCTGCTCCTGGAAGAAATCCCTGTCAAGCTCTGATAAGATTCCGCCTGTCTGTGTGCTCTTTGGGATATTTCCCTCATTCACGCCAACAAAGAACAACGCCTTAATCTCCTTTAAGCGGGATCGTTCCATATCACCCACCATTACCTGATCTATGCTCGGCGGAATCAGCGCTACTTTTGCCTGAGAAAGTCCTGATTCCAGAAGCTGTCGGAACTCCTGTCTGTTTACCGTTTCTTCGCCAAGAATCTCAACCATCTTATCCAGCAGGTCCATCACAATTCCATAAATCTGGTTATATTCTTTTTCCATTGCTTTATCGCCTGATTCTTTAAACTTTCGCTCCTGTCGTTTCAGTTTCTGCCAGACATTGCTTTTTTGGATAAACTCATAGAGAATCCGGCAGTACTCTTCCACCGTCTTCTTCCCGGAACCAAATCCCTGTGCAAGTTCCCTTACTTCTTCCGCAAAGATTTCTCTGATCTCATTCAGTTCCTGTATCTTCTCCGCTTCCATTCCTCTGTATACACGAACCCATTTTTCAGACCATTTTTTATATCCCCGGATTCCCAGCGCCAGCACGTAATTCTCCAGCTTATCAGCCTGTTCTCTGGTAACTTCTGACATCCCGCATCTGAGATAACGGAAAACACTCTCATAAGGAAATCCCTGTACCGCCATCTCCATGGCAGCGCGCAGATACTCCACAAAAGGATTCATCATTACCGAGTGCTTCTCGTCAATAAAATATGGAATATCTGCCTCCTCAAATACCTGTGCTGCAAGTCTTGCATATTCTTCCAGATTTCCTGTGATCACTGCAATCTCACCATAGCGGTATCCGCAGGTACGCACAAGTTCTGACATCCTTCTGGCAGCCTCCCGCATTTCTTCCAGGGGGGATGGCGCAGTAAATATTTTTATCTCCTGCTGTTCTTCGGCATACACGCCCTTTCTGTAGCGGAAGATATTTTTCTCCAGAAACTGTAAGGCAGGTGCCTGTGCAAACCGGGACTGTCCGGATGGTTTCAGATACACTGGATCCTCCAGATCTCTGGTCAGCCCTGCAAGTGTCCGTATCATCTGCTTGCTCATAAAGAAAAGCTGATAAGGTTTTCCCGGAGAAAAAGCATCCTCCCGTTCGTCCATAGTCACAGTAACACTTATGCGGTCAGCAATGACCAGAAGTTCCCTGAGCACATTGACCTGAATTGGCGTGAATCCGGTAAATCCATCAAAGAGAAATTCCGCTCCCTTAAGTTTTTCGGAAAAAGGAAGCTGTTTAAGCAGGACATCCATCACCTCTTCCCCTGTCATATAATGCCCCTTCAGGAATTCCCTGAATGACTGATAAAGGATTCCCACATCCTTAAGCTTCATTTCAAGTAATGGCTGATCTTTGGCCTTCTCTTTCATTTCTGCCAGATTCTCTTCTCTGATATCATACTGCATAAATTCTGAAACCAGAGACTTCACCTCATCCAGATATCCCGGCTTATTCATCTGACTTCCCAGATAGGCAAGTTCCTTTCTGTGTTGCTGCACCATTTTCTGCAGCACCATGCTTTTTCCCGTATCTTCCAGAACCTTTCTGTTATCTCCGCCGGTTTCTTCAAATACACGGTACGCAAGACGTTCAAAGCTCAGGATGTCAATATTCAGGATTCCTTTTCCCGGGTGCATTTCCACTAGCGTCTTCTGTGTCTGCATGGTAAACTGCTCCGGAACAATAATATAGTAATTTCTCTCCGGGTGTTCCATGGACTCCCGGATTACTCTCTCATATGCAAAATAAGACTTTCCGGCACCGGAACTGCCGATAATAAACTGTAATGACATTCTTCTCTCCTTACTGTCGGTTACTCACATTCGTTGTTTCAGTATATCATAATTTAAGCACTTCTGTAATAGAATATACAAAACCATCCAGGAGGCGTGTACCATGAGTGCAAAAACAAAAATCATAGTCCTACATATGAAGGAAGTTATATACACCGGCATTTTCCTTCTTCTTGCTGTCATCCTGGCTATTGTACTTTTTTTCATGTTTGGACCCGGTCAGAAAAAAAGTGCCTCAGCCGATGCCAAAAGCCTGTACAAACCGGGAATTTATACTTCCTCCATCGACCTGAATGAAAACACCTTTGACCTGGAAGTAACCGTTGACTCTGACAGGGTAACTTCCATCCGTCTGGTAAATTTAAGTGAAAGCACTGCAGCCATGTTTCCTCTCATGGAACCGGCTCTGGAATCACTGGCCAGCCAGATCTATACCTCCCAGTCGCTGGAAAATATCCAATATTCCGAAGATCAGAAGTATACTTCCATGATTCTTTTGAATGCAATTGAAACAGCACTGAAAAAAGCGGAGAACAACTGATCGTTCTCCGCTTCGCCATGCAAAATCACGCGGATAGAATCATCCACTCCGCTATGCGATTCTAAATATCCATATTTTCAAGCTGCTCCAGCCATACTCCTGCACTTGCATCACTTGGCATTCTCAGATCACCTCTCGGTGAAACCGCAACGCTTCCCACCTTCGGGCCATCCGGAAGGCAGGAACGTTTAAACTGCTGTGCAAAAAATCTCCAATAGAAGGTTTTCAGCCATTTGAAGATTGTCTCCTTATCATACATTCCTTCAAAAGTCTCACATGCCAGCCTGTAAATTTTCTCCGGTTCAAATCCTGCACGAAGCATATAGTACAGATAGAAATCGTGAAGTTCATAAGGTCCCACCAGATCTTCTGTCTTCTGGTGGGACAATGCCCCATATTCCTTGACTTCGCCGACCCGGAAATAGACGTCTCCGCCCACCTGGTAGGCATAGCCTTTCTGTACCAGCAGATCGATGAAGGCGATGATCGCATCCATCGTTTCCGTCACGCGCGGCGCTTCATCCGGCATCATGGCATGAAGCGAAAGACGGTCGTCGTTATATGCTTTTATGAACTTATCCGTTACTTCCTTTTCACTGACTCCCAGTTCCTTTGCCACGTTGATGATCTTGTCATCCACGTCTGTGAAGTTGGATACATAGTTTACTTCGTAACCCTTGTATTCCATGTAACGGCGCACGGTATCGAATACGATCATAGGGCGGGCATTTCCGATATGGATCAGGTTGTATACGGTAGGTCCGCAGACATACATTTTTACCTTGCCGGGCTCTAAGGGCTTGAATTCTTCTTTTCTCTTGCTTAAGGTGTTGTAGATTTGAATGCTCATAATTTATCCTTTCTGATTCTGGTTCTGTTCTAATTCTGATCTTCT
>OODJ01002977.1_pt1 | contig 10620 bp, 9 predicted proteins | sample 1671611 | NCBI WGS metagenome assembly OODJ01 (sample SAMN06348174, study PRJEB24527) | human gut metagenome | biome: human gut; feature: ankylosing spondylitis patient; material: feces | host: Homo sapiens | place: China | collected 2015-10 | reverse complement strand
TACAGGCCGACCACCACATTGACGCCGCTTTCTTTCAGGTTCAGGGCATGGGCATGGCCCTGGCTGCCGTAACCGATGATGGCCACCGTCTTGTCTTTCAGTACGCTCCAGTTAACGTCCTTGTCATAAAATACTTTTGCCATGGGAAACATCTCCTTTGAAAATAGAAATAAAATGGGGGGATACGCAGCAGAGTCGGGTTTCTCGTATAAAAAAATCCGTCCCTATAGAAATAGGGACGGAAACATTTCCGCGATACCACCCTGGTTCTCCGGCCATTGCTGGCGCGAAGCACTCTGCAACGTACTAACATACGCGTTCCGTCTAACGGGGGAATACCGTCCATGCTTACTGGCTTTCAGCAGGCTCCTGGGGGAGGATTTTCGTTTGCCGGTTTCTGCTGACTCCCACCACTTGTCAGCTCTCTGGGAGAAACGGGAGGCAAAGTACTCGTTCCCTTCATGGGATTTGCCTTGTTCACTTGGTTTGAAAAGGATGTGCTCAGTATACATGGCGCGTGAACAGATGTCAACAGGATTTTTGAAAAAAGTTCCAAAACGAAAAGTAAATAACGAAAAATGTAAAGATTGTAATAACCGCTGCTTCCTATTTCCGGAACCGGTAGCCCACACCCCACACCGTTTCGATATATTCCGGCTTGGTGGTGGAGGATTCGATCTTTTCCCGGATCCGGTTCACGTGGACGGAGACCGTGGCGGTGTCTCCCAGGGAATCTTCTCCCCAGATCCGTTCGAACAGGGTTTCCTTGCTGAAAACCACCCCGGGATTTTCTGCCAGGAACAGCAGCAGGGAAAATTCCTTGTTGGGCATGGGGACTTCTTTTCCCTTGAGATAGACCCGATGGCCCTCCCGATCGATGGACAGGTCTCCCCGTTGGAGCAGCTGGTTCCCGGTATGCTGCCCGGTCAGCTGCTGGTACCGGTGGAGATGGGCCTTGACCCGGGCCACCAATTCTCCTGGGCTGAAAGGCTTCACGATGTAGTCATCGGCGCCCAGGCCCAGCCCCCGGATCTTGTCCACATCTTCCTGCCAGGCGGAGACCAATAGGATGGGGATGTTCCTTTTTTCCCGGATCTGCCGGCAGACCTGGAATCCGTCCAGGCCCGGCAGCATGATATCCAGCAGGACCAGATCCACATCGGCTTCCAAAGCCTTGCGGATCCCTTCTTTTCCATCACTGGCGATCTCCACCCCATAGCCGTTGGCTTCCAGGTAATCTCGTTCCAATTCTGCGATATCCTGGTCATCTTCCACTATCAAGATCTTTTGCATTGGTTCGATTCCTCCAAAGAAAATTCCATGCAGATTTTCAGGCCCTGGGGCTCGTTGGCCTCGGCCCAAATCTTACCTTTCATGGTTTCTACGATCTTCCGGACTACGGCCAGTCCCAGTCCGCTGCCGGCTGCCACATGGCTCCGGGCCCGGTCCGTCCGGTAAAAGCTTTCAAAGATCCGGTCCAACTGGTCGGGAGCTACGCCGGACCCGTTGTCCGCCAGTTCCAGCCGTACCCGGCCAAGGCCGGATGATGTGAGCCGGAAGCAGGCCTTGCCGGTTTTTTCTGTTTTATATTTCCAGCTGTTGCTCAGGAGATTGTCCAATACCCGGGCGAACTGACCTCGATCCATACGGACCGGGGCACGGTCCAGCGTACTTTCCAAAACAATCTGGAGACCATTCTGCGCCCAGTGGTCCCGCTGCTCTTCCACATAATCTGCCAGATACCGGCACAGATCCACCGTTTCCCATTGGAAAGGGACTTGATCCAGGTCCAGCTTGGAAAAGAGGAAAAGGGTCTGGTTCAGTTTGGCCATGCTTTCTGTGGTTTCTAGGATTTTCTGGAGATAGCGCTGCTGTTTTTCCGGCGTATCGGCAATCCCGTCCTGGAGTCCTGAGGCATAGCCCTGGATCTTGGTGAGGGGCGTAGCCAGGTCATGGGCGATTCCCGCCAGCATTTCCTTCCGGCTCCGGTCATACTGTTCCCGTCTTTCTCGGGCGTGGCGCAGCTCTTGACGGGTCAGTTCGAAGGCACGGAGGGTGTCCCCGATTTCATCCCGGCTGTCAGCCTTCACCGGGGTATCTAAGTCCCCTCGGCTTACTTGGGAAGCCACCCGGCGCAGCTTGCCCAGAGGCTTCAGCAGCTGGACGGCCATGAGCCGGCTGAGGGCCAGACCGGCCAGAGCCGCTGCCAGCATGACCAGGAGGAAGGCACCGATGAAGCTGCCCTTGAACAGTTCCTTGGAATACATGGAGAACCGGTCATCGCTTTCCACCAGGGGATCCGCCCCTATCACATAACATTCTACCCCGGTCTGGAGGGAATGGTAGTAGAAGGCAACGCCCTTTTTCCCCCAGCTGATGCCGCCTCGGCCTTCCGGAACCTGCTGGAGGGTGGAAGTGCGGATTTCGTCGGGCTGCTGTCCTTCTGTCACGTAGAAGGGCTGCCCATTCTGTTCCAGCAGCACCCGCAGTCCCTGGTCCTCCAGGTGATCGCTTACCAGCAGGAGGGGACGGGGTTTGTCCGGATCATAATGGTCCGACCGGACCCGGAGCCGGGTCAGTTCGAACTGGATGGACAGGGTGGGGCCACTTTCCGGCCAGATAAAGGATAAGACGCTGCTGCGGTTCAGGTTCTCCATCCCGAAGATCCAGAAAATCCCCACACTGAGCAGCATGAAGCAGAGGACGGGGGTCAGGATCATCAGGTAGTTGGCTGCCAGCAGCCGTTTTCGGATGGGAAGGTCTTTCCAGCGCATCATGGTTCCAGCCTCCGGTCCCAGGGCGGAGGCACTCCTTTCTTTGCAAAGTCTTTCTGCTTTGTGTTATACCATTTTCTTTTGCCTGGCCCCAGTATGGTTCCATTGTTTCAAAAGATTTTAAATCCATACAGTGTATATTCCTTTACATTTTGAAAAGCAGATTCCTGATTTTGCAACTTTTATACTTTCTTTTATTGACATTCGTCCAGGCAAAGGCTAGAATATACCCAATTCACAATTTCAAATCCCAATCCCAGGATGGGAAAAAGTACTTCTGAAGGGCTTTGCAGAGAGGCAGCGGATGGTGGGAGCTGTCAGGCCGGGCAGGAGGAAACTGGTCCCGGAGGAGACAGGCTGAACCCACTGGCAGTAGGCCTGGACGGCATTCCCCGTTACAGGAAGCGCGTATGATTGTACGTGGCAAAGTGTCCCGGAGCAGCAATGCCCGGGGAATCAGGGTGGTACCGCGGAGCTTTCCGTCCCTTTTCCAGGGACGGATTTTTTATTTCTGCGGCACTGTCAAATCGACTTTCCACAGACTAGGGTCACGATACCAGGACCCATTTGAAAAGGATACGGGCTTCGATACCAGAGCCCATTTGAAAAGGACAGAGTGCTAAAAGGAGGAACCTTATGGAAATGACCGGCGCAGAAGCCATCCTTGCAAGTTTGAAAGAAGAACAGGTCCCGGTGGTCTTCGGGTATCCCGGAGGCGCTGTCCTGGGCCTGTATGATGCCATTTACCGCACAGGGTTCCCCCATATCCTCACTGGCCATGAACAAGGGGCGGTCCATGCAGCGGATGGGTATGCCCGGGCTACGGGAAAAGTGGGGGTCTGCATCGCTACCAGCGGTCCCGGGGTCTGCAATATGGTCACCGGGATCGCCACCGCCAATATGGATTCCATCCCTCTGGTGATCATCAGCGGCCAGGTGGCCACTTCCCTGATCGGCCAGGATGCCTTCCAGGAAGCGGACACGGCGGGGATCACCACCCCCATCACCAAATACAATTATCTGGTCCGGAAGGTGGAGAACCTGCCCCAGGTATTGAAAGAAGCTTTTTATATTGCCCGGACAGGAAGGCCCGGACCGGTGCTCATCGATATCGTCACAGATGTGTTCGATGCCCGGCTGGATTTCCACTACCCCAAAGAAGTCCATCTATTGGGCTACCAGGGCAGCCAGCATCCCCGCCGGGCCGATGTGCAGCGAGCTGCGGAAGCCCTGCGCCGGGCCCGCAGACCGGTGATCATGGCCGGAGGCGGGGTGGTCCTGTCGGATACGGGAGGGGAACTGACCCGGCTGGCGGAAAAGACCGGGATCCCGGTGGTCACCACCTTGATGGGAAAAGGCGCCGTGCCGGATACTCTGCCCCAGCATCTGGGCATGCTGGGGATGCACGGCAGCTATGCGGCCAATATGGCGGTTTCCGGCTGTGATCTGCTGCTGGCTTTCGGGGTCCGGTTCGATGAAAGGTCTACTGCTAAGGCCAGCCTATTTGCACCGGCTGCTCGGATCGTCCACTTCAATGTGGAACCGGGGGAAATCAACAAGATCATCCCCGTCCAGGTGGCCGTTCCTGGAGACCTGCGGGAATCCCTGCCCCTGTTTGCCCAGCTGGCGGAACCTCTGGCTGCCGCCTGCAAAGAACAGACAGCGCCCTGGCGGGAACAGGGTGAAGCCATGAAGGAAGAAGTCCCCTGTACGGCCCATGCCTGCAGGGGAGGGATCTCGCCGGAAACGGCTTTGAAAAAAGCGGCGGCCCGGGCTCCCCAAGACACCATCGTGGTCACCGATGTGGGCCAGCATCAGATGGGGGCAGCCCAATTCTTCCCCCCCCGGGAAGCCCGCCATTTCATCACTTCCGGCGGGCTGGGCACCATGGGCTTCGGCCTGCCGGCCGCCCTGGGAGCCAAAGTGGGAGAACCGGACAAAACGGTCCTGCTGATCACCGGCGACGGCAGTGTCCTGATGAACTGCCAGGAATTCACCACCCTGCCCACCTATGGCATCCACGTGAAGACCATTGTCCTGAAGAACGGCCAACTGGGTCTGGTCCGGCAGCTCCAGGGCCTGTTCCGTGGCGGCCGATATTCCCAGACGGAACTGATCCGGAAACCCTCCATGGCAAAAATCGCAGAAGCCATGGGGATCCCTTCCCGGAGCATCTCCCGTCCGGAAGAACTGGAAGCAGGACTGGATTTCCTGTTCGGCGGAGACGATTCAGCTCTTTTAGAAATCGCCATCCCGGAAGACGAACGGGTCTATCCTGTGGTCCCGGGCAGCAAGGGGCTGGACCAGATGATCCTGGGACGGGAAGGATGAACAAAACGAAGAACGTGCAAAACAAGGATAAAGGAGAAAAACTATGAAATGGCAGCATATGGCACTCCTGGTCAACAATCGGCCGGGGGTCCTGTCCCATGTGGCTGGGCTCATCGCCCGCCGGAACATCAACATCGAATGCCTGAATGTGGGGTATACGGAAATCCCGGAGATCAGCCGGATCAATCTGGTGGTAGGGGTGGAAAGCCGGTTCCAGCTGGACCAGGCCATCCATCAGCTGAGCCATCTGATCGATGTGATCAAGGTGGTGAACCTGGATGATGCCCCGTTGGTCAGCTGTGAACTGACCATGATCAAGGTCAGCGCGCCCACTCCCCAGATCCGAGAGGAACTGACCAATATCGCCAGCCTCTTCCATGCCAAGATCGTGGATGTACATCCGGAATCCCTGATCCTGCGTCTGACGGGCCGGCAGGATCATATCCAGGCTCTGCAGCAGATGCTCCAGAATTACACCATCTTGGAAATCGCCACCACCGGGCAGATTGCGCTGGGGAGAGGCCCCCAGACCGTCAAAGACAGCCTGCTGGAACCCCAGGAGCCGGCTGCTGAGGCACCGGAAACAGAGGGAGGACAGCCATGAAACAGGCCTTTCCGGAAACGGCAGCAGATTTCCAGGTCTTTTCCACCCTGACGGTGCTCCGGTCCCTCCATCGGGATCCGGTGATCAAAAACCTGAGCCGGGCCCAGCAGCATCCGGAACGGGAGAAGTATCTGGCCCGGGCCCGAGAGGCTCTGCTGGAACAGGCGGAAGAGCTGGGACTTTCCGGCAACCTGTGGCAGGGCTATTTCTTCCATCTCCTGTGTGAAGGGAACAACCTGGCCGGGCAGATGGTGGAAGCCCGGGGAAATGTGGGAAGCGGGATCCTGTCTGCCCTGACCCGGGACTTGGAGAAAATCCGTCCCTTCCTGACCCTTTCCGGCCATTCTGTCCTGGGAGACGGGTTCTACGATCATTATGAACCTATTTCCCCGGCCCCTCGGGACGGTCTGGAAAAACAGCTGGCCCAGCAGCTGCTGGCGGCGCCCGAAGCGGCCCGGCAGGCGGAAATCCTGCTCCAGCATTACAAACGGTACGGCCGGGGGAAGATGGCCCGGTATGAAGCTTTTTGCCTGGATGCCAGGGGACATTTCCAGGGAATCGCCAATTTTCCCCACACGGCCTGGGAGGATATCCTGGGCTATGAGGAACAGAAGGAGAAGCTCCTGGCCAATACCCGGCAGTTCATGGCAGGGCGGGGCTGCAACAATGTCCTTTCTACTGGGAGCCGGGGCACGGGGAAATCCACTTCCATCAAGGCCCTGATCCCTCTTTTCAGTGCCCAAGGGCTGCGGCTGGTCCAGATCAAACGGGATCAGCTCCATCTGCTGGCGGCTGCCATGGAACGGGCCGGGCGGATCCGCAGCCACCGGTTCCTGTTTTTCTTCGACGATCTGTCCTTTGATGAGAACGAAAAGGAATACAAATACCTGAAATCCGCCATTGACGGCGGAGCTGCTCCCCAGCCGGACAATGTGATGCTGTGCGCCACCAGCAACCGGCGCCATCTGCTGAAGGAAACCTGGGCGGACCGGAGTGACGAGCTGGAAGCGGAAGTGTACCGGGAGGATGCCACCAATGAATCTATCTCTCTGTCAGACCGGTTCGGCCTGATCCTCCATTTCGGGGCTCCCACCCAGCAGTAATATCTGGCCATCATCGACCATGAGCTCCAGAAAGAAGGTATCAAACTGTCTCCGGAGGAGCTGCGGATCCAGGGCGTCCGCTGGGAAATGGAACATTCCGGCCGGAATGGACGGATCGCCAAACAGTTCGTCCAGTGGTATTTGGGGAGTCATTGACGGGGCTGTTGCGCCTGCAACAGCCTCTTTTCCATGTCCGAAAACCGCCGGTTTTTTCTTTGTTTTCTGGTACAATAGAAGCAGAAAAGGAGGGAAAACCATGGACGATACGGACAGAGAACGGCTGTACCGGGCTTTTTGTGCCCGGGACTCCCGGTTTGACGGAAAATATTTTATAGGGGTGCGTTCCACCGGGATCTACTGCCGTCCAGTTTGCCACGCCCGGAAGCCGAAGCTGGAGAACTGTGAATTCTTTGCCAGCGCGGCGGAAGCGGAAAAGGCAGGCTACCGGCCTTGCCTCCAGTGCCGGCCGGAACTGGCCCCCGGCTGTGCTCCGGTAGATGCTTGTGATTTTCTGGCCCAGCAGGCAGCCCGCTGTCTCCGGGAAACCTGCGGCAGCGGGATCAGCCTGGCCGCCCTGGCAGAAAGCCTGGGATGCAGCCCCCGCCACTTGCGGAGGACCTTTGAAGAAGCTTACCAGGTGCGGCCGGTGGAATATCTGACTACCTGCCGACTGCTGCTGGCTAAGAGCCTGCTCACGGATACCCGGCTGCCGGTGACGGAAATCGCTTTTGCTTCCGGCTTCCGCAGTCTCCGGCGGTTCAATGAGGCTTTTCGGGAAAGATACCGGCTGGCTCCCACGGCTCTGCGGAAACAGCTGGAAGGGAAAGGAATCAGTCAGGAGAAGGACAGTTTTGTGATGGCGTTGGGCTATCGTCCTCCCTTCCGGTATGACCTGCTGCTGGAATTCTGGAAACCTCGGCTTCTTCCAGGAATCGAAACGATCCAAAAGGGGATCTACAGCCGGGGCATCCAAATGGCTGCGGGAACAGGAAAACGGGTCAAAGGCTGGTTCCAGGTCAGGGATCTGCCGTCTCGGAACCGTTTGGAACTGCGGCTCAGTGCTTCCCTTCTGCCCGTGCTGCCCCAAGTCCTGAGCCGGGTCCATCGTCTCTTTGACTTGGATTGTGAGCCCCAGAGCATCCTCCAGGGCTTTGAAGGGTTCCGGGACACCACAGGACGGGATTTCATTCCAGGTATCCGGATCCCCGGCTGTCCGGAACTTTTCGAAATGGGGGTCCGGGCCATCTTGGGGCAGCAGATCAGTACAGAGGCGGCTTCCCGGCTGGCCGGGCGTCTGGCTGACCGGTACGGAGCCGAAATCGAAGGGGCCCCGGAAGGGATCCGGCGGGCTTTTCCTCTGGCAGAAGATTTCCTTTGGGAGGAAGCAGTGGGGGAACAGCAGCTGGGGCCGCTGGGCATCATCCGCCAAAGGTCCCGGGCCATTGTCCGGCTGGCCGCTTTCCTGGCGGAGCGGCAGGATACCCATTGGCTGGCTGGACCGCCGGAACAGGTGGCGGAAGAATTGCAGGAAATTCCAGGAATCGGACCCTGGACCGCGCACTATACGGTGATGCGGGCCCTGGGCTGGTCGGATGCCTTTCCGGTGACGGATCTGGCCATCCGGAAAGTCCTGGCCCCTCGGACGGAAAAGGAGCGCAGGGTATTGGCAGAAGCCTGGAGGCCCTGGCGGAGTTATGCCACCCTCTGCCTCTGGCAGGGAAAACAGGAAGGAGTCGAAAAAAAATGCTGTACATCACAAAAGTAGATAGTCCTCTGGGAACGATCCTCCTGAGCAGCCATGGAGAAAAGCTGAACGGGCTGTGGTTCCAGGGAGAGAAGTATGAAGAAATCCGGATGAAAAACGAAGACGGTGTGGAAGAACGGCCGGATCTCCCTGTATTCCAGGAAACCCGGCGTTGGCTGGACCTGTATTTCCAGGGGAAAGATCCAGGCTTCACGCCTCCCCTTGAACTGTCCGGCAGTGATTTCCGGCAGCAGGTAGGGCGGATCATGCTGACCATTCCTTACGGAAAGACCATGACCTATGGCGCCATTGCCCGGGAAATGGCCCGGAGGGAGGGAAAGGAGCGGATGTCGGCACAGGCCGTGGGAGGAGCGGTGGGCCACAATCCCATCAGCTTGATCATTCCCTGCCATCGGGTGGTGGGGACCAGCGGAAGCCTGACTGGATACGGCGGCGGTATGCCCCGGAAAGTGTGGCTGCTGGAACATGAAGGCATCGATCTGAAAGCCTCCGGTTTCACCATACCGAAAAAAGGGACTGCCCTGTAACAGGGACAGTCCTTTTTGCTTCCAGGAGATTCAGTTTCTTCCCCACACGGTCCAGCGGCCTCCTTCTCCCAGTTTTTCCCAGTTTCCTGGGACGGTCTGGAGAAAGTCCTTCTGGCTGCTCTGGTCTACTAGGACGATGATCCTTCCTGTATCTGGCAGGTCTTCCAGGGCTGCGAAGGGCATCATATTCTTGGCGTTCCAGCTGATCCCTGCCGGGCGCATTTCCTGCAGCCGTTCCCGGGTCACCAGACGGGGAGCGGGGATACCGCTGTAATAGGTGAAGGAAACCGGATAGCGGCCTCCATACACGTACACCGGGACACCGGATACATGGTGGGAGGTGACCATCTGGGCCACATCCCAGGCAGAAGCCTGCCGGCACAGGGGGATGGCCAAGGCATAGGACAGGACCGTAAAGAGCAGGGCCATGGCCAGGGCGGCCCGCTTGATCCAATACTGCAGGTCCAGCCGGCCGGCGGCACAGGCCAGACCGATGGCCAAAGGCGGCAGATAGGGGAAGGTGTAAGTGGGGTATTTGGTGGCCATGCATTCAAAGAAGAACCAAGTGAGGAAAACCCACAGGAACAGGAACCGCTGCCGGTCATCCAAGCTTTGCCAGAGGGTCCGGTTTTTGATCCGGGCGATCAGGGTCTTGCCGTATTTTTTCCAGAGCCAGGGCAGGCTCAGGCTCCAGGGAAAGCAGCCGATGAGGAAAATCAGGAAATAATACCACCAGGTATTGTTCCGAGGATGTTCGGAGACTGTAGCCCGGAGCACATTGTGGACCCCGATGAACCCATCCAGGAAGGCGCTGCCGTGGAGGACTGTCATAGGGACGTACCAAAGGGCAGCGATGGCCAGGGTCAGGATGAGGCCACGGAACAGCTTCATATGGGCCAGGGTCCGGAAATCTCGGTTGCCGGCCAGATAGGCCAGGATGATCAGCCCCGGCAGCACCAACCCCAGGGGCCCTTTGGTCAGGATGGCCAGGCCGGCCAGGGCATAGGCTCCGTAATAAAGAAGGGGCCGGTTTTCCCTTTTGGCCAGGTAGAACAGCATCAGGGCTCCATCCATGGCCACGAACAGGGTCATATCGGTGATCACGGCTTTGGCCAGGTAGAAATATTCCACACTGGTGGCCATGATCAGCCCGCTGAGGAATCCGATGTTCCGGTTGTACAATTTCTGGGCGAACCAATAAGTCTGGAGGACCCCGATGGTGCCAAAGACTGCAGGGAAGAAACGGGCTGCAAAGGAAGTCTCCCCGAAGAGCTGGAAGGCCACCAGCAGCTCGCCGTAGAACATCCAAGGTTTATCGTACCAGTAGTTCCCGTAGATCCGGGGAGAGAGCCAGTCTCCGGAAGCCAGCATTTCTTTGGCGGTCAAGGCGTAATTGGATTCTACCGGGTCCGTGATCAGCAGCTGGCTGTTGGCTGCAAAGAACAGGAGCAGGCAAAGCAGGAACAGCAAAAAAGCCGGCCAGTGCCTGTGGTAGACCCGCAGCAGCGGGGTCCTG
>OODJ01002971.1_pt1 | contig 10637 bp, 6 predicted proteins | sample 1671611 | NCBI WGS metagenome assembly OODJ01 (sample SAMN06348174, study PRJEB24527) | human gut metagenome | biome: human gut; feature: ankylosing spondylitis patient; material: feces | host: Homo sapiens | place: China | collected 2015-10 | reverse complement strand
CGGCGACTACACCAACACCTGCATCGACGAGCACGTACGTGAGCGCATGCAGTACCATCTGCAGCGCATCCAGGACGGCTCCTTCGCCAAGGAGTTCATCGAGGACCAGGATGCTGGCGCTCCGAAGTTCAAGGCTCTGCAGGAAGAGTATGGCAACGTCCGCATCGAGACCGTCGGTCCGAAGCTGCGCGCCATGTTCTCCTGGAACAACGGCAAGGATGACGACGCTGATATGGCCACCTTCACCGGCAAGATCGCCCGTGGCTGATGTGGCTCATTCGGCTAATCGCTGAGTCTTTTACAAGACCGCTGCCCTTACGGGTGGCGGTCTTTTTGTATGTTCTGTCGCATATTGTTCTAGGATAGATATGTACGGTTTCTTACGGTTTTTCTATAGGAAGAGATGTCATGGTCACTGCGACTGGTCCCGCACCTGGTTCTGAAATGACAACGTCGGCTGAACCTACCGAAGACCGTAGCACGTCAGGAGTTCTGCACGTCGCCGCGATTTTCGCCTCGCATATGGTGTTGCAGCGTAACAAGCCCATCGCCGTGTTCGGCGCGCTTGATGCCGATTGCGCCGGACTTGAGGTTTCCGCGGAAATCCGCGATTTCGATGGTTCCGTGATCGTGCAGGCGCATGCGTACGCCTCCAAAGAGATCAAGAACGGTTTTTCACCGTGGCGCGTCATGCTGCCGGCACAGCCCGAAGGTGGCCCTTACACGTTGCGCGTCACCGCAGGCAACGATTTCATCGAATATTATGACGTGCTTATCGGCGAAGTATGGCTGGCCGGCGGTCAAAGCAATATGGAACTTGAATTGCGCAACAGTGAAGACGCCGAGGAAGCCCTCGATAACTGTGCCGATCCGTTACTGCGCTTCTACAATGTGCCGAAAACCGGTGTGATCAATCGCAACGCCGAACATGCGGCAAGCTGGCAGGAATCATCGCCCGAAAATAGTGGCGTGATGAGTGCCGTAGCGTACTATTTCGCGCGAAAACTGCGTGATGAACTTGATTCCGACCTTCCAATCGGCATTATCGACTGCTATATCGGGGGTACGTCGATTAGCTGTTGGATGAGCGAGGACGCACTGAATTCCAGTGAATCCGGGCGCGATTATCTTGCTCGCTACGAGCAGGCGGTCGCCGGTAAAACGCAGGAACAGTTCGATTTGGAGTATAGCGAATGGCAGTCGCGTTCTGATACGTGGAATGCGTCGATTGCTGCAGCTCGTGAAGCCGATCCTGATGTGACGTGGGATACGCTGACCCAACAGTATGGCGAATGCCCGTGGCCGCCGCCGATGACGCCGACTTCGCAGTGGCGTCCGGCTGGCCCGTTCCATGCCATGCTGGAGCGTATTGTGCCCTATTCCTTGGCTGGATTCCTGTGGTATCAGGGCGAGGAAGACGAGCCATATTGCGGTTCCTACCGCGAGCTGCTCGGCATGATGATCGGCGAATGGCGTGCGCTGTGGAGCGAAAGCCTGCCGTTCTTGATCGTGCAATTGCCGCAGTGGATTGACAAGAAGGTCGACGAGGGCGACGGCGATCCGATGCTGTGGCCGGTGTTGCGCGAGGCTCAGTGGGATGCCGCGCAGTCCATCGACAATGTGTTCGCCATCTGCACTATGGATTGCGGCGAATACAACAACATTCATCCGGTTGATAAGCGTACGCCGGGTGAGCGTCTCGGCGAATGCGCGCTCCGCCAGATTTACGGCATGAGTCGTGTTCCGGTGTATGGGCCGACGGTACTTGGTTTCCGCTGCGACGAAGGCGGCCGCCTGCGCCTGTTCTTCCGGTACGCGCATGGCCTGCATTTCAGTGGCACCACGCCTGACAGTTTTGGTGACGAGTTCGCCAAGAGCCTGCCTTCATTGGTACGTCTGCCGGAACGTTCCGGTTTCGAGCTTGCCGGTGCCGATGGTGTGTTCCATCCGGCCTACGCCGCGATTTTCGTGGATTGCGATATTGACGATCTGGTCAACGCAAAGGTCAATGTGGTTGATTACAACGCCACGGAATTCGGTATTCCGATCAACAGCCGCAGTATCGGCACGATTACGTTGGCCACGCCGGAAGTGCCAGCGCCGGTGATGATGCGCTACGCATGGCGTAGCTGGGGTCCGGCACCGTTGTTTAATGACAATAATCTGCCTGCTCACCCATTCAAGCTAGACCTGACCGATCACACCGACTCTGATTACGCTGAATAATCGCGTTGAATGATTGTCGATAGTTAACAATGAATAGCGTGCGATTGCTGTGCTTATAGTGTGCTGCAATCGCACGCTTTATATTGTGATTGAAGTCCTGCTGATCGCACGTCAGTCAAATACGAATCAAATACCAGTCAAATAAAAAATCGTTGAAAAATCAACGTTTCTGTGATTTATGCCACCAAAATCGCAGAAACGAATCAAATAAAATGCGCTGCACTGCGAGCGCATAAGCTATTGCCAGAGGTCCGGGCCGAATGATTCCAGGTATGCGGTGAGTTCGGCCGCCATCTGCTCGTCTTCCGGAATGCGCGGGTGACCATCCGTGCCGCAACCGTTGCGCGAATACAAGAAATGTTTCACGTGAAACTCGCCCTCAGCGCGAAGCGTATCGCGGCCGGTGCCGTGGAAGATGGCGTGGAACTTACCGTCACAGCCAAGAGCTACGTGCGCGACCTGTTCTGCATGGCAGACAAGGTCGACGCGAAGGCTTCGGTGGCCGAGGGCATGGTCTCGCTGCTTCCGGGCGAAAGCGTCGTGCTGCATATCGCCACTGCCGATGCCGCAGCGCTTGCCGCTCCGGGTGCGTTCGCAGCCGCCAACGTGCCGCGTTCCGCCAACGATCCGAAGCGCGAATGGTGAGCTTCCGCGAGTACGCCGTCTACTGAAGCGGTAGAAGAGTGGATAGAGGACTACTGAAATTTCAGTTGACGTGTTCGGTTGAGTAAAAACATAAGTTGAAGCGCCGCCGACCTTAAGAAACGAAAGTGTTGTGAACGCTGACTTTTCAAGAGGTTGGTCGGCGCTTTTACTGTACGATGTAGATGAACCGTTTAAGTTGCGATTTAAGTTAAGAAGAAGGACACGGACATGCCTATTCAAAAAAGCAAGGTGACGATTTTTGACGTTGCCAAGGCTTCGGGAGTCTCTAGTAGCGCCGTTTCGTATGCGCTCAACGGCAAGTCTGGTGTTTCCGATGTGACTCGAGACAAAGTGTTGAAGGTCGCACACGAACTGGGATGGAAGCCGAATGGCGCGGCACAGGCGCTGGCCAAGGCGAAGACGCAGCGCGTGGGTCTAGTGCTGGGTTACGACCCGAAGCTGCTTTCCGTCGAATCCTACATGATGGAACTTATTTCCGGTCTTGGCGCCGAGCTGGAAAAATACGATTATTCTCTGCTGGTACGCATGGCCGTGGGTGAGGACGCGAAGCTTTCGATCATCGATGATTGGATTGCTACTGGCAACGTCGACGCCATGCTGCTCGTCAATGTCGAGCTTGGAGACCCTTGCGTTGCCTTGCTTGAGGAGCATGAGGAGATGCCGGTGCTTGCCATTGCCGATGCCTCCGTGGTCGGCAATCTGCCGAGTCTGTCAAGCGCCGACGCCGATGCCGTGCGCCGAGCGGTGCGATACCTGTATGATCTCGGGCATCGTCAGATCGCCCGCGTCGGCGGTCCCGAATCGCTTGCGCACTCGTATATTCGCGATTCCGCCTTTGCGGACGTCGCTTCCGAGCTGGGCATGCGTTATCGTTGCCTGCACACCGACTACACGCCGGAAACCGGTCGCGAGGCCACGAAGCGCCTGCTGGCGTTCTCTGAGCATCCGACGGCGATCATCTACGACAATGATGTGATGGCATTGGCTGGCCTTGGCGTGGCAGCTTCGCAAGGCATCAAAGTACCGGAGGAAATCTCCATCATGTCGTGGGATGATTCCCTCATGTGCACCGCGGCTTATCCGAACCTGACCGCCATGGGCCGTGACGTGGTCGATACCGGTAAGCAGGCCGCCGGATTGCTGCTCAAGCTGATCGGCGGCGAGCGTGTGGGGCATCTGATGGAAGGGCCGTACGAATTGCGTGCCCGCGCTTCGACTGGTCCCGCTCCGGCAGCGGAATAAGATGCGATGATGAATTAATGCGATGATGAATTAAAAAATTGCGATTGCGCATTTGCTGCGCCCTGACAAGGGCAGGATGAAGGCGAGCAGCGAGCCGATCACGGCAATCACCGCAAGGGTAACGCCATACAGGATCGCGACGGTGTTGCCGGACTGCTTTGACATGTACCACAGGTCGAACGGCGCGAGTCCCCAGAACAGCCCGGGAATCGCGGATTGGAAATCAAAATCTGAAATCTGAAATCGTAATCTGAAATCAAAAAGCGCCCGTGCCCCTCGCTTGAGACACGGGCGCATTGTGGCCTTACGACTTCAGGCGCGTTTCTGTGTGATCTGATAGGCGGCGAACAGCACGACCAGCCAAATCACGCCGGCGACCACGGCGATGCGATAGCTTGCGGAGAAGCACATCAGCACCACGACCAGCAGCATGAACGCGATCACCACATACGGCGTCACCTTGGCGAACGGCAGCTTGAACGCAAGCTTGTCAAGTGCTTCCTGGCCCTTCAATCCCTTCAAATCATTCGGACCGTCGCCGGCGGCGACAACGCGACGGAACTTAATTTCCGTAATCATAATCATGATCCAATTAATCGCAGCGGCGATCGTGGCGATCGACATCAAATAATTGAACGCGAAATCAGGCCACACGAACACCACCACCACGGCGATCGCAATGATGATGGCCGACGTGATCACACCCCCGACCGGAACGCCGCGCTTGTTCAGGCGGCCCAGATACGCGGGCGCATTGCCCTGCTTCGCCAACGAATACAGCATGCGCGAGTTCGCGTACAGGCCGGAGTTGTACACGCTCATCACGGCGGTCAGGCACACGAAATTCAGAATGCCGGCGGCCGCATGCACGCCCACCGAGTCGAAAATCTGCACGAACGGGCTGGAATTGCCGTCGATCGTGCTCCACGGCACCACGGCCATGATCACGCCGAGCGCGCAGATGTAGAACACGAGAATACGCCAGATAATGCCGTTCGTGGCCTTCGGGATGGTGGTGCGCGGATTTTCGGTTTCGCCCGCGGTGATGCCGATGAGTTCGGTGCCGCCGAAGCTGAACATCACCACGACCAGCGCCATCAGCAGGCCGGTCCACGTGCCGTCCGCATTGCGAGACATCAGGCCATGCGGCAGGAATCCACCGTCAACGGTAAACCAGTTGGCGAACGACGCGCGAATGCCCGAAGCGGTCGGCACATTCGCGATGATCACATACAAACCGCCGAAAATCATGGCAAGCACGGCCACGATCTTGATGATGGCGAACCAGAATTCAAATTCGCCGAACTTGTTCACGCCCATAAGATTCAGCGCCGCGATGGCCACCAGGAACACCGCCGCCGACACCCACTTCGGAATGTTCGGGAACCAGTAATTCACGAACGAGCCAACCACGGCCAACTACACCATGGCCACGAGCACGTAGTTGAACCAGTAATTCCAGCCGGAGATAAAGCCGGCTCCCTTCGACCAGTACTGCGTGGCGTAATAGCTGAACGCGCCCGCCTTCGGATCCTCGACCGCCATTTCGGACAGGGCGCGCACGATCAGGAAAATCGCCAGACCGCCGATCAGATAGGCGAGCAGAATGGCCGGGCCCGCCAGCTGAATCGACTCGCTGGAACCATAGAACAGGCCGGTGCCGATCGCGCCGCCCAATGCGATCAATTGAATATGACGATTCTTCAAAGACTTGCGCAGCGTCGGCGGAACCGGCACATCGTCGGTTTCGCGCGGTTTCTTCGCAACGGTTGCGTCGCTCATGAATGCTTCCTCTTCTTGGGTGCCTCGGCAATATTCGGCAAATTCGGCAAATTCGGCAAAAGTTTGGCGATCTTGGCGATGTTGCGTTCGGCAGTAGTGGTAGGTGACGCGCCTATGGTTTTTGGTATGGCGCGTCTTCCCCGATTGTAGCTGTAGCGCGTGGATTCGGTTTCATAGTGTTCAATAGTTCGATAGTTCAATAAAATGAAGGTTTTGGGAGCAATGGTTGGTGCTGCTTGAGCGCTACGGGCTGGAGGTCGTCATGGCATTCATCAAAGACATGGTGCGTATGTGGTTGCATGCGTGGAAGCGATTCATCTCCATCGCACTGATCTCGTTGCTGGGCGTCGCCGTGCTTACGGGCATTTACGCGGGTTGCCGAGACGCTTTTCTTGCGACGGATCGTTTTTTCGACACCCAAGGATTGCACGACATTCAGGTGTTGTCGACGGCCGGATTGACCGATGACGATATTGCCGCGCTCCGTAAGATTTCCGGTGTTGCGAAAGTGCAGGGCGAACGTTCGCAAACCGTGACCGTCGATTTGAACGGCAAAAAAACCGTGACCATGCAGGAGATCGGCACGAACGGCATTGACCAGCCGTATCTGCAGAGCGGACGCATGCCGGAGAAGTCCGGTGAGATTGCGGTGACGCGCAAATTCATCAAGGATTCCGGCTACAAAAAGGGCGACCATATTACGGTGACGCCGCAGGATTCGGCGTCTTCTTCTGTGTCCGATTCTGCAGAATCGGACACGCAGGATGGCAAAAGTGCCGCACGGGTGACCGATTCTGGTGAATCGGACAATCAGGCACCGAGCTTCCCCACCGAACTGACTATTGTGGGCGTGGTGCTTGACCCGCAGGATCTCACCAATCCAGACGGCTATTCGGGTACGAACGCGTTCCGTTCCTCCGCCACCAGCGACTACACGTTCTTTGCGCCGTCCGACGGTGTGACCGGCAGCATGTACACGGCCGTCACCATTCTCGTGAAAGGCGCCGCCGACAAGGACTCGTTCAGTGACGTGTACGACGACACCGTCAGCGAAGTAGCTGACCGCATCGACGGCACGGTGCGAACCAATCGCCAGAAAGCACGTCATCAGGAACTACTCGACGCTGGAACCAAACAAATCGACGAGGCGAAAGCGCAAACCGACAAACAGTTCGCCGCAGCGCAACAGCAGATCGACAGCAATCGCAGCCAGCTCAACCAGCAAATCGACCAAATCGTCAATATGCAGGCGGGCGCGGCTGCAGGATCCCTCGACGAAACAACCCGTGAAACACTACGTGAAACGGTAATTGCCGCAAGCCCGCAATTAGCGGAAGCCAAAGCGCAACTCGACCAGGCGCAATCGAAATTGGACCAGCAGAAAAAAGACACCGAACGGACACTGCAATCCAAGCAAAACGAGCTGGAAGACAGCATTCCGCAAGTGCGTTGGTATGTGCAGGACCGGTCGCAAATCGGCGGATTCAGCTCGCTGAAATCTGATCTGGAATCCATCCAATCGCTGGGCAACGCATTCCCGATCGTGTTCTTGCTCGTGGCGGTGATGATGAGTCTGACCGCCATGGCGCGCATGGTCGAAGAGGATCGCGGGCTGATCGGCACATACACAGGGCTCGGCTACGGGCGTCTTGCGGTCGCCTCACGATACCTGTTGTTCGCGCTGTTCGCCTGCCTGATCGGCGGTGGACTCGGCCTGATCGCAGGCTTCCTTGGCATTCCGGCGTTCCTGCTCGTCGTATTGCGAGGCTTGTATGTGATGCCGGACGTACGCTTGGCATACGACTGGTTGTACGGAACGGCCGGAGTCGCGCTGTTCGTGGTCGGCGTGCTTGCCGCAACCGTGTATGCGTGCGCGCAGGAAATGCGACAGAAGCCGGCCAGTCTCATGCGTCCGAAAGCGCCGCGTGCAGGATCGCGCATTCTACTGGAGCGTATCAAGCCGTTGTGGAATCGCATGAGCTTCCTCGGCAAAGTCACGGCGCGCAACATTTTCCGTTTCAAATCGCGTCTGATCATGACGGTCGGCGGCGTGGCCGGCTGCACCGCGCTGATTGTGTGCGGACTCGCGATCAACGACACCGTTGCCGCATTGGGTGCGAAACAGTATCAGGACGTGTATCAGTACGATTTGATGGTGGTCGCGAACGATGATGACGCTGATGCGATGCGGCAGAAAGTCGCTTCGGATGGTCACGTCACGTCGAGCATGGACGTGCGCGTTGAATCGGGTGATTTGACCGGCGATTCGGGGAGCGAAAGCATTCAGCTGGTTGCCGTGCCCGACAGTGAACGCAGCGAGTTCGGCAAGATGGTCACGTTGCAGCCGGTGCGCTCCAGTTGGGTGGACGCTGCGGCCGATACGGTAAGTCTGGGCGATGACGGCGTGATCGTATCGCAGTCCGCGGCAAGCGCGATGGGCGTCAAAGCGGGCGGTATGGTAACGCTGACCAACGGTGACGATATGCAGGCCGAAGCGCATGTCAGCGCGGTGATCCGCAGTGTGATCGGATCGGACGTGTATGTGAGCGAAACCTATTATCGCCAGCTGTTCGATACTGCTGCATCCGGCACGTCTTCCGCATCTTCCGCGTCCGATTCTGGAGAATCGGACAATCAAAACGGCGAATCCGGTACCTCGAATGGCGCATCGTCAAACGGCCAACAATTGGTGTGGAACGCCATGTATGCGAAGCTCAAAGGTTCAGGCGAATCCCAGGCCGCCTATGCGGAAAAGCTGGAAGACGACGATGCGGTCATGAAAGCCGTGAGCTGCGCGCACATGGCGGAAAGCTTCAAATTCGATCTGATGGGTGCGGTGGTCGCGCTGATCGTGGCGCTCGCGGGCGGGCTCGCGCTCGTGGTGTTGTTCACGCTCGCCAACACCAACGTGTCAGAACGTGAACGCGAGATGGCCACGCTCAAGGTGCTCGGATTCTTCGACAAAGAGGTTCACCACTATGTGAACCGTGAAATGATGGTGCTCACCATGATGGGCGTGGTGCTGGGCTTGCCTCTCGGCCGTTTCGTCGGCGGATTGCTGACGGCTGCGTTGAATATGCCCGCACTGTATTTCGAAGTGGAATGCACGCCGTTGAGTTATGTGATTGCGGCCGGCGCGACCATGGCTTTCGCGCTGCTCGTGCAGTTGTTCGTGAATCCGGTGTTGGATCGTATCGACCCGATTAGTTCGCTCAAATCCGTCGAATAGGCGCATGTCTGAATGTCCGATTCTCCAGAATCGGACAACTAGACGGGTAAAAGTGCGTTACGGTTGTCCGTTTCTCCAGAATCGGACACTTAGAGTGCCGGAAAGGCTCGGATTCGCGTTTCAGTTCTTCGGATAACGGTAGTTGTGTGGCAGTTGCGTGGTGAGCTGCGGGTCCAGGCCGAGTTCCTTCAACTGCCGGTCGATTTCGCGGCGCGCACGTTTCACAAGTTCGGCTCGATATTCATCGCCATGTCCGGCATTGCTATGTGCCGCATCGCCATGTCCCATCGTTCCCATCTTCTCCAGTGCGTCCAATGTTTCCGACATACGCTTGAGCCGGTCCTGATGGTGCAGCAGCGCACGCACCTGCGCATGTTCGTGCACGATCGTCCGCCAATCGGATGGTGTGTGTGCAATCTCCCGAACCGCGGTGACCGGATGTACGTCGGCCACCTGATATGTGATCGAGCCAAGCAGCGGCATTAGGAACACCGTAATCGCGCCGGCTGCGACCAGTGTTGACGCGGTGTCGCCTTGCATGGTGCCGACCTTCACCGCCAGTGACGTGACGGCGACGATGATCGGCAGCGCGGTCGTGCAATACAGCGCTACGGTGACGCGATGATGCGATGACAGCGGATTCTCGCGTTTGTCGAGCGATAGCGCAACATATACGGGCACCGCGCGAATCAGCATGAGCATTACGATGAACGCGACGAGCAGCGCGGGTCGGCCTGCCACGGCGCGCACGTTGATCGCGGCTCCTGACACCACGAAAAACACAGGAATAAGGAATCCGTAGCCGACGCCTTCCAGTTTCATTTCCAGCGACTTGCTGCCGTCGGGGATGATGTAACGCAGGATGAAGCCTGCGGCGAACGCGCCGAGCACCGCGTCAAGTTCGAACAGTGCAGAAATGGTGACAAGGAAGATGAGCAGGAATGTGGTCAGTCGCATGAGCGTTTGCGATGACGTGTTCGCGTTTTCCGTAAGGAAACGGTACAGGCGATGGCCGGTTTTCAGTGCTTTCGTGGGTAGCATTGCGCACAGTAGACAGATGGTAAGGAACGCGCCGAGCACGAGCATGGTCTGCCAGCCGGTTCGGGTGGATAGCAGGATGGCCATGGCAAGGATTGGGCCGAGTTCGCCCCACGTTCCGTACGAGATGATGGCGTCGCCGATGGGGGTGCCTTCGAGGTTGCGTTCCTTGAGAATCGGCATGAGTGTGCCGAGAGCGGTGGTGGTAAGTGCTATTACCGTGGCGATGCCGTTGATGCCTTGCTTTGCGAAGAATGGAAGCAGGGTCACGACGAGTCCGGCGAGCCCCAAGGTGATGATCCATGTGACAAGGCCGACTTTGCCTTGATGTCCGGCGAGTCGTTTCGGGTCGATTTCGTAGCCGGCGAGCAGGAATAGGAACGCCATGCCGAGTTCGCTCAAGAGTTTCACGGCGTCGTTCACCTCGATTACGCCCAGTCCGTACGGACCGAGT
>OODJ01002966.1_pt1 | contig 10653 bp, 8 predicted proteins | sample 1671611 | NCBI WGS metagenome assembly OODJ01 (sample SAMN06348174, study PRJEB24527) | human gut metagenome | biome: human gut; feature: ankylosing spondylitis patient; material: feces | host: Homo sapiens | place: China | collected 2015-10 | reverse complement strand
TAATTGCAAAAAAATAAAATTATAATACTGAGATTGGAGAAAAAATATGGTTGCATTAGTTACAGGAGCATCTTCAGGAATAGGAAGAGATATTGCAATAGAACTTGCAAAAAGAAAATATGATATTATTGCAATTGCAAGAAATGAGGAAGCATTAATAAAACTAAAAGAAGAAGTAGAAAAAACTTATAATGTAAATGTTGAGGTAAAAGCAATGGACCTAACCGATAGAAATGGTTGCATTAAATTACACGAAGATGTAAAAGTAAAATATGGAGCAATAGATGTGTTGATAAATGATGCAGGTTTTGGAACATGTGGAGAGTTTACTAAAACAGATTTAAATAAAGAAATTGGAATGATAGACACAAACATAGTTGCACTTCATATTTTAACAAAACTATTTTTACAAGACATGGTAGAAGTAAACAGAGGGCATATAATGAATGTTGCATCAATAGCAGGCTTTATGCCTGGTCCATTAATGGCAACTTATTATTCTACAAAAGCATATGTAGTAAGGCTAACACAAAGCATTAGACAAGAGCTATTTATGAAACATTCAAAAGTTAAAATAAGTGCTCTATGCCCAGGACCAGTAAATACAAATTTTAATAAGGTGGCAGATGTAAAGTTTAATCTAGCGGAAGCTAACAGCAAACAAGTGGCAAAATATGCAGTAAGAAAAATGTCTACAAATAAAATACTTATATTTCCAAGTCTAACAATGTGGCTAGGTAGGTTGTTATTTAAAATAATGCCAGACCAGTTATCAGCATTTTTCTGTTACTTTGCACAGAAAAGAAAAATAAGCTAAAGAAAAAATAAAGAAAAAAATAGAAAACAGGTAACAGATAGATAAAGAAAATAAAATGTACCAAAGTTATAAAAAATAATAACTTTGGTATATTATTTTTGTTAAAACTGAATAAAAAAAGAGAAAAGGGAAGAATAATTACAAATATGTTACAAATGAAAGAAATAGTTGAAATGTACACAAAAAATCATGTATAATAAAAGTACATAATTTATTATGTATGAAAACAAAACTAAAAAAATTTAATAATAACTATCAAAAAAATAGCACAAAAATTAAGAAAACAAAACTGAATTTTAAGGTAGTAGAGTTAAATTAAAAAAGAAAAGCCCAAAAACAAGAAAGGGCAAATCAAATGAAAGAAAGAGAGGAAAGAGAATGAAAAGCACACTGAAGAAAACAGAAAAACGGAATTACATTAATTACGTTAGTAGTAACAATAGTAGTACTGTCAATACTTGCAGGTGTTAGCATTAATACAGTTGTGGGAGATGATGGAATAATACAAAAGGCAAAAGAGCAGGCAGAAGCAACAAGACGAGCAAGTGCAGAAGAAGAGATGAACAGATTGGTATTAGAATATCAATTAGCATCAAAAGATGAAACATTGGAAAGTTTCTTGCAAGAAAAAGTAACAGAAGGAAGAATAGACGGAGTAACAGATAATGGAGATGGAACAATAACAATAACAAAAAAAGTAGAAGGAAAAGATTATACAATAACAGTAAAAAAGCCAGCAGCGCCAACGCCAAGTGTAAAGGTAGGTGCAATAAGAGTAGTATCAGATAGTACGGGAGCAGGCTCAAGTCTAGGAGAAGCAAGTACAAGAAAAGGTACAACATTATACATAATGATTGAAAGTACAATATCTGGAGGAACAACAACAGTAAGTCCAGAAGTACCATATGCAGTAACAGAAAATGGAACATATAAATTTACAGTAACAGGAACAGTAGATGGAAAAACATATACAAAAAATGTAACGGCAACAGTAAATCAATACAAAAATGAAATTAACTTAGATGAAATCCAGATAGGAGATTACGTAAATTACACATATGATATAGATTCAGCAAGTAGCAGTTACACATTAGAATCAAAATATAGTGGATATAGTAGTAATCAAACAATAGCCCAAACAACAGGGTTAACATGGAAAGTGCTAAATGTAGATAAAGAAAATGATACAGTAGATATAATAAGTACAAACCCAACAAGCAGTACCGTAACTTTTGCTAATATATTAGGCTATAATAATGGGCCATATTTAATGAATGAAATATGCAAAGCTCAATATAGTAATAAGAGTCTAGGAGTAAATGCACGTAGTATAAATCTATTAGACATGGAAAAGCACTTAACAGCGGCAGGAATAGCAGCAAGAAAAGCATATTCAAGTAATGTAAAATATGGAACAACAAAAACATATACAAGAGATACAAGATACCCAAGTCTGTATGTAAACCAAAAGGGAGCAGGAGTAAATGTAGCAGAAGAAAAAGCAAGTACAATAGCACAACCAGATATAAGTAAAGGAAATGACCCATATGAAGAGAGTAAAGCAATAGCAACAACAGAGCCAACAACTGATAACACATCAGGAACCGGAAATCCATTAACAGTAACGCAAACACGTTATGATATAACAATAAATGCAATAAATTATGGAGATGTAGGAAGTGTATTAGGCAATTCATCATGGTACTGGGTGGCTTCGCGCTGTGTCTTTACTGAATCAGGCGATGCTGGCTTCGGTTTGCGCAGTGCTGGCGCTTATACTTTCGGTGATGGCGTGTTCTACTCGGACGGCATCGCTCGCGGCCATGGCTATGCTCTTCGCCCCGTAGTTTCTCTACCATCTAGTCTCCTAACAGGAGAGCAAACAAATGGAGCTTGGAACTTGAGCAAGTAGAAAAAATGAATGAAAAAACAATGAGCTAGGGAGGTAGGTGGGAGAAAAACACCATAATAGCAGTTAAATATAAAGTTTCATAAAACTAAAAATATAATGAATAATATCCCAAAATGGGCAACGAAATGCTTCAATTTTGGGTGTTTTATTTTTGTAGAAAGTAAAAAGCAGTAATAAATTTGAGGAAAATAAATATCTATTAATAATGAGATAAAAAGTTATAATTTTCTAAATTGTGTGATTCTAAGGGAGACGATAATGAAAAAAATATTATATAGTATACTTATTTTTCTGCTAATTTTACTTAACTTTTCAACTGTTTGTGCAGATGATGTGGATAACGAGGTCGATTTTGAAGATACAATAGAAGTTACAGCTTCAAATGTGAGTGAATTACCAAAAACAAATTCTAGAAGATATATTGTTTACGATAGAATCTCAAAAAGTATGATAATAGGAAAAAATGAAGATATTAAATCTGCCATGGCGTCCACAACAAAGATAATGACTACAATAGTCATATTAGAAAAAGCAGACTTGAATGAGACAGTAACTGTAAGTGCAAAAGCAGGTGGAACAGGTGGCTCAAGGTTAGGACTAAAAAGAGGAGACAAGGCTAGTGTAAGAGATTTGTTATACGGACTTATGCTAAGGTCGGGAAACGACGCTGCCGTAGCATTAGCAGAACATGTTGGTGGGAGTGTAAAAGGATTTGCAGAATTAATGAATGAGAAGGCCATTGAACTTGGACTTACAAATACACATTTTGTAACACCTCATGGACTAGATGATGCAAACCATTATACTACTGCGTTAGAGCTTGCAAAACTTACAGATTATGCAATGGATAATGAGACTTTTGCAAAAATAGTTGGAACAAAATCAACAACGATATACATAAATAATCAGTCAAGGCAAATAAACAACACTAACGAATTATTAGGTGTACTAAACGGTGTGGTGGGTGTAAAAACAGGCTTTACAAACAATGCGGGACGATGCTTAGTAACGGAAACCAAAAGAAATAACATGGATATAATTACAATAGTTTTGGGAGCAGATACCAAAAAAGACAGAACAAAAGATAGTGTGAATCTAATAGAATATACCTTTTCAAAATACAAAATGTACAATTTGGAAGAACGAATAATAGAAGAATTTAATAAATGGAAAAATATAAATGAAAAACGAATTCTAATAACAAAAGGAAAACAAAACAATCCTAAATTAGCCTTAGGAGCAATAGAGAAAGCAACAATACCAATCTGCGATAACGATAAAATTGAATACTCAATTAATGCACTAACTGAAGTAGAGGCTCCAGTGGAACAATGGAATGTAATGGGTACATTAACAGTAAAACTAAATGGTGAAATATTGGAGAACATAGATATAGTGAATGTAAATGAAGTGCAAAAACGAGATTGGAAAGATTACTTTAAAATAGTGCTAAATACTTACGGAAACTGGAAAAATTTCATAATAATTCATTGACTTTAGTGGCATGATATGGTAAAATAATAAAGCTAGTATAAATAGCTTTATTTTATTGTGCTAGCAAATTAAAATTAGGAGGTGAAATTTAAGTGCCAACAATTAATCAATTAGTAAGAAAAGGAAGAAAAACATCAACAACAAAATCTACATCACCAGCTCTTCAACATGGATACAATTCTATGAAAAAGAAAACAACAAATAAAAGAGCTCCACAAAAAAGAGGTGTATGTACTGTTGTAAAAACTGTAACACCTAAGAAACCAAACTCAGCATTAAGAAAAGTTGCCAGAGTTAAGCTTTCAAACGGATACGAAGTAACATCTTATATTCCAGGAATCGGACACAATTTACAAGAGCACAGTGTTGTTCTTATAAGAGGAGGAAGAGTAAAAGACCTTCCAGGTGTTAGATACCATATTATAAGAGGAACTTTAGATACAGCAGGTGTTAAAGACAGAATGCAAGGAAGATCTAAGTATGGAGCTAAACGCCCTAAAAAATAAAAATTCAAAATACTTAGAAGGTGCATATAACTTACTAATTTAAGGTTCTTAAATTTAGCATAGATATATAGCACTAAACTAGAAATGTTTTAAGAAGAAAAGCCGAAGGCTTAGTATTAAACTTTTTAGAGTACCGAAGATACTAGGTAATAAATTAGTATCAATTTTATAAGGAGGGAAGAAAAGTGCCAAGAAAAGGATTTATAGCAAAAAGAGATGTTTTACCAGATCCAATATATAATAGCAAAGTTGTTACAAAGTTAATAAACAATGTTATGTTAGATGGTAAAAAGACAGTTGCTCAAACTATCGTTTATGATGCATTCGATATCATAAAAGAAAAAGAGCAAAAAGATCCACTAGAAGTATTTGAAGCAGCACTAAACAACGTAATGCCAGTTCTAGAAGTTAAAGCTAGAAGAATTGGTGGTGCTACATACCAAGTACCATTAGAGATTAGACCAGAAAGAAGACAAACATTAGGACTAAGATGGTTAGTTACTTATGCTAGAAATAGACATGAAAAAACAATGTCTGAAAAATTAGCAGGAGAAATAATGGATGCAGTAGCTGGAAACGGTGGAGCTTTCAAGAAGAAAGAAGATATGCATAAGATGGCTGAAGCTAATAAGGCTTTCGCTCACTATAAATTCTAAAATTTTAATTATAAGCTACGTCTAACATCGTTAACCTTCATCTAAAAATATACTCGACGTACACCACGTACGCCTCCGTTATTTTTGATTCGGTTGCCTTGTTATACTTGCTACTAGTTGAAATTTTACATGTATATTAAAAGAAAAAATTATTTAGAAAGGAAGAAAAAATATGGCCGGAGACGGAAGAGAATTTCCTTTAGAGAAAACAAGAAATATAGGAATAATGGCTCACATTGATGCAGGAAAGACAACAACAACAGAGAGAATACTTTTCTACACAGGAAGAACACACAAAATAGGTGAGGTTCATGATGGTGCTGCTACTATGGACTGGATGGCCCAAGAGCAAGAAAGAGGTATTACAATTACATCAGCTGCTACAACTTGCCACTGGTTAGGTAATAGAATAAACATTATCGATACCCCAGGACACGTTGACTTTACAGTTGAGGTTGAGAGATCTTTAAGAGTTCTTGACGGTGCTGTTCTAGTACTTGCTGCAAAAGGTGGAGTTCAACCACAATCTGAAACAGTTTGGAGACAAGCTGATAAATACATGGTACCAAGAATGGTATATGTAAACAAAATGGATATTACTGGTGCTGATTTCTATGGTTGTATAAACCAAATAAAAGAAAGATTAGGAGCTCATCCAGTTCCAATCCAATTGCCTATAGGTGCAGAAGACAATTTCAAAGGAATTGTTGACTTAATAAAAATGAAAGCATTTATTCATAAAGATGATTTAGGAAAAGACATTGAAGAATGTGATATTCCTGAAGATATGAAAGCAGATGCTGAAAAATATAGACAAGAAATGATTGAAGCAGCAGCAGAACAAGATGATGAATTAATGATGAAATATTTAGATGGTGAAGAACTATCTGAAGCTGAAATCAAATCAGGATTAAGAAAAGGAACTATATCAAACGCTCTAATTCTTATGACATGTGGTTCATCATACAAGAACAAGGGTGTTCAAGAATTATTAAATGCAATCGTTGACTACTTACCATCACCACTTGATATTCCAAACATCAAAGGTGTTGACGAAGATGGAAACGAAGTTGAAAGTAAGACTGATGACAATGCTCCATTTGCAGCATTAGCATTCAAAATAATGACAGATCCATATGTTGGAAAACTATGCTTCTTCAGAGTTTACTCTGGAACATGTACAACAGGAACTACTATTTTAAATGCTACAAAGGATAAGAAAGATAGAATAGGAAGAATCCTATTAATGCATGCAAATCATAGACAAGATATTGAAAAAGTTTATGCAGGAGATATTGCAGCAGCAGTTGGACTAAAAGATGTATCAACAGGTGATACATTATGTGATCCAGATCACCCAATTATACTTGAATCAATGGAATTCCCAGAGCCAGTTATCGATATAGCTATCGAGCCAAAAGATAAGGCTAATGGAGAAAAAATGGGAATAGCTTTAGCAAAACTTGCTGAAGAAGATCCAACATTCAAAACATGGACAGATCAAGAATCTGGACAAACAATCATCGCTGGTATGGGTGAGCTTCACCTAGATATCATCGTAGATAGATTAAAGAGAGAGTTCAAAGTTGAATGTACAGTTGGTAAGCCACAAGTTTCTTACAAGGAAACAATCAGAAATAAAGTTAAAGTTCAAGGTAAGTTTGTTCGTCAATCTGGTGGACACGGACAATACGGTGATGTATGGTTCGAAATGGAACCACTAGAACCAGGTTCTGGAGTTCAATTCGAGAGCAAAATCGTTGGTGGTGCTGTTCCAAAGGAATACATCAAACCAATCGAAGATGGATTAAGAGAATCTGCTATGAGTGGTATATTAGCTGGATACCCAGTTATAGACTTCAAAGCAACATTAGTTGATGGTTCTTACCATGAAGTTGACTCATCTGAAATGGCATTCAAGATTGCTGCATCTATGGCTTTCAAAGAAGGATGTAAGCAAGCAAAATCTGTTATATTAGAGCCTATAATGAAGGTTGAAGTAACTGTTCCTGAAGAATACATGGGAGATGTTATTGGAGACATTAACTCTAGACGTGGTAGAATGGAAGGAATGGAAGCTAGAAACGGTAACCAAATAATAAGAGGATTTATTCCACTTTCAGAAATGTTTGGTTATGCAACAGACTTACGTTCTAAGACACAAGGTAGAGGAACATATTCAATGGAACCAAGCCATTACGAAGAAGTTCCAAAGTCTGTATTAGAGCAAATAGTTGCTTCTAGATCTAAGAAAGCAGAATAATATACAAATATGTATATACTGGAAAACAAAAATAACACTTGCATTTTACTTGAAAATATAGTAAAATGCAGGTGTGAAATAAGATATTAATTTTAAATATAAATAGTCATGAGCAAGACTCAAGACTAACTAAAAAGGAGGAAAATTAAATGGCAAAGGAAAAATTTGTAAGAACAAAGCCACACGTAAACATTGGTACAATTGGTCACGTTGACCACGGTAAAACTACTACAACAGCAGCTATTACAAAATACTTAAGCTTATTAGGACAAGCTAAATACGAAGCATACGATCAAATCGATGGTGCTCCAGAAGAAAGAGCAAGAGGTATTACAATTAATACTGCTCACGTTGAATATGAAACAGCAAAAAGACACTATGCTCACGTTGACTGCCCAGGACACGCAGACTACGTAAAGAACATGATCACTGGTGCTGCTCAAATGGATGGTGCTATATTAGTTGTTTCTGCAGCTGATGGACCAATGCCTCAAACAAGAGAGCATATATTACTAGCTAGACAAGTTGGTGTTAAATACATCGTTGTTTACTTAAACAAATGTGATATGGTTGATGATCCAGAATTATTAGAATTAGTTGAAATGGAAGTTAGAGACCTATTATCAGAATATGGTTTCCCAGGAGACGAAATTCCAGTTATAAAAGGATCTTCATTAAAAGTACTAGAAAGTACATCAACAGATCCAAATGCACCAGAATATCAATGCATTAAAGAATTAATGGACGCAGTTGATACTTATATCCCAACACCAGCAAGACCAGTAGATAAGCCATTCTTAATGCCTATCGAAGATGTTATGACAATAACAGGTCGTGGAACAGTTGTTACTGGTAGAGTTGAAAGAGGACAAGTTAAGATTCAAGACGAAGTTGAAATCGTTGGAATTAAACCTTCTACAAAAACTATCGTTACAGGTGTTGAAATGTTCAAGAAAACACTTGACCAAGCTGAAGCTGGAGACAACATCGGAGCATTATTAAGAGGTGTTCAAAGAACAGATGTTGAAAGAGGACAAGTTCTTGCAAAACCAGGATCTATACATCCACATACAAAATTCAAAGCACAAGTATACGTTTTAACTAAAGACGAAGGTGGACGTCATACTGCATTCTTCAATGGATACAGACCACAATTCTACTTTAGAACAACAGACGTTACAGGTGTTATCGAACTAGAAGCTGGAACAGAAATGGTTATGCCAGGAGATCACGTAAACATGACAATCGAACTTATTACTCCAATCGCTATCGAAAACGGATTAAACTTCGCTATTCGTGAAGGTGGAAGAACAGTTGGATCAGGAGTTGTTTCTGATATAATTGAATAATAAATACAGTAATAGCAAGGGTTACATGAATTTGTAACACCTTGCTATTTTTGTAATTAACACTATTTTAACACTTTAGTTTAATAAATAATCTATCTTATTAATAATTTCTGCTTTAGATTTTGGTAAAGCATCAAGATACATTTCTGTTATTTTGACTGATGAATGTCCTAATAATTCTTTAATCTGAATTAGATTAGCACCATTCAATAAAAGCATAGTTGCAAATGTATGTCTTAAATCGTGAAATCTTTTATCTTTCATATTAGTATTTTTTAATTTATTGTGCCAAAACTTTTCAGTCCATTTTATATCAAAATGAGAACCTTTTTCATTACAAAAAACGTAATTTGATTTGCAAGGCAAAGAACTTAATAAATTAAATATTTTATTTGACATAGGTATAACTCTTATAGAATTGTTGCTTTTAGGTGTTTGTAATACTGTAGAATAATTTTTTTGTCCATTTTCAGAAATTTCAGCAACATGACTTAAATTATGTAGTACATGTATTTCTTTATTCTCAAAATCTATATCAGACCATTGTAATCCTAAAATTTCTCCTTTTCTCATTCCTGTACCAAGTGCAAATAGTATAATGTTATAGTATCTAGTATCTTTAAATATTTTTAACAATTCTTCTATTTCATCTTCATTTAACAAAGCCTGTCCCTTTAATAGTCCAGCATAAAATCCCTGGTTCTTCTTTTGAATTAAATCTTCGGATAGTTCCAATTTATCTTCTTTTACATGTACTACATTCTCAAAGTAATGCGTTTTTCTGTCAGACAAACCTCCGACAATAAAAATTGGTTCCGCATTATCCAGATTCCCTTTTACAACAAGGCTCAGATTCTGTATTGCATTAAGCAAAAGTATTACTCTTTCTGCTTTTTCCTCCGGTAATGCCTCCATATTAAAGTTCTTATCTTTTCCTATCATCTCCAGATCAACCGTAATACTGTAACATTTTAATCCTTTATCATACTCATACTGATATGGCATCAGTCCCACCTTATCCGCATTGTTTTGAACATTTAATCCATTTGCTTGTGCATAGTTACTTGCCAGATATAAATTATTATGAAAACGAGGCTCGTTTACAAAGCTTTCACAAGAAATCGCATCGGTAATATAAATAGAACTGTTGCGGATATATGTAGTATCTATTGTGTTCATATAACCGCCTTCTAACGCCCGGCAATTTGCTGCATTCAACTTCTCACTTACTGCCTTCTGCACCACAACTTTCTGCTTTGAACTATCCGAAATCGTCTGCAAATCATCGTATAATCCAGCCTGTACCATAAGTGCATTTTTCAAACTTTCTCTGCTTCGTATCGTATAAATCTTTCGGTTTTTAAATACCTTCTGTACACTTGCTATATTTCCAAGATTCTCTGCGTAATTTGATGTCATATTTGCAACAACTGTAAGAGTTAACGCTTTTTTCTTCATTTTTTAATCCCCCATTTATCTATTTTGCTTTTTCGCTACCCAATGCTTTTTTATCTGGTGCTTTACCCAATGCATTTACAAAGGCATAGGCAATGTCCATATTTTTCTCAAAATCTTCAAACAGATCAAATGCAAAATCAAATATCATATCTGCATAATTGGCCAACTGCACAAGAATATTTAAATATCCTGTATAAT
>OODJ01002965.1_pt1 | contig 10657 bp, 6 predicted proteins | sample 1671611 | NCBI WGS metagenome assembly OODJ01 (sample SAMN06348174, study PRJEB24527) | human gut metagenome | biome: human gut; feature: ankylosing spondylitis patient; material: feces | host: Homo sapiens | place: China | collected 2015-10 | reverse complement strand
ATCTTTTTCCCGTTCACCCGGATGCGTTCCCGGAAGTCCACTAAGTGGGGAGAGGTATAAAGCCCGACCTTGAAACCGGATTGCCGGAGAATGGCCGCCAATAGATGGCTGACCGAGCCTTTGCCGTTTGTCCCGGCTACATGGATGGTCTTATAGGCTTTATGCGGATTTCCCAGATAATCATCTAGGGCGATACTTGTACCAAGACCGGGTTTGTAAGCGGAAGCTCCGCTGTGTTGGAAGACCGGGATGCTGGTATATAGATAGTGTAGCGTTTCCTCGTATGTCATGTTTTTGTAAATTAGATGCTACAAATGTAGTTAATTTTATTTATACCTTTGCGACTCGTTTATAAAAAGGAGAGAAAAAGAAAATGGAAACACGACGTATAACCTATACGCCTCAAGGAGGTGTTTGTTCTAAGTTGATGGTGATCGACGCGAAGGATGGCGTGATCGAGAATGTGCAGATTGTAGGAGGTTGCCACGGTAACGGGCAAGGCATGTGCGCCTTATTGAAAGGTATGCGCATCGAAGACGCTATCGGTCGTTTGTCTGGCATCGATTGTCATGGAAGGGGAACTTCATGCCCGGACCAGATGGCACAGGCATTGAAGCAATTCAATCAATGATCAGTTTATATCCGATTCCCCGGATATTCAAAATCTTGATAGACTCGTCTTTCGATAACTTATGACGTAGCTTGGTGATAAAGACATGCAGGCTGCGTGCGTTGAAGAAAGAATCATCCCCCCAAAGGTCTATCAAGATCCCTTTCATCGGTAATACTTGGTCCTTATTGTCGCAAAGGCGCTTCAATATCTCGGATTCCCGGTTGCTGAGGAGTTGTTTCTCTCCCCGGTAGACCAATGTCTGCGTGATGGAATCGAACGTATAAAGCCCGATACGGAAAGAGGTGGCTTCCGGTCTTTGGACGGACACCTTATGCAGTAACGCCTTGATGCGCACGATCAATTCCGCCATGCCGAAAGGCTTTTTCAAGTAATCGTTGCCGCCCAGCTCGAAGCCCTCTACCACGTCGTTGGCCGCGGAACGGGCCGATAGGAATAGGACAGGGGTATGCGTATCCGTCTTACGGATCAACTTGACCATCGTGAAACCATCCATCTTAGGCATCATGATATCCGCTACGATAATATCCGGCTTGATCTCCGCGTAACGGGAGAGGCCCTCCTCGCCATTCGCAGCTAGGGTGATATCGAACTCGTTCCCATCCAGCGTATCCTTGATGATCATGGCCAATGTAGGCTCGTCTTCTACTAGTAGTACTTTTATCTTTTCCATATTTGATACTTTATTTTCGGATTATTATTTAAAATGCAGGGTAAAGGTGGAGCCTTTGCCGGGGACGCTTTCCACACGGGCTGTTCCTCCATGTTTACCCATCATGTCTTTTACGTAATATAATCCTAGGCCATAACCTTTCACGTTGTGGATATTCCCGCTGGGAACCCGGAAGAACTTGTCGAATATCTGCCGCTGGTTGGCTTCGCTGATACCCGGGCCGTTATCGGTTATGGAGATTGTCGTTTCGTGATTGTCTTGCCGGGCTGTCGCTTCGATGCGGCAAGGTTCCTTGTCGGCGTATTTGATCGCGTTATCGATAAGGTTGCTCAACATATTATATAGGTGGGTACGATCGGCCACCAATTCTATATCCTCGGGGATGGAGCAAGTAAACTCCACGGGTTTGCTCGCTTTCAGTTTGTATTGCTCGATGAGGGAGTTCACCAACTCGTTTAATGAGATGGTTTCGGGGCGCAAGCGGAAGGTACTGCGGTTCTCTACGGCGAGTGTCAAGATTTGTTCCACCAATCCGGTAAGATGGATAAGTTGGTCTTTAACGATCGTCAGGTATTTCTTCTGTTTCTCGTTGACGGGATCGCTAAAGTTCAATAATGCGTCTACGGCGGCATAGCTGACGCTGATCGGGGTTTTCAGCTCATGCGTCATATTATTGGTGAAATCCGTTTTAAGTTCTTCCACCGTCTTTAGTCTCAGTATTGTGTAGAGCAAATAAACGAAAGCGACCAGGATAACCATAAAAAGCAGGAAAGATGAAATCAATATACCTGCCATCTGCCGGAATACAACCCGGTCAGGAGATTGGAGTTCCAATTCGTAATAATATTCCGGTTCGATCACATGTGTGAAGTGGACAGCGTCTTTCCAGGATTTCCCTTTTTCGGAAGCATCCGTATAGGCATATAATACGGAGTCTTTCGCTTCTTTCCGGATTACCTGCAGGCGGTACGGGACGGTGATGCCCTGTTTCTTTAATCCGTTCTTTAATAGTGTATTGAATTGTGCGTAATTGACGGGAAGTAACGTGTCTATCTTTTGATGCATGAGCATCTGCACGTTCCTTTCCAGTGTACCGATAATCTGCAAATATTCATTTAGAGTTTGGGCAGCTTCTATATATTGGATTGTCGAATTCGGCGATGATATCGGCATATTATCTGTTGAAAGGGAATCTTTCCTCTTTTCCCATGCCGTGTCTTGGCTAAAGCTGAATTGAGGATTTATCTGGCTGTGAAAATTGTTATTGCTTAGAGAGTCCAGGCGCAGGAACAGTTCCATATAGTCGGCCATCCGCATGGCTTCCTCTATATTATCCCACGTGCTTTTCTTACTAGACACATATAAACCTTTCAGCCAGTATCCTTGTGAAATCAAGAGTCCGGCAAGCGAAAGGCAAATAAGCACAGCTATTATCTTAAATCGGAGGCGCGTTTTCATATCCTTTTATATTTACAACAAAAGTATATGTTCCGATTCAATTTATTGCGAATCCGGTAAGACTAAATAACACTTAGAGCCTGTTTAAATTTCTCTGAAATAAATTTTGCATAGCCCTCATCGGCCTGCTTTATTGCATTATAGGATTATTTTGAAAAACAACTGTCATACTATCACTAATTTCCTTTTATCAATTGAATATCAATAGACACAAGCAATGATAGTAGGTATGACGGATGCCTATTCCATCTATCATACTATCACTAACCGCCTGTCCAAGATTCTTCTTCACATGACTTATTTTCAATAACATAATAAGATAAACCCATTGACACCCGGGTCTCGATATCATTCACACTCGGGTGTCAAGACCGTTCACATCCGGGTGTAAAAAGCCTGTAAACGGGAATCTTCGGCACTTTTTCTGCCTGTTTGAAGCAAAATAAGTCACGTGTTTCAACAAAAAAGACGGCATCTCCTACAGAAAAACATCCTCAATACAACTCTCACAACCAACAAATGCAAAATTTAAACAGGCTCTAAAAGTTTTGCCAAAAGGCCTTTTATCTTTCATCTTTCACCATAATCGTTTGATAATCAATGAAGGCTTATGATAGAGAAAATAACAAACGCTTTTTATTCACGTGGATATCCCACCGGATTGTTCATGATTGGCAATTGGCTGTCCGTTAGTTTCAAGATCCGTTTTAAAGCAGCCTGGTCCATCGTGGCACGGGGAACGGTTGCCAGACCGGTGGCTGCGCAGAAAATATTGATGTTTTGGCAAACGATGCCGGCATCGACAGCGGCCATCAGTTTGGTGTGGTCGGCAATGTTTCCGAAGCGTGAAAGATCGGAAACGAGTACCAAGCTGACTGGGGCTGATTTGACAAAATCCTGACTGCCGGCAACAGCGGCCCGGTGATCTCCTTTAGCAATAGGTTGCAGGCTGTTTGCCTTGGCATCGTACAGGTAAGCGCCCTCTTTCATAATGACATAAATGTCGATATCCTGTTTGTTCAACGCTGAGGGAGCCGTTCGTTTTCCGTCCGGGCGGTTAATCCCGTTTGCTGCCCATAATAGATCCGATAGATCCTGTAAACTGAGTTCCTTGGCTGCATATTCCCGGTCGGAGTGACGGTCGGATAACGCTTTCATAATGGAACTGCCTCTGTTTTTGTCCGGAGAGCTTAATTTGATTGCTTTCAGATCTTGTGCATACATGGTGACGACGAGTAATAATGATGCAAAAATGAATGATAATTTTCTCATAAACTTATTCTTTTTATGATTGGTTTCAACAAAAATAGGTGAAATATGCAGAAATCGAACACCAAAATACAACTTTTACAATTCTTTAAACTGTAAAATTACGAATGGCTCGTAGATAAAGTTACATTTGCAACTGTTTTTATGTGAATGTATAATCGATAATATCTAAATTCTCAAATTTAATGAAAGAAAAACTACTCTACTTAATGCTGATACTATTTGTGTCTGCGTCAGTGTTTGCGCAAACCGGAGGTGGATCAGCCGCCTTTACAATTAAGGGCCAAGTAGTCGACTCTCTATCCAATGAGTCCGTACCTTATGCCACGTTGAGGATAGCTTTGGCTTCCGCACCGCAGAATCCTGTGAAATTGTTGGCTTGTGATGATGATGGCAAGTTTACGGCAACGATGAACAAGCCGGGTAAGTATGTGATGACAATGGAATCTTTAGGGAAAGTGCCTGCCAAGAAAACATTTACATTGTCGGAGAGCAAGAAAGTCGTGAATTTCGGTAAGTTGTTTATGCATGACGATACGCAGCAGTTAAAAGAGGTTACCGTAACAGCCCAAAAGCCGTTGGTGAAGGTGGAAGTCGATAAATTGACTTATAGCCTGGAAGACGACCCGGAAGCTAAAACCAGCAATGCGTTGGAAATGTTCCGTAAGGTTCCGATGGTCACGGTGGATGGCGAGGATAAAATCCAGTTGAAAGGATCTTCCAATTATAAAATCTATATGAATGGCAAACCCTCCAATTTATTGAGTGGCGACAACGCATCCGATGTATTGAAAAGTATGCCGGCCAGCTCGATCAAGAACATCGAGGTCATTACCGATCCTGGTTCCAAGTATGATGCAGAAGGGGTTGGAGGTATTATCAATATCATTACGACCAAGAACGCATTGCAAGGATATACGGGAACGATTCGTGCCAATGCCAGTACGCTGGGTAGCTTTGGTGGCGGTGGTTATGTTTCGATGAAGGCAGGAAAGTTCGGTATTACTGCGAATTATGGCTATAACTACCGTAATTCCCCCTGGAATGATACCTATTCGATGCGAGATGAGGAAGAAGCGAAATACCAGCAGGGTGACTAGACTTTTACCCGTCCGTCTTCTTTGTTGAATGAGCATGGACGCAGCAAAAACAAAGGGCCGTTCCAATACGGTTATTTGGAAGGTAGCTATGAGATCGATACGTTGAACTTATTAAGTGTAGGTGTCAATTTGTTCCGGGGAAAATCAACTAATCTCTCCGAATTGATTGCGGATAAGGTCAATCGGACCGATCTGACAAATGGGGAACCGACAACGATGTATTCTTATAAACGTTATTCGGATTCAAAAGGAACATTCGGCTCTACAGACGTCAATGTCGATTTCCAGCATTCAACCAGTAAGAAGGATGAATTGCTGACTTTGTCCTACCGCTTCAGCCAATCCCCCAATGACAATGAAGGGCATTCCCGGCTTGAAGATCTGGAAGGGGTTTATAGCCAGGCTTACCGCTATCCTAACTGGAATATTAATGATGCTTCAACGACGGAACACACGGCACAGGTCGATTATACGACTCCTTTGTTTAAAGATCAGACATTGGAAGCCGGTGTGAAATATATAAATCGCCAGAGCAAGAGTAATACATTGGAACAGGTGAAGGATTCTTTAAATGCCTGGCAGGATATTTCGCAGCGTAATAGTGACTTCCGTCATACTCAGCATATTTATTCCGCTTATTTGGGATATATGGTCAAGTTCAATAAATTCGGGGCTAAAGCAGGTGTCCGTGCGGAAGGAACCAGCTTGAATGCGGAGTTTGCCAAGGCGCCGGAAGAAAACTTCAAAACAAATTACTTTGACGTTGTCCCGAATGCGACATTGACTTACCAGTTAGACATGTCTTCACAGTTACGTTTAGGATACAATATGCGTATCCAGCGTCCGGGGATCTGGTATCTGAATCCGTATTTGAATAACATCGACCCGCAGCGTATCTCGCAAGGTAATCCGAATCTGGATTCGGAAAAGAGTAATAATGTGAACTTCAACTTTAGTAAGTTTGCACAGAAGTTCAGTATAAATGCAAGTTTGAGCTATACATTTGTTAATAATGCGATTGAAAGATATACAATAATTGCCAACTTCCCGGAATCCGATCCGCTTTCTCAATATAACGGAGCTTCTTATAGCACTTATGGAAATATGGGAAAACGTCAGCAGGTCGGATTGTTCCTGTATGGCAGTTGGAATCCGGTTCCTCTGTTCCGTATCTATATGAACGGTGGGTTGGATTATACGAATATCGACAGCAAAAAGGCATTGGGACTGACAAAGGATGGTGTGGCTGGCCGAATCTTTGCAGGGACACAGTTTAATTTGCCGAAAGATTTTCGTATTAATTTGCATGGTGGTTATTTCAGTCCGTGGATTCAATTGCAGGGAAAACAATCTCCTTTCTACTTTGCAGGTCTGAATATCAGTAAGGATTTCCTGAAAAAGAAACTCTCCGTTTCTTTGGGTGCACAGAACCCGTTCTGGAAAACCATGAAGATGGAATCGACTACGACAGGTGAAGGTTTTGTGGACCGTTCTACTACTTGGCGTCATGCCCGTGAGTTCCGTTTGAGCATCTCTTACCGTTTCGGTACGATGAAAGGCCAGATCAAGAAAGTGCGCCGCGGTATCAGCAATGATGACTCCAAAGGCGGAGGAGAAGGCAATTCAGGTGGTGGAGAACAAGGAATGTAAGCAGTTGTCCTATATTTACGAAATTAGTAACAAAGAGGTCGTGTCGTGATGTTGACATGACCTCTTTTATTTAAAATAGCGCTCTTGGACAAATCTATCCATCCAATTAGACAAATTGTGCCTGTCTTTCTGCCGCCAATCACCTACTTTTGGCTCGTATATAAAGAATTTTGTAAACATGAAACACACAATCTTTAGTCTGATACTCCTTTTTATCAGCACTTCAATCTTTGCGGCACGTAAGGAAATCCTGTTGAACGAAAACTGGATGTTCCGTTTTTCCCATCAGGTACAGTTTAAAAGTGAAGAACGGGTGAACCTGCCCCATACTTGGAACAGTGGCGACGCCTTATCCGGTAAACAGGATTATTATCGTGGAATGGGTAACTATACCAAAACGCTGTTTGTAAAACCCGAATGGAAAGGTAAACGCCTCTTCCTGCGCTTTGAAGGAGTCAATACGATTGCGAATGTTTTTATTAATGATGTGCATATCGGCGAACATCGCGGCGGATATGGCGCGTTTGTATTCGAGATTACCGATAAAGTGAAATATGATGCCGACAACCGGATATTGGTGAAGGTCAACAATGCCTTGCAGCAGGACGTCATGCCTTTAGTCGGCGATTTTAATTTCTATGGAGGTATTTACCGGGATGTGAATCTGATCATAACGGACCCGGTTAATATCTCACTCACCGACTATGCTTCTCCTGGTGTCTATCTGATTCAGAATAAAGTGACGAAAGAGCAGGCCGATGTGAAGGCAAAAGTGCTCGTCTCTAACGGAAGCGCGAAGGTGCAACCCGTAAAAGTGGACATCAAGATCTGGGAAGACGACAAGCTTGTCCAACAGCAGGATATAAAAGTCACGGTGGATGCCAACGACTGGGCTACGACCGGAATGGATCTGACTATCCGAAACCCCCATCTGTGGAATGGCCGCAAAGATCCGTTCATGTATAAGGCCGAAATATCCCTTCTCTCCGAAGGCCAGATAATCGATAGGATCGTACAGCCGTTAGGTTTGCGCTATTACCATGTAGATGCCGAGAAAGGTTTCTTTCTGAATGGGGAACATCTGAAACTGAAAGGAGTATGCCGCCACCAGGATCGGGCGGAAAGGGGAAACGCTCTTTATAAAATGCACCACGATGAAGATGCAGCCATTATGGTAGAAATGGGAGCTAATGCCGTTCGTCTGGCTCATTACCCGCAAGCTACTTACTTTTATGACCTGATGGATAAATACGGTATTGTCACTTGGGCTGAAATTCCTCAGATCGGGCCGGGTGGATACCAGGACCAGGGCTACATCAACCAACCTTCTTTCCGGGAGAACGGGAAAGAGCAGTTGAAAGAATTGATTCGCCAGCATTATAATCATCCGTCGATCTGTTTCTGGGGGTTGTTCAATGAGTTGAAGACCATCGGAGACAATCCGACCGAGTATATCGAGGAATTGAACGACCTGGCCCATCAGGAGGACCCGACTCGCCTGACAACATCTGCCAGCTTCCTTTCTTACGACGATGATATAAATAAGGTGACTGATGTGATAGCCTGGAACCAGTATTTCGGTTGGTATGGCGGTTCTCCTTCCGATATGGGGAAATGGCTGGATGCCAATCATAAGGCACATCCGGAGTATAAGATTGCCATCAGCGAATATGGGGCAGGGGCGAGCATCTACCATCAGCAGGATTCCGTGAAACGGGGGATTGCTTCCGGTTGGTGGCATCCGGAGAATTACCAGACTTATTATCATATCGGAAACTGGAAAGCATTGGCGGAACGTCCGTTCGTCTGGGGTTCTTTCATTTGGAACCTGTTTGACTTCGGTGCGGCTCATCGTGTGGAAGGCGATCGTCCCGGTATCAATGACAAAGGGCTGGTGACTTTCGACCGCAAGGTGAAAAAAGATGCTTTCTATTTCTATAAGGCAAACTGGAATACCGAGGAACCGTTTGTTTACATCACGAATCGCCGCCACCGCGACCGTTCCTTGGCTGTTACGGACATCATGATCTTCTCTAATCACCCGGAAGTCGAATTGTTTGTAAACGGAAAAAGCCTCGGCCGGCAGAAGCCGGATGAATATGCGACATTCAAGTGGAAAGGGGTTGCTCTGCAGGATGGGGAGAATACGATAGAGGCTCGTTCCACCCAAAAGAAGAATCCAGTGAATGATAAGGTGGTCTGGACGGTGAAATAATAATAGTTAGAATTTTTAAGGGAGGTGCCAAAATTCCTCTCTCTTGTCGGGAATTAATCCCCCGACAAGAGAGAGATTTCTTTTTTTGACATTCCCCTTTTTTATTCCTTCCCGTAAGGGATCAGCTCTTTCAGTATTTGTCCTTTATACCACGGATCGTCCGCTTCTTTCAGCAAGGGAACCATCTGTTTGCATAAGTCGGATACGATTCCCTTATTCTCCTGCCAAGGGAGATTCTGCATCTGATACGGATCTTCCAGGTCATTAAACAAAAGGATGTCCTTGAGTTCTTTTGTCTTTCGGTCGATTGTGAGTGACATGGTATATTGATGTGTTTTGATCCCTCTCGACACCTGAAAATAAGAAATGACTTTTCCATCGGCATCCTTTTCCCCATCGATATTTTTGATGTACAAGGCTCCCTGACGCAAAGGGACGGAAGAATCCTTTCCTGTAAAACGTCCCGCATAATTCCGCCCTTCCACAGTGGCCGGAATCTGTTTTTCCAGACCGCACAGTCCGAGTATGGTCGGCATGATATCAGGAGAAGACAACAATAGTTCGCTGTCGATCCGAGGTATTACTTTTTCAGGAAAACGAACTATGAACGGGACGTTCATGCTTTCAGCATAAGGTGAGTTTTTGGGATCGTCCGTATTTTGGCTGCACATGGTTTCTCCATGATCGGAAGAGAAAATAACGAGGGTGTTCTTGTCCAATCCCTGTTTTTCGAGTTCGTCCAGTATTCGTCCGAAAGCCCGGTCGACACCTGTCACCGATGCAAAGTAATAACGTACGGATGGTGCTTTTTTCATTTCCCGGTTCGCATTCGGACGAATCAACAGGCTGTCCAGCGGTAGGTCTTTGTATAAGTTGTAATCTTCTTCCATGCAATCTTCCAATGAGGCATACGGACTGTGAGGCGGATTGAAACTGACCATCATAAAAAACGGTTTATTTGGGTCCCGCACGTTTCCTTCATTCCGTAAGTAGGAGATTGCTTTATCCGCCTCATGTGCGGGCGACCACTCGTTTATCTCATGTTTGACGCCTTCGGTATCCCAATAGTGCGGATGCTTGTGGACGTCATAGGTCCCGTACGAATACCAGTAATCGAAACCATGCCGGCGTTCTGCCGGCGTATAGGCATCCCAGGCCGGAACACGGTCTTCCACGTATTTTCCGGGACGTTCCGGGTCATTGGGAGTCGGGCAGTCGACATGCAGTTTCCCGATATAAGCACAGTTATATCCGGCTTGGCTGAACACGTCGCTAATGCAGGTCGCATCTTCGCGCAATGAACTGATCGGGCGGTTGGCATTACAGTTCAGAGGTACTCCGCTATGTTCCGGATACATCCCCGTCAACAATATTCCCCGATGCGGACTGCTCAGCGGGCAGTTGCTCATGGCCGAAGTCAGCACAACAGATTCTTTCGCAAACCGGTCCAGATTAGGCGTATGCACCGGATCTCCCTCGAAATTCACCGCATCCCGGAATCCTGCCTCTTTCCAGAAACCCATCGCATGGTTACGCATTTGGTCTGGAAAGATGTAGATGACGTTAGGAGTACTTGATTTTTGTGTTTTACATCCTAGTAAGGAGAATATAATCAAATTACTTAAATAGAAGTAGCGACTTTTATTTTTCATAATTATCCC
>OODJ01002964.1_pt1 | contig 10661 bp, 14 predicted proteins | sample 1671611 | NCBI WGS metagenome assembly OODJ01 (sample SAMN06348174, study PRJEB24527) | human gut metagenome | biome: human gut; feature: ankylosing spondylitis patient; material: feces | host: Homo sapiens | place: China | collected 2015-10 | reverse complement strand
GCTACGCCCACCTATTTTGTATTATAGTTTAATTCTATGTTATGTAATGTTTTATAAATTTGAAGCATTTTTAATCATTTAAAAAGGGCACCTAGACTTGAAAATCATGCAGAAGGGGGAAAGGGAGAGCCAAAGAGCGGCGGCCTGCTGGGGCCGCCTTTAAGAGAAAGCCACCTCTCCCTTTCCCCCTGGGTAAGATAGGTGCGAATCAGGACCATACAGCTACACCCCTTTTCCCTCTTCGTCTTTCTCCCGTTTTTGAGAAAGACTTTTGTCTTTTGGCCTATTTAGGGCGTGGACAAAAATTGCATAGACACTTTAGTAGAAAAATGTCAAGATGGTTTATTTTCCTTCTTGCTGACACCATCGGCGGCATCCAGCCCCAGTTGAATGGCCCAGATTAGGCGATTGCGGATATGATCAGATATAGGGGCATCTCGATAGAAAAATACGTTATTTTTTTTCAATTCCTCACAGAGAGAGTCGAGAATCTTGAACATATCACGGGTGGGTAATTGTCCCGTATCAGCTTTGCTTATGATCGTCCACTGTCCATTCTTATGGTGGATTTCTCTGACATAATCATTGATAAAGGCCACTAGCTCTTTGACTCGGAGAGTGTGCGGGTTTACTCCCCATGCCTTCGAAAGTTCTTCCTCTGACAAGCCGGTAGCACTTAGAAAGCCAGAATAATCAGTGAGAATCTCACTCCAATGGTCAAACGGCGGCGTCTGCGTCAAGAAGGCATACGGAACATTAAAGAACTCAGCAATCTTCAAAAGGATTTCATTACTTGGGTTAGTACGTCCAGATTTCCAGGCTGAGACAGTCCCCTTGTTAAATCCTATGATCTCAGCTGCCTTACTGGGAGAAAGCGATACGTCCGCACACAAGGCGTTGAAAATACTATAAAAAGGGACTGTCATTTTACCCCTCCTAAAAAAGTTTAATATATTCTACTTTATTGGTTGACAAGTGTGAACCAATGTGATACTATGCAGTCAGCAGTTGAATTTATTATACCAAATTAGTTCAATTGAGTCAATAGAAACTGGCACAGTCGCCTACCTATTGGCCATGTTCTTTGAAAACTGAATAGCGTTCAAATAAATAACCTAATGCCTATCAATAACTCGAAAAAATATATTTCCAAGAAAGGAGAACGAATGATGTTAGATTTTACGAAAGAAAAAGCTGAGGCCCCTGTTAAGGCGTACCTTAGCCGTGAGTACGACGCTCATCCCCCGCGTAACGTCCGCTTACATCCCGTCTCACCGGACGTGACCTGCATTGCAGATGGTATTGATGCTGACCTAGACAGTTTTAACGCCACTATCATTCAGGCACCGACGGGATTTGGCAAAACGCACTTTATATTGCATGAAGTCTTGCCAAGAATAATCCAGACTGGGGGCAAGATGCTGCTAGTCAGTAATCGAGTGGCCGTGTCCTATCAGCAGAAGTTAGAAGTCATGGAAATGACTGATCCTTCCGAAATCCGCTGTCTGACCCCAGAGGGGATCTTAAAAAAGACCGATTTTGGGCCGGTGAAGATCTTGACATTACAGGCGTTGGACTTATTCCTGGCTACTGCACAGGGAAAAGAGTATGCGAAAGAAGTATCGGTTTTGGTTGTGGATGAAGTTCACTACTTCACATCTGATATTTCTTTCAATCCAAATGCCTCACGGCTACTGAAAGTAGTCCCCCAGTTTTTCAACGAGGCGCCCCGGATCTACATGACGGCAACTTTGGAAGACGCTTTGCGACCTGTTGCAGAGGCCGAATCCAGCGCAAAGCGTCCTATAATGGAGCGCACCGGAGTACGGTATTCTCCTCTGGTGTTGGGGCAGTCCCCGGTTGTAAATGTATACCAGTTTACATCCGATAAGTATATGCAGTTGCCTATCCGGTATTTTAAAAAGGATGATGACCTCTCTCGTAAAATTAAGGAAAGCGGAGAGGCAGGTGGCTGATCTTCGTTCCATCTAAAGAACAGGGAACAGTCTTGCAAGAAACCATCGGGGATGATGCCGTGTTTATCTCAGCGGACTCAAAGGGGAGCGATGTTTGGAATCAGCTGCTTGATGAAGAGCGGCTCCCTTGTCGGGTTCTAATAACAACCTCAGTTTTAGACTGCGGTGTAAACATCAGCGATGATGGTCTCAGACATATTGTGATCCCCTTCGAGGAACATACTCTGTTCATGCAGGCGCTTGGTCGTGTCCGTTTCAGAGGGTCTCCTAAGTTCACTCTTTATGTCAAAGCTATCAGCCAAAAGCGGCTCGAAGGTCTGGCAAACAGGAACTGTGAACTGCTGTCTTTGGCGGCAGAAATCAAGCGGTCTAAGTGCTACAACAGTTATGTTGATCGCTTCCGCTTGGAAGGAGATCGCGCAAAAGGTGCCCTGCTATACCTTGATTATGGGGGCCGTTATAACTTTAACGACTTGCTATATCACAAACTGCAACGTCAGGAGAGGTATTACAAGGAGTTGGCGGAGGCCATCGACCAGTACGGCGATTCTGCCTTTCCACGCCTGGTCCATCAATGGCTCGGTCAACCCGATGCCTATGATGAACGAAACTGGATGGGATATGGTGCCGCCAGGCAAGCCCTGCAGGACTTATTAGCGTTCTTGAGGGAGTGTGACGGTAAATCGCTGGCAGCAGAGGTCGATCAGAGGGCCTTCAGTGAGAAAATCCATCAGTGCTATCAGGTCGTCACAGGTGACAAAAAGCGGAACGACAGGGGCGATGGATACATAAAAACGGCGGCGCTCAATAATTGCCTAAAGAAACTTGAGATAAACGGCACCGTTAAGAGTAACGGAAAGAGCGGTGGCTGGATTTTTAGTATGGCGGAGGATAAGAAGTAACTTCTTAACAGGCGGAATAATCGGAACGGGAGACTACGGTGGTCAGGATTAGTTGACGGTGGCGGTGGCGGCGGAATTTAGTATAAATTAGTCTGGCGGTGGAGGTCTGGAGGAAGATATCGGGCCGGCTCGATTTGGTGGTGGCGGCGGTTAAAATGCGTATTGTTTTACCGACTACAATCATCAAATTAAGGGGGCCTTAATAATGGAATGTAAGGTCGGTACAATTCGCCAGATCCACAGGGCTTTAGTGGAGCATGGCTATCATATATCGGAACACGCACTCCGTGAATGGGTGCGCAGCAAACAGATCCCTGCTGTTTACAGTGGAAATACGGCCTATGTCTGTTATGACAATGTAATTGCATATTTGAATTATCAGGCCTTAACTATATAACTTTGTCCCCTGTTGGACGCGCCTTTCTGCGCGTTCCCAACGGGGGCTTCTTTTTTAATCGACTGTATGCAAAGGAGAAGTATTATGGAATTTAAGCACGGCATTCGGCTCAGGGGCGACAAGTTTCAATTCACGGTGTCCAATGGCTTCGATGGCAACGGGAAACAGATTCGAAAATATATGACCTATCGGCCCCCGGACGGTCTTTCTGGCCGCCAACTGAAACGGGTAGTAGAGGCCGCTTACGATGATTTTTATGTGAAGGTGACCAACAATCAATCATTGAAAGAAAATATGAGGTTCTCCAAACTTGGCGACCTGTATTTCAGCCAGTACGCTCCGAATTGCCTCAAGGAGATTACAGCATATACTTATGAAGGCTCTTATCGAAAGAATATCAAGCCGGTTTTCGGCAATACCCGGCTGAAAGATCTTACTACTGCCCGAATCACGGAATTTCTTCTGGAACTTGGAAAAACAAAAAAGCCGCAGACCGTCAGGAAGAACAAGATCATCCTGCACAGCATCCTTGAATATGCCGTTTCCCAAAAATTTATTATTGAAAACCCCTGCGTGGGGACTATTTGGAAACGAGATGTAGAGATTGACTCTTCCGAGCGGAACAATTATCTCTCCACCGCAGATGCCAAAAAACTGATGGAGTTAGTGGCTCCCTATTCCACCTTTAACACCATCATCAAACTATTGTTACTGACGGGCCTTCGCAGTGGAGAGGCACTGGGACTAACTTGGGATAAGATTGATTTTGAGAATAAAACGATCTTTGTAGACAAAACCTTGACCTATGTGACCGGCCGCTACTTCCTGTCCACGCCGAAAACGCCTATGAGTATCCGAAAAATTGTAATTGACGATGCCACTGTGCAAATGCTCCAGGAACACAAGGCCGAACAGGACAAGCAGAAAAAGATCATCGGCTCTGCATGGCTGGAGCCGGAGGCTGTATTTACCTCTGCGACAGGCCATTTTTATGACCGCTCTTTACTGAATACCCAATTCCGGCGCTTTATGAGCCGACATCCGGAATTGCACCGTGTTACCATTCATGGACTTCGGCATACACACGCCTCGTTATTGATCCTGGCAGGAGAGAATTTGGATGCCATCAGTAAACATCTGGGCCATGCCTCTGCTGACATTACCAGCCGGGTCTATGCCCATCTCATGTCTGAGGTACAGGTAAGAATTACTCAGACCATCTCCGGCGTCCTGCGCTGATTAAAGCGGGTAATTCCGTGCCGTTGGCCCTCTCTCGATGGCATTGACAATCCGGAGCGTAAACAGTATACTCTATGTGGGTAAAAGTATCCTTCTTTCCATTCGGATGGCAGAGGATCTTGCCGCAAATTTGTCGCATAAGATGTACGCAAGTATCTGATAATACGGTACGATTTCAAACGCTGTAAAAATTGAAAGTCACAGTTTTCAACGGTTTGCCATCCTTTATCACAATATTAAATACCCGGAATAGTTCTCCAAGCGTTAAAAAGTTGCTTTTTCCCCGGAAAACTTCGGTTTTCCGGGGTTTTTCTTTTCTAAAAGTTGGTCGCATGGATTCCGGTATGTCTATTTGTGCCTGGAACTATGTTGCTATATATAGTGGTTTAGATGAATTTTAGACACAATATTTGGGGCTACTTTGAGGTTACGGACCCATTTGAGGTTACAAATGAGGTTACGGAGATTTTCGATTTTCAGAACTTTTCGAGGCAATTTGCACACTTCTGCTCCAGTTACGAAAAGGCTTCAAAATGTTATGATGAAATTGAAATGTGGAATTCCGGTTTTTTGAGAGATAGAATTGATTATCAAACCGTTTCATGTTGTGTTGTGATATCTTTTCCACAAGGTCAAGTGATAAAATCTCGTGTGTTTGAACCGAAGCATTGGCCGTTATGTGTGAAAAAGCAAACGCACTTCCGTGCAGGCTGTCCGCCTGTTGGAAGTGCGTTTGCTCGATGAAAAACTTGTTCTGCTTTCAGCAGCTCATATTTCAAAAGATCGAGGCAGGCCCTGTCAGCATCTCCCCCAGGCCATAGACCACTTGCAACTTAACGGGGTCTTTCTCCACCCGCCCGATTTGGAGCGATTCTGCGAGAAGGACAACGAGCAGCTTTTTCCTTGTCTTTCCATTTCGATGATGTCCCCCACTTACCGGTTGTAGACCTCCCATAGCCGGTTGAAGGAGCGCAGCCAAGGGATGGGACGCTACTTTCGATATTCCAGAGGTGGGGTAAGCACAAGAACGATATGGCACTCTACCATTGCTCGAAGACAAGATACAGCAAATGTAAAGGAGCTTGGCTCTGGAGCTTTTCACTCTCGGCCCGTTGTCCTTGTGCCAGTCAGGTAATTTAAGTCCGGTACAAACCGCGAATTTGAGGCTTTGTTGTGCTATGGGGGGTGAACTTTACCCTCTGTTTTCTACTGTTATAATGAGGGGCAATTTTCTCCAAAGAAGGACGTGAACACCATGGAATTATACTCCCGAAGTGAGGCTGCCGCTATGCTCGGCATTACAGTTCGAAAGCTGGATGAACTGCGCGCCAGAAGGTTGATAGGATACTATCAACGCTGCCCGGGCGGGAAAGTACAGTTTTCTATGGCTCACTTAGAAAAGTATCTGCAACGCATCGAGAAGTCACCAAGACCAGTTACTAAGTCAAGATGAAGAACTAAGGATACAAGTGCTGTTGGAACGGCTGGATAGTTACGTCGATTAAGTGCTGAATTCCACAATGCAAAACGGCGCCTGCTCGATACTTAATTACTGAGCCGGCGCCTCTTTGTAGTTCAATAGAGTTCCCACCAGTAGTCAAATACCTTACGATACTGGTTCCCTTTCTTCGGTAGACAGCGATATTTCCGGACTTTTCGATTCCCTTTCCGCTTCAGATACTGCTGCCGGTTGCTTGACTTCATATACTGAATGTGCAGTCCCGAGTGGAGCAAGGTCGTTATTCTCTCATAGTCCCCTATTATATAACCCATATTCGGCGCGTAACCGCTGTGCTGAATGAGAAACAGAAGGCGATCTGAATGCCTGATACTTTGTGAACGTCGGTATTGGCGGCCGGTACGACGCCCGCAGCCATTCTCCGCTTTAGTCGATTCCAGGATCTCGGCGATCCGATTGTTTAACTCTTGCTCTGTCATAGGCCTTTCTACTCTGAACGATCCGGGTGACAGGATTGACTCCGTTCCAAAACCCTCGCTGTTTTGCGTGATATTCCCGTTTGGCCTTCTTACTGCGCTTGTCCAATGGAATCAACTGCTTCACGGGAATTCGCCTCCTCTTTTCTCTGCTGTTGACATTCGCCCCAAAGCGCACGGCATACATCCAAATAGTCTATATAGCCCAGCAACATCATCTTTTTCGGCAACTCTTCCAGAGCTGCCTGGAACCGCGCCCGATCCCGTTTCCGCACATGGCAGAAGATCACACGGTACGGAGAGTCACCACGTACATATTCCTCGCAGAAGTGCACCCGCACCTGATGCTTGATGAAAAGCTGATCAGCCAGATAAGCATCCGTGTCCAGGAATGCGAAATAGTTATAGAACAGAGATAGCCTGTCAATGTACTGGTAGAAAAGTGTATCTCCCAATGGTGCTCTCCTTTATGACAATCTCATTACAAATGCAGAGGATCGCTTGCTATTCCAGAGTATATCGGTTATATTTTAATATTCCGTTGCGGCGGAAATCATCCTACTGAATGGAGGCGATCCATATGTCCGTGATTCGGTTTCCTGTGATCGATCCTGTGGCTACCGGGGCAAATATCTGCCGGCTCCGGAAAGAGCGCGGCCTGACAGTCCGGGATCTCCAGCACTATTTCGGATTCGAGGAGCCGCAGGCCATCTACAAATGGCAGCGGGGCCAGAGCCTGCCCAGTGTCGACAACCTCTATGCGCTGAGCGCTTTGCTCCAGGTGCCGATGAACGAGATCATCATCTCCACTTCTCATATCGTTTCTTGGGAGCAGCAGGCAGCCGCCTGCTGCTCCGGTCATTTTGTGCGGAAATCTCTTCCGGCGCGGTGGGCATGGCAGAATTTCAAAACCGCTTAGACCCTTATCCGCTTGCTCTCCATGGGCTTGCCCCGGCCCGTCCGGACCGCTGCCCGCCCCGGATGCGCCAGCGACTTGAACCTGGATTTTCATGCCATTTTGGCTGGTATCAGGGAGGCGTAAGGTCGAATCCTGCATTTGACAACGAGTGTGTGGTAGAAATGGCGGCACTGCGGTGAACACGGAGGGAGGCGCCTGACGATCCCTTCATCATGCGTTATGCGCTCATGCTGCATTCATCAGATGCAGTCCATTCCTGCCCGGAGATTGCGCAGCCTCATAATTCATCTGCGCCTGAACCGGTCATCACTGCCCATCCATTCTGCCATGCCCGCCGCACCGGAAGGTGTGGTGCCGGTGGTCAGGAGGCCGCCGTCTTTTCGATGAAGCCGCTGAGGATCTCCTCAAAGCTGTCGTTCACGTCAAAGGGCGGCTCATAGGCAACCTCGGTATTGACCAGGCATTTGTCCAGGGACATGGAGATCTCATCGGCCTTCCTGCTCAGCGCCGCGGCCATCCCCCGGATCCGATTCCGGTCGAAGTCGATGGTGATCACCTGCGTGGCGTCGCAGCGGTAGGAGACCTGGTTGCCCTCTCCGTTGAACCGGAAGCCGGAGCCGCCGCCAGCGATGGTCTTTTCGCTGTTGCGGAGCGCGGCCATCTGCCGGAAGACCGCGGCCAGCTCCTGGCGCTGCCGGTTCAGGCCCACCTCGCTGTCCATATCCAGATCCAGTCCGCCCTTGGCGGCATGGATGGCGCGGCTCAGTTTCTCCCGCTCCTCCAGCAGGAACAGGAGGAAGGCAGCCACCTCGTTGGCATGGCCGGCATACTCACTGGGGGCGGCCTCCTCCACCACAGCGTCCTGGGCGTCGCTCATGACCTTGCTCCGCAGGTGCGTGGTCTTGACCTTGATGATGTTCCGCCGGTCCTGAAGGATCGCAGCGGCCTCGCACATCAGGCCTTTGAGTTGATTCTGGAATCGAAACGCATCTTTCATGTTCATGGCTCATGCCTCCTCTGCCGTCATCCAAATAACGCCGATGCATGGCGCGGGACGGCCCCTTGATGTGTTCATCATACCGCGCGCCCGCCTGGCTGTCATTGAACTGCTGGTTGAATCCAAGCCAATCCGCTTTTTCGCGCCGGATGACCGGCGCCCCGCGCGGCCGGCGGCAGCGCCTCGTCCCTCTGGCAGGTGTGCCGCCGTTTTTCAGAAAGGTCCTGGGCCGGGACGAGGAATCGGCATCGATGCGCAAGAGATCCGATTTCCTGCGGCTCTAAAACGCGTTTGCTCCTTCCATCCCTCAGCGGCGGGTCCATTCAGGGGCCCAGGACGGTCGAATCACCGGGGAATGTCCCGCGCTAAAATCTCCGGAAGCCAAAAACACACCCCAAAAGCAAGCGCCGGGATTTTGGCGCACTTTTGGAGCGTGTTTTTTGTGCTCGGTTCAAGCTGTCAAGCGGGATGCTTCCGGTCTACTCGAAATACCTTTGAGCCAGTCCGGAAAGCCTCGTCAGCCATTCATGGACTTGGTGGGACTCATGGACTCCCGTTTTGCACCAGATCGCAAAATGCTCACAGTTGTTGAACGGCAGGGCATATCGTTCTTCGCCCAGCCGGCTCCTCGCACGAGAGACCGTTTCCTCCGGCGAATACAGGTGATAATCCGTCCTGCGAATCAGGTCAAAGAACGGCGCCTCTGCGGATTTGTGAAGGCCGGGCGGCTGTCCCCGCACAGTCGGCCTGCCGCTGTTGTCGGGGAAATCGAGGATGTAAATGAACGTTGAGTCGCCACGGAACTCTTCATAAGGCGCTTCGTGGATGGTGATGCGGCCTGAAAAGTCGCCGTTCTCAGCGGCATAGTGGATAACTCTCCGACTGCCCACATAGATTGCAAAGTGCTGGTATAGGCCGGCCTTCCTGCTCGCAGCCAGCACATCCCCCGGCAGCAGCGGGATGCTATAGATATGATCTGCGGCAGATGTCGGCAGAGCGCTGCGTGAGGCCGGGAAACTTATGGTTTTCTTCCGCCGGATCAGATCCTCTCGCTGGGCCTGGAGTTCCTCCATGATTTTCAAGAAAGGGGCCTTCGCCTCCTGTGACATCTCCTTTTCGATCCTTCGGAACTCCATTTCAGATTTTTTCCTTTCGATGTCCAGCTTTGCCATAGCGTCAATGATCCCGCGGACTTTTTTTCGTTCCTCGTCCGCCCGGGCAATCAGATATTCCCGGTGCGCCGCCTGAAGGCGCACCAGGCAATCATGGAGCGCCTGATCCCGGGCGGCGCCCAATGCAATATCAAACAACCCGGACAGCTCATGACTTCCACTCGCCATCATCAGAGATTCCCCATATGGTCCAGCACATCGGAGATAATTTTAGAGAACTCATCACCGCTCAGCCTGGTATACCCAGAGCAATTGTTTTGCGGAACTTGCGGGAAGCGATCGAGTATGTAACGCAGTGCGAAGCCGAGTTTATCCAAGAAGCAGCGGACAGCCGTTTACGGGAGCGCGACGCGGAGTTTTCTCGCAAGTGCGAAACACTTTCCAGAGCCGAAAGCCGGATTGCCGAATTGGATAACCTGTTCAAGCATTTATACGAGGACAATGTAACCGGGAAATTATCAGATGAACGGTTTATCAAAATGTCCCGTGATTATGAGTTGGAGCAGGAAAACTTAAAATCAATGGCCGAAGTATTGCGGGAAGAAATCAAGCAGCAGGAAAAGCAAAAAACCAACGTTAAGGCGTTTATCAGCGTCGTAAAGAAGTACACCGATATGCAGGAACTTGACGCTTCCATTTTGCGGGAGTTTATAGACCATATTGAAGTTTCCCATACCGACAAGAAATCCAAGACAAGGGAAATCACGATTGTCTATAACTTCATCGGTGCATTTGATTTTGACCGGGCAAAAGAAAAAGCTCAAAATACAACTCAAAAACAGCAAAGAACGGCATAGCCGTTTGGCTATACCGTCCCTTGCTTCAATGTTTTCTTAATTCACCGCCCCATTGTGGCGGAATTTTTTTGCCGGCAGGCGGCGCGCTCCGGTTTTTCATAAATTCCGCGCCGCTTTCCCCCGGAGCGGCTTGCCCCGGCCCTCCGCTTGTGGTACACTGGAGAGGATTCGACCAGATTCGGCAGGAGGTGCCTATGGAAGAGAAGGATCTGTTGGAATGCAGCCAGGATGTGCTGCGAATGGAAAAGACACTGGAAGTCCGGTACGAGGGCTATTATGAGCGGCTGGCGGAGCAGCAGCACCTCTCTCCGGAGGACCGGGCCGCCC
>OODJ01002963.1_pt1 | contig 10663 bp, 10 predicted proteins | sample 1671611 | NCBI WGS metagenome assembly OODJ01 (sample SAMN06348174, study PRJEB24527) | human gut metagenome | biome: human gut; feature: ankylosing spondylitis patient; material: feces | host: Homo sapiens | place: China | collected 2015-10 | reverse complement strand
CTACATACTATCTACATTGATATTATATGTAAAAATAAAAAAATAATTAATAAATATGTTCAAAAAGTATTGATATAAAGATAAAAATACTTTATACTATGTGTAGGTGATGAGAATGAAAAGATTAAATAAAAAGGGATTTACTTTAGTAGAGTTATTAGTTGTTATTGTTATACTAGGAGTTATTATGTCTATTGCTATACCTAGTATTACTTCTTCAATTGAAAGAAGCAAAGATAAACAAAAGACGCAAATTATTAAATTAATTGAAAGCGCTGGTGAATTATATGTTGATAAACATAAAAATACAGTGACACCACCAATTACTTTAAATCAATTAATTGAAGATGGATTAATTACTAAGGAAGAGATGAAAGATCCATTTAATGAAAAAAGGACATTATGTGGATATCTTGGTTATGATGGTAAAAAGGTTAGTTGGAATGATACTAGTGGTTCTAATCAATATTGTTTAAGTATAGAATAAAGAAATGAGTGATGTAAATGAAAATAATATTAATTAAATATGGAGAATTAACTACTAAGAAAGATAATAGAAAAGTATTTATTAATATATTATATAATAATATAAAAAAAGCTTTAATAAATTATAAAGTTAATATTATTAAAACAAGAGATAGAATGTATATTGAGACAGAAGAAAATATTGATGAAGTAGTTGATATTCTTAAAAATATTTTTGGTATTCATAGTATAGTAGTGACTACTAGAGTTAATACTAATACTGAGGAAATAGAAGCTAATGTACTTAAAGTAGCTAAAAATATAGAATTTAATACTTTTAAAGTAGAAACTACTAGAAGTGATAAATCATTTCCTATTCCTAGTATGGATTTTTCTAGAAGAATTGGTTCTTTGATATTAAGAAATATTCCTAATAAAAAAGTAGATGTTCATAATCCTGATTATTTATTACATATTGAAATAAGAAAAGATTATACTTATATATATCATAAAGAAATAAAAGCATCAGGTGGTTATCCTGTTTCAGTGGCAGGCAGGGGACTTCTTATGTTATCAGGAGGAATTGATTCCCCAGTAGCAGGTTATCTTGCTATGAAAAGGGGAATCAAGATAGAATGTGTTTATTTTGAGTCTCCTCCACATACTAGTGTAATGGCTAAGAATAAAGTCAAAAAACTAGTGGAAGAACTTACAAAATATGATTCGAGTATTACTTTAAATGTGGTGAAGTTTACTGCTTTACAGGAGGCGATATATAAAAATATCGACCCTACATATATGATAACCATAATGCGTAGAATGATGTATAGGATAAGTGAAAAAATCATGGAAAAAACTTCTTGTCTATGTCTTATAAATGGTGAGAGTGTTGGACAGGTTGCTAGTCAAACTTTAACTAGTATGAGAGTTATTAATAGTGTAACTAATGTACCTGTTATTAGACCAGTAGCATGTTTAGATAAATTAGAAATTATAGATATATCGAGAAAGATTGGTACTTATGAAACATCAATACTTCCTTATGAAGATTGTTGTACTATTTTCTTACCTAAACATCCTGTTATTAATCCTAATATGGATAAAGCTATATTATATGAAAAGAGTTTTGATTTTAATTCTCTTATAGATGAAGCTGTTAATAGTAGAGAAGTAATTGAAATTAAAAGAAATAATACTAAGTTTGATATTTAGTAAAAATTACCATTAAAATATATGTATTAAATACTTAATAATTCACAACCTATTAGTGTAGGAGGTGAAACATAATGAGTAACAATACAAATAGCAAAATGGTAGTACCTGGAGCTAAACAAGCTATCGATAAAATGAAATATGAAATAGCTAACGAGTTTGGTGTTAATTTAGGACCAGATACAACTTCAAGAGCTAATGGATCAGTTGGTGGAGAAATTACTAAAAGATTAGTAAGATTAGGACAAAACCAAATTAGTGGATCTAACTACCAAAATAAGTAGTTAATATATAGAAAGTAACCTTAGGGTTGCTTTTTGTTTTACTTTTAAGCTATAATCTTAGAGGTTATTTTAAACCTTATTCTAAGTTTTAAAATAGATATCAATCATATATATTATATTTGAGGTTAATACTATTTGAAATAGTTCTTTTCTTATAGTTATAACTGTGAATATGATAGGTCTACTGAGACTCCAATATAGACTAAGAATTAGGCTAAATTGGACATGAAATGACCTTGGCATTTCATGAAAGGTGAGGAAAATGAAAAAAATTAAATTTGAAAGAAATAAGATAATACTAGCAATTATAGATATTTTAATAATTGCATTAGCTTGTATATTTTCTAAATTTTTATTATCAAACACATTTTATTTTAAAGTAGAAGAATGGAAACAAATTGGAATTACTATTGCATTATCTATTGTAATATACCAAATCTTTTTTAGAGTATTTAATTTATACAGAAGCATTACAAGATACGAAAATGGAAGAGATTATTTAATTTACATATTCGTATGTGCAATTTCGTGTTTAACAACATATCTAGTAAAAAATATATTCAAGATAAATACATTTACAACAAAAGAGTGCATTCTTTCAAGTGTTTTAATTGCAGTTGGCGCGGTTTCTTGTAGAGTAATAATAAGAATGCTAATAATTGAAACTATTCCTCCAGAAAAGAAAGGCACAGATCCAGTGATTGTGAAAAGATTACTTATAATAGGTGCAGGAAAGTCTGCAAGGGACATAATAAAAGCTATTAGAGAAGGATTAAAAAATACATATTATATAGTAGGATTGGTTGATGATAATCCTGAAAAATGGAATTATTCAATTTCAGGAGTTAAGATATTAGGAAATAGAGATAAAATAAAAGAGATATGTAGAAATTATAATGTTCAAGAAATATTTTTCTCAATTACGAATATATCAGCAGAAAATAAGAGAACTTTATTGAAAATTTGCCAAGATACAAATGCAAAAATTAGAATACTTCCATCTACAGAAGATATTATTAAGAATAAAAATGTGCTAGACAGTTTAAAAGATGTTGAGATAGAAGATTTACTTGGAAGAGAGCCAATCAAACTAGATAATAACAATATAGAGAGCCTGATAAAAGGACATGCTATACTAGTAACCGGTGGAGGAGGCTCAATAGGGTCTGAGTTATGCAGACAGATTGCATCTTTTAACCCAGAATTACTTATAATATTTGATATTTATGAGAACAATTTGTATAATATTGAATTAGAATTGAGAGCAAAATATCCAAATTTAAATATAAAAGGAATAATTGGAAGCGTAAGAGACAAGAAAAAATTAGAGGATGTTTTCTCGAAATATAAACCATATTTAGTATTCCATGCGGCAGCACATAAACATGTTCCATTAATGGAAGTTAGTCCATTAGAAGCAATAAAAAACAATGTTTTAGGAACACAAAATGTAGCAGATTGTGCAGATAAATTTGGAACAAAGAGATTTATTTTAATATCGACAGATAAGGCCGTAAACCCTACAAATATAATGGGTGCAAGTAAGAGAATGTGTGAAATGGTAATTCAAGCAAAAAATAAAACTAGCAAAACAGAATATGCAGCAGTTAGATTTGGAAACGTTTTAGGAAGCAATGGTTCAGTTGTTCCATTATTTAAGAAACAAATAAAAGAAGGCGGACCAGTTACAGTTACACACAAAGACATAACAAGATTTTTCATGACAATACCAGAAGCGGTTGGGCTTGTATTACAAGCCATGACTTATGCAAAAGGTGGAGAAATATTTGTACTAGATATGGGAGAGCCTGTAAAAATATATGACTTAGCAGTAAGCTTAATAAAATTATCAGGACTTCAACCAGACATAGACATTCCAATAGAAATAACAGGACTTCGTCCAGGGGAAAAGCTATATGAAGAATTGCTAATGTCTGAAGAGGGCTTGGAACACACAAAACACAACAAAATATTTGTTGCAGAACCACTTGATATTCCAGCTGAAGAAGTAAATAAAAGAGTTGAAATGTTAAGAAAATTTGTACAAACAGAAAACCATACAATGGAAGAAATTAAGAAGGTAGTAAAAAAGGCTGTACCAACATTTGTTGAGGCAGAAGAAAAAAATAAAAAGATAATAAACTACAAACAAGAGCTTGAAAAAATAGAAGAAAGACAAATGCAAGAGCAAAATTTAATATCTAAAGAAGCTTAGAATTATGGATGAAAGAAGGAATTTGTTATGAATAAGAAAATTTATTTAGCTTCACCACATATGTCTGATGAAGGATATGAACAAGAATACGTAAAAGAGGCATTTGATACAAACTGGATTGCTCCACTTGGAGAAAATGTAAACAAGTTTGAAGAAGAGCTTGCAAATTATGTTGGAACAAAGCATGCAGCTGCACTATCAGCTGGAACAGCAGCAATACATATGGCTTTTAAAGCATTAGACGTAAAAGAAGGGGACATAGTATTTTGCTCAAGCCTAACATTCTCTGCAACAGCAAACCCAATAACATATCAAAATGCAACGCCAGTATTTATAGACAGTGAACTAGAAACATGGAACATGGATCCTAAAGCCTTAGAAAAAGCATTTGAAAAATATCCACATCCAAAGGCTGTAATAGTAGTTCATTTATACGGAACACCAGCAAAAATAGAAGAAATAAAAGCAATTTGCGATAAACATGGAGTACCATTAGTAGAAGATGCAGCAGAAAGCTTAGGCTCAACATATAAAGGAAAAGAAACAGGAACATTTGGAAAATACGGAATTTATTCATTCAACGGAAATAAAATAATAACCACAAGTGGTGGCGGAATGTTAGTTTCAGAAGACGAAGAAAAAATTGCAAAAGTAAGATTTTGGTCAACACAATCAAGAGAAAAAGCACGTCATTACGAGCATAAAGAAATAGGCTATAACTACAGAATGAGCAACATTGTAGCTGGAATTGGAAGAGGACAATTAAAAGTTATAGATTTAAGAATAAAACAAAAAACAGACATATACAACAGATACAAAGAAGCATTCAAACAAATACCAGATATAGAAATGCAACCAACACCAGTAGACACAGTACCAAACCACTGGTTATCTGTAATAACACTAAAAGCAAATTCAAAAGTAAAACCACTAGACATAATGGAAGCATTAGAAAAAGAAAACATAGAATCAAGACCAGTATGGAAACCAATGCACATGCAACCAGTATTTGCAAAATGCGATTTCATAAAAGTTGCAGACAAAGCGGTATCAGAAGACTTATTTACAAGAGGAGTATGCTTGCCATCTGATACAAAAATGACAGAAGAAGAACAAAACAGAGTTATTAAAACCATAATAGACTTATGGAAATAATAGAAAAGGAAATGTTATGTACGCAAAATATATAAAAAGAATATTAGATTTTATATTAAGCTTAATAGCACTAATAGTTTTATCTCCAGTGTTGCTAGTAGTAGCAATACTGGTTAGAATAAAACTAGGAAGCCCAATAATATTCAAACAACAACGCCCCGGAAAAGACGAAAAAATATTTACACTATACAAATTTAGAACAATGACAGATAAAAAAGATGAAAACGGCAACCTGCTTCCAGACTCAGAAAGACTAACAAAATTCGGTAAAGTGCTAAGAAGCACAAGTTTAGATGAATTACCAGAGCTTGTGAACATACTAAAAGGAGACATGAGCATAGTAGGACCAAGACCATTGCTAATAAGAGATATGTTGTTTATGACAGACGAACAGAGAAAAAGACATACTGTTAGACAGGGATTAACAGGACTTGCTCAAATTAATGGAAGAAACAACATAAATTGGGAAGAAAAATTAGAATATGATTTGCAGTACATAAAAAATATAACATTTGTAGGAGATGTGAAAATAATTTTTAAAACTGTATTGAAAGTTTTAAAAAGAGATGATATAAATACAGATGGTATGGACACAGCAGAAGATTTGCGTGATTATTTGTTAAGAACAAATAAAATAACAGAAAAAGAATATAAAGAAAAATTGAAAATTCATTAAGAGGAAGAAATGAAAGAAGATTTAGTATCAATTATAATGCCTTCATATAATACTGGAAAATTCATAAAAGAAACCATAAATTCAGTATTGAATCAAACCTACAATAATTGGGAACTAATAATTGTAGATGATTGTTCTACAGATGATACAGAAGAAATCGTAAATGCTATTAAGGATAATAGAATAAAATTCTTAAAAAATAGTACTAATAGTGGAGCAGCCATTAGTAGAAATAAAGCTATTAAAGAAGCTAAAGGAAAATGGATTGCCTTTTTAGATAGTGATGATTTATGGAAGAAGGAAAAAATTGAAAAGCAAATAAAGTTCATGAAAGAAAATAACTATGATTTTAGTTATACAAATTATACTGAAATAGATGAAGAAGGCAATGAAAAAGGTATTAAGGTAACAGGACCTGAAAAAATTACTAAAATAGGAATGTACAATTATTGCTGGCCAGGTTGTTTAACTGTAATGTATAATGCTGAAAAAATTGGTTTGATTCAAATCGAAGATATCAAGAAAAATAATGATTATGCAATGTGGTTAAAAATATGTAAAAAAGCGAATTGCTATTTATTAGATGAAGAACTGGCAATGTATAGAAAAAGAAGTGGAAGTATAAGTAACCACAGTTATTGGAAATTAATAAAATGGCATTATAAATTGTATAGAGAAGCAGAACACCAAAATGTAGTAAGCAGTATATTTAATACATGCAGAAATATGGTGTTTGGAATTTATAAAAAGAAAAAATTTTATATTAGGGAATCCTAATTAAATATAATGGAGATATATTAAAATGGAAAGAGATAGTTTTATATATAAGGCTAGAAGAAAAATTCAAGTTGTAGCGCATAAATTATTTAGCAACGAATTTATGTCCAAACTATACTTTAAGATTGTATTAAAAGAAAAATTAGATTTAAAAAATCCTAGAACATTTAATGAAAAATTGCAATGGTTAAAGTTGTATTATTATCCTCAAAATGATTTAGCTGTGAAATGTGCTGACAAATATAGAGTTAGAGAGTATATAAAAGACAAAGGATATGAAAATACATTAGTTCCATTGCTTGGAGTCTGGGATAATGTAGAAGATATTGATTGGGATAGTTTACCTAATAAATTTGTCTTAAAATGTAATCATGGTTGTGCGTATAATATAGTTTGTAACGATAAGACTGAATTCGATAGAATAAAGGCAAAAAAACAGTTAAATAAATGGCTAAAAGAAGACTTTGGAGCATTTAACATAGAACCACATTATTCAAATATAAAAAAACATAAAATTACATGTGAAGAATTTTTAGGGGATAATTTGGTTGATTATAAATTCTTTTGCTTTAATGGAGTTCCTAGACTTATATATGTCTCTGTAGATATGATTCACGATAGACAAGCAAAAATGGCGTTTTTTAATTTGGATGGTAGTAAAATAAATTTAAAAAGAGATGATTATGATAGCATTGAAAAAATAGAATTACCAAGTTTCTATAGTGAAATGCTTGAAACGGCTTCAGATTTATGTAAAGACTTTCCATTTGTAAGAGTTGATTTTTTTGTAACAGGTAATAAATATTATTTTGCCGAATTAACATTCACACCATGTGCCTGTATGATGCCATTTAATCCGAAAGAAAAAGATTTTGAATGGGGAGAATTATTGAATATAGAGAATCTTATTAAGGGAAGAGGAAATAACTAATATGGCAAAGATGAATATTAATCCACATAATTTTTTAGTAAAGAAAATTATGGGAATTGTACAACATTATGATGATGATAAATATTGGAGAAGAAGGGAAATTGTTGTTAATCCGAAAAATAAAACTTGTAAACTGATTAAATTGTATTATCTTTTCTATATTAAGAAGTGTGATGCCTACAATAATGCCTCAATGGGAACAGATTTGAATCAGGGGGCTGTATTTGAGACAAAACCTAATTTGCCCCATGGATTGAATGGAATTATCGTTCATTTAAAAGCACATATAGGGTCTAATTGTGTAATATGGCAACAAGTTACTATAGGAAGTTCTGGTGGAGGAACTCCTTGGATTGGAGATAACTGCAAGATAGGTGCTGGAGCAAAAATTCTTGGAAAAGTAAAAATTGGAAATAATGTTACGATTGGTGCAAATGCAATAGTAACTAAAGATATTCCCGATAATTCTACTGTTGTTTGCTCACAAATGAGAATACTGGGAAAAAATTGATTCATAACTAATAAGGACAGTTTTATGGGGGAAAATATGAATGTATTGTATATATCTAATTTAACTGGAAACTTGTTTGCAGGACCAAATAATAGTGTACCTGCACAAATTAAAGCACAGTCTAAAAGGGATAATGTTTTTTGGTATAATATAAATGATATAAAAAGGGAAGAATGGAAAGAAATTAATTGTTACAATCTAAAAGACTATCCAAGTGGAAGATTGAAAGACTTACCAAAGCCTTTTAATAAACCAGATATTGCAGTTATAGAAGAATTCTATTGCTTTCCATTTTGCAAAATAATAAAGGATATAAATGAAAATAAGATTCCATATATAATAATTCCAAGAAGCGAATTAACTAAAAAGGCTCAAAAAAGAAAAAGAGTAAAGAAGTTCATTGGAAATATATGTTATTTTAAAAAAATGGCTAATAATGCTTCTGCAATTCAATTTTTATCAAAGCAGGAAAAGGTTGATTCTGGAGAAAAATGGAATAAAAATGATTTTATCAGTTCAAATGGAATTAGTATCCCTGAAGAAAAGAGGGAAAACTTTTCAAAGGATAAAATTAGAGCAACATATATTGGCAGATATGAAATATACCAAAAGGGGTTAGATATATTATTGGATGCAGTTTCAGATTTGCAAAATAATTTGAGAGCTGCGAATTTCGTTCTTAACATGTACGGAGTAAATCAAGAAGAAACTGTAAAAATTCTTGAAAAGAAAATTACAGAAAATAATATAAATGACTTGGTAATAATCAATGATGCAGTATATGCAGAGAAGAAAAAAGAAATACTTCTTAATACTGATGTATTTGTATTAACATCAAGGTTCGAAGGGATGCCAATGGGGGTTATCGAGGCTTTAAGCTATGGAGTACCTTGTTTAGTAACTAAGGGAACAAACATGGCAGATGATATAAAGGAGTTTGATGCTGGTTGGACATGTGATACTTCTAAGGAAGAATTGATAGAAGCAATTAAACAAATGCTTAGCCAAAAAGAAGAACTATCAAAATTAGGAAAAAATGCAAGAGAATTATCAAATAAATATTCCTGGAAAAAAATTGCTGAAGAGTCACATAGCGAATTTGAAAAGATTTTGGAGAAAGTAAAATGAAATTGTTTAGAAAATTATCTAGATTAATACCAGATAGAATATATTTGCAAATAGTGTATTTTAAACATTTTAGAAGATTTATCAATTTTAATAATCCTAAAACATTTAACGAAAAAATTCAATGGCTAAAATTGAATTATAGGAATGAAGAGGATACTAAATTGGTAGATAAATATAGAGTAAAGCAATATATTACAAAACTAATTGGAGAAGAATATGTTATTCCAACTTTGGGAGTTTGGAAAAATGTAGATGATATTGATTTTAAAAGCTTACCAGAAAAGTTCGTTTTAAAATGTAATAATGATTCTGGAGGAATTGTTATATGTAAAAACAAAAAAGATTTTGATGAAGTAAAAGCAAAAAAATTTTTAAAAGAGCGATTGAAGAATAATGGATATTGGTATGGAAGAGAATGGCCTTATAAAAATGTAGAACCTTGTATAATTGCTGAAAAATATATGGAGGATTCTAGTTCGAAAGACTTAAAGGATTATAAATTTTTTTGCTTTAATGGTTCTATGAAATTTTTTAATATAGATATAGATAGATTTATAGAACATAGAGCAAATTATTATGATAGAAATGGTAATTTTTTACCATTTGGCAAAACGTATTGCCCTCCAGACTATACTAAGAAAATAGAGATGCCAAAAAATTTAGATAAAATGATAGAATTGGCAGAAACTATATCACACAATACTGTTTTATCTAGAATTGATTTTTATGAAATAGATAGACAAGTGTATTTTGGAGAAATTACATTTTATCCAGGTTCTGGTTTTAGTCCATTTACCGATGAAAAGTGGGATTATAAACTGGGAGATATGATAGATCTTCCTAATATAAAGAAATGAGGAAGGAATATTACGTTTTAATATTTTAAAGAAGTGAGGAAGGATTTTTAGATGAAAAGAAAGGTACTACATATTTCATGTGGTGGATTAGGAAGTGGAGGTGTTAGCTCTGTAATATTTTCAATTGTAAAACAATTACATAACAGATTTGATTTTGAGTGTATTGTTTTCAAAAAGAAGTGTAATAAAGAAGATGAGTTTCTTAAGTATGGAAAACTACATAGAGTAGAAGCTTATAGTAGTGATGGAAGAACTCATTTTATAGAATTTATTTTAAGACCATTTAAATTATATACAAATGTTTTTAGAATCTGCAAAAAAGAAAAATATGATGTAGTTCATGCTCATAACCTTCTTGAAGAGGGAGTTTGTTTGTGGGCTGCAAAAAATGCTGGAGTACCAATTAGAATAGCTCATAGTCATAATACTAATTCTTTAAAGAGAAAAAATAT
>OODJ01002951.1_pt1 | contig 10689 bp, 7 predicted proteins | sample 1671611 | NCBI WGS metagenome assembly OODJ01 (sample SAMN06348174, study PRJEB24527) | human gut metagenome | biome: human gut; feature: ankylosing spondylitis patient; material: feces | host: Homo sapiens | place: China | collected 2015-10 | reverse complement strand
CCACTTGGCTGCGGCGGGGTGTTTAGCCGCAAAATTATTCCAAAACTGCATAATGCAACCTCCATCAAGCGCCGCGCAGACGCTTTTCCATCTGCGCATTCAGCACCACATTCTTAATCGCTTCATAAATCACCCGCACAAGACCCAGGATCCAGAAGCCCTGCAATTCCATGACAATGCCGTCCACCATGCCCATGCTGATGGCGCCGTTCGTCATCTTTGCCAAGGCGCGAAGGGGCATATTGTACTGGAACAGGATGTTCAGGTCCGGCTTGCCGCGTTTATAGCTGACATCCAACAGGATCGTCAGCACAAGCCAGACAAGCCAGCCCAGCGGGCTGCGTGCGTGGTTCAGTTCGCCCAAGGTCAGATTGCGGTCAATTTTGGTTTTGCCTTTCGGGATGGGATGCCCCAGCAGCTTTTCAAAGTCTGCATCGGAAACGTGCAGCACATCGCCCTTATAATAGCAATCCAAGTCCCTATCCTCATACGGATGCACGGTAGCCGTTCCATGTACGGAGATCTTCTCGCACAGCCGGATGTCCTCCACGCTTGCGCCGACAAGCAGCTCGTACTCGCCGCCCTCGATTTCCCAGCGGTTAGCCTTGACATTCCAGAAACGGAACGCCTTATCGTCCAGCATGATGGTGATGCGCTGTTTCTCACCGGGAGCAAGCGTTACGCGGGCAAAGCCTTTCAGTTCCTTTGCAGGGCGGAAAAGCTCACTGTTCTTTTTAGCAACATACAGCTGCACAATTTCCGTTCCTGCCACACTGCCGGTGTTCGTTACGGTAAGGCTGACCCCCTGTTCATCGGCAACCAAATCGCTGTACGCAAACGTCGTGTAGCTCATGCCGTAGCCAAACGGGAAGCGCACAGCTTTTTCCGCCGTGGTAAAGTAGCGGTAGCCGATGTACAGCCCCTCGCGGTACTCCACAGTCTTGCGGCGGGTGGCAAAGTCGGCGGCGCTGGGGACGTCGGCGTAGGCCAACGGCCATGTTTCTGCCAGCTTGCCGCAGGGATTGACCTTGCCGGTCAGCGCATCTACAACGGCGCCCGCCCCCGCCTGACCGCCTAAGGCGGCGTACAACAGGGCTTGGCAGTTGTCCAGCCACGGCGTTTCGACTACGCTGCCACTGTACAATACCACGACAATTTTCGGGTTGACGGCCGCCACAGCCTGCAGCAGATCCACCTGATTTTGCGCAAGGCGCAGATTGCTGCGGTCAAGCCCCTCACTCTCAGCGATTTCATCCAGACCCATGCACAAAACAACTGTATTCGCCTGTGTCGCCAGTTCGCAGGCGGATTTTTGCAAAGCAGCATCCGGCTTACCGTGGCGGTCAAAGCCCTGCTGATACCCGATGACGTTCAACTCGGAGTCGATCAGCTTATCCAGCAGCACATCCACCTGTGTCGAGTTCACCATGCTGGAGCCTGCGCCCTGATAGCGCGGATTCTTGGCAAAGTCGCCGATGACAGCCACCTTGCTACCCGCCGCCAACGGCAGCAAAGAGCCTTCGTTTTTCAGCAGCACAAGGCTTTCCTCGGCGGCGCGGCGGGCAAGCGCATGATGGGCTGCCGCATCAAACTCACGCGGGGCAGCGTCCAGCGCAGCCTTGGTATCAAACACCAGCGGCAGCAACTCTGACAAGCGGGCGTCGATGTCGGATTCAGAGATTTTCCCGCTTTCCACCGCCGCCAGCAGTTCGCGCACGCTGTCCCCGCCGGGCGCGGGCATTTCCAGCGTGGAGCCGTTTTTCACACCCAGCGCGTGGTCGTTGCTTCCGCCCCAGTCGGTGATGACCGCGCCATCAAAGCCCCACTCACCGCGCAAGATCTCCATGAGCAGGTGCTTATTCTCGTTGGCGTACGTACCGTTCACAAGATTGTAGGACGACATAATGCTGCGGGGATGCCCCTCTTTGACGGCAATTTCAAACCCGGTCAGGTAAATTTCCCGCAGGGTGCGCTCGTCCACGATGGAATCCGAAGCCATACGCCGCGTTTCCTGACTGTTGACGGCAAAGTGCTTCGGGCAGGCAGCTACGCCCTTGGACTGGATGCCGCGAATATATCCCGCCGCCAGCTTGCCCGCGAGATACGGGTCCTCGGAGAAATACTCAAAGCTGCGCCCGCACAGCGGGTTGCGCTTCATATTAAGCCCCGGTCCCAACACCACCGACACTTCCTGCGCAGCGGCTTCCTCGCCCAAGGCTGCGCCGATTTCCTCGCCCAGCGCGGCATCCCAGCTGTTGGCGATGGCGGATGCCGTGGGGAAGCAGGTGGCGGGCACGCTGGGATTCAGCCCCAAGTGGTCGCTCTCCCCCGCCTGCTTGCGCAAGCCGTGGGGACCGTCCGACAGCCAGATCTGCGGGATGCCGTGTTTGGGCATACCCCGCGTTTTGAAGGTTTCCGCGCCGGAAAGCAGCGCGCATTTTTCTTCCAAGGTCAATTCCTTCAGCAAAAGTTCTGTATTTTGCATATATTTTCCCTTCTCATAAGAAAAGCCGCATCCAACGCCTGCAAGCAGACATCAGACGCGGCTTTCATTCAGCAAGTACCGTTAGGTTTTATCAGTGACAATGGACGCTTACTCTGCCGCCAGCGTGACCACAGCCTCGTTGATGGAGTAGGTGTTGCTGTAGCCCCAGCCGGAAACGATTTCGTCGTGGGCGGGGATGGTCAGCTGCTTGCTGCCGTCCTCACCCTCGGTGATAGGCACCGTCAGGGCATCGCTGCCGTTCAGGGTCATGGTAAGGGCATCGTCCTGCACATCCACCAGCGTGCCGGTGATGGATGCAGAGCCGTCGGCGGCAGTCAGCGTGCAGACCTTGTGGGAGTAATCCACCAGCAGCACGGCATCCGTTGCGGTGGGCGTTTCGCCCTGCACCAGCTCATAGCTGCCGGTGTACTGCTCGGTGACCAGATCCTCGACCTGCACTTCAAACGTAGCGGTCGCACCCAGGAAGGAGGCCGTCACGGTCTTGGTGCCTGCGGTGTCGCTGTCATAACCGGTGAAGGTCAAGCGACCGCCCCAGATGGACTCCTCCGCATCGTTGGCGCGGGTAGCCGTCACAACCAGCTCGCCCGGGTTGAAGATGTCGCCCGTGTAGAAGGTGCGCAGGTTGGAGGCATCAATCGTCAGGCTCTTGGCAGGGGCATAGGGCTGACCGTAGATGTTGATGTTGCGGGTGAACATACCGCCCATAACGCCATAGCTCAGGCTGGCTTCCATGCTGTATGCGCCGTGGTCGGTGTCAAAGACGAAGATATCTGCATCTGCGCCGCCATCCACATCGGTGGGGCGCACAGTGCCGTCGGCGTCCTGATTGCCCAGCAGATGAATGACGAAGTTCTTGTCGCCGTTTTCATCGTAGTTGTACCAGTAGCCGTAAACATGGGAGATAGAGTCGCCGCCCACGGCGGTGCTGGGACCGCTGAAGGAACCCCACATCGAACCGTCGGTGTAGCAGTACATATCAAGACACGCCGGATCCACGATGGTGCTGAAGCCCTCGGTGTACTGGCCCTCGAAGAAGTAGGCGACTTCCCCGTTCGGCTCCTTGGCTTCCCAGGTTTCCTGCGGGATGGCAATAAGGTCATCCAGCGTCTTGGATACGTACTCGTTGTCGTTGTAGTTCATAACGGGACCATCGGCAGAAGTCTGCGCCGCATCGGGGGCAACCTCCGCATCGCCGTTCGAGGGCAGGCTGCTGCTCTGCAGGGAGAAACCGCACCGGCGGCAGCAAACTGTTTTCCGGTGGCTTTTGCCTCGCCGGTTTTCGTCTGCTTGCAGAAGCAGGCGATCACGCTGAGCAGGCAGGCAATGAAGGTGCCGACCATATAAAACACGCACAGACCGGCGTTGCCGCCCGCAAAGGTGACATGGTTGATGACGTCGGCAAAGACGAAATACAACTGCACAACGACAAGATACAGGGCAATGTTATAAATGACCGCCTGAATCAGTGCGCTGAACGGAACGGAAACAAAGAAGAAAACGAGCGAAGCGGCAGCACCGACCAGCAGCACCACGCCGGCCATCGTGCCGGAGTGACCCAGAGGGGCGGCCGTGGCCTGTGTGAACAGGAATACAATGCCGGTGATCAGCGCGACCAGCGCTGCGGCAAGGCAGAACCAGCTGCCCAGCCCTTTATTTTTCAAGCCTTTATTCATCAGGTTCCACCTCCATCAATTCTTTTTGGCGGCACGATTCTTCCGCTTTTCCTCGGAGAAAACGTCCGTGTAGGTGTGCAGCACATACATCACGACAGCGGCAACGGCCAGTGCGCAGAACACAACATCGAGGGCGCGCAGGGTCGTCTGCCACCACGGGGCTGCGTCGGAAACGACAACGTCCTCCGCGCCGGAGCCGCCCATAGAGGACTGCAGCATGATGTAGTACAGATAATGGTTGGAGTCGATGACCTTCTGCAGCAGGTCGCCGTCATCGGTGCTGGTGATCAGCTTCTCGATTTCGTTCGGGCGGGCGGTATCCAGGCAGAAGATGTTGTTGCCCGCCATCAGCATTTCGGGGGCGGAGGAATACTCGGACGCGGTCAGCGCATCGTCGATGATGTAGCCGCCGTAGTTCCACTCATCGCGCAGGATGTGCTGGATGCCCTGGTTGGCGGCAGCGTACATAACGCCGATACGGTTGTAAGCGGTCATAACGCCGAGAGAATCGCCCTCAGCCAGAGAACCCTCAAAGGCGCGCATATAGATCTCGCGGATGGACTGCTCGTTCGCAAAGGTGGAAATGCCCTGACGGCCGGCTTCCTGCTCGTTCAGGAAGAAGTGCTTGACCGTACCGATCAGACCCTTGTTGCGCATACCGTGGGAAACGGCCTTGGCAGCATAGTAGCTGAGAACGCCGTCCTCGGAGAAATACTCAGAGGTACGACCGGAGTAGGGAGAGCGCAGGGTGTCCGCGCCGGGCGCGTAGGCGATGGGGATGGACGCATACAGCGCATCCTCGCCGTACATCTCGCCAAAGCGGGTCTGCACATCGTGGTTCCAGGTTGCGCCGACGATAGGCAGCGTAGCCCAACCGGTGCAGTTGCGGCGGTCGCCGTACTTAAACTGACCGTTCATGCCCTCGGGACCATCGACGATGGTGCAGCCGGGCTTGTTGACAGCCTTGACAGCCTTGATGCCCTTGGAGTCGCCCATGTTGATGAGCAGATCGCTCAGCGTCAGCTGAGAAAGGAAGTCGTTCCACTTCGGGTCGTCGAAGGCGACGCCGATCATATCGCTGAAGTTGATCTTCTCATCCAGCTCCACGCCGAGGTTGAAGTCGGAAACGCTCTTGGCATCGGCTGCCTTGACGTAGGTCTGCATATTCAGACCGTTGTACAGCTTATCGTTGACCGTCAGGGTCTCCAGCGTGGTGGGGTAGGTCGTATCCCACGCGCTGCGGGACAGGTAGGTGATTTTTTCGTCGTCGTTCGCCCAGTAGTTCACATCAGCGTCGTCGAAGGTATTCGTGACTTCCACATCGCTGTTGTAACGGGAGTTGCGGTACTTTTGGGTATCGACCTCGGTGTTGGGGGCGGTCCAGGTGGCCACGGCGGCGGTGTTGCCGGTGACGACATTGCCGTCCTGATCGATCAGCTTGCCCGCAACGGCGTCACCGCACTTGGCGGCCAGCACATTGTTCAGTGCCTCGTGTGCGCCGTTGCCGACGGCGAAGTAGTAATCGCCCGCATCGAGGATGTAGCCCTTTGCGCCGTTGGCGTCATAGGACGCGAGGAAGTAGCCGGGCACATCGACCGTGACAGTCTCGGATGCACCTGCGGCCACGTCGATTTTGTCATAGCCCAGCAGCTGGATCGAGGACTTTTCGACGTTGTTCTGCTTGTCGTAGTCAGTGTAGGGGGTCTGTGCGTACAACTCCACCGTAGCCTTGCCGTCCCTGTCGCCGGTATTGCTCACCGTGACAGTCGCCGTAAAGGTGTCGGTGTCGCTGTTGTAGTCCAGTTTGTCAAGGTTGTACTCATAGTTCGTGTAGGACAGACCGTAGCCGAAGGGGAAGCAGACCTCCTCGGCGTAGTTCCAGCCGTCGGTCGAGGCTTTGGTGCCAACCGTGGAATCGGCGTTGCCCTGACCGAGGATGGTGTCCTCGTAGCGGGTCTCGTAGTAGCGGTAGCCGACGTAGATGCCTTCGTTATAGCTGACAAAGCTGTCGCCTGCCGCGCGGGGCGTTTTGCTGCCGTAGTTGTAGGCGTGCAGACCGAAGTTCTCGGCGCTGGGCGCGGACAGGGAGTTGGCGGCAAAGGTGGCGGTGGTGTGACCGGAGGGGTTGACCTCACCGGTCACAACGCGGATGGCGCCGGGCATACCGTAGAAGCCGGGGTTGCCGACCCACAGCACGGCGTCAACATTGTACTCGTCCAGCCAGTCCATCTCCATCGCAAAGACGGAGTTCAGCAGGACGACGGTTTTCTTGAATTTGCCGGAGTCCTTGATTTTCTGGAAGATTGCCTTCTCGTTGTCGTCCAGCTCCAGCATACGCTTGCCCTCGTCGTTGACCATCGCAAGGTCGTTGCCCTCGGTGGCAAAGCGGGACAGCGTCACAAACGCGACATCGCCGTAGGACGCAAACGAGTCGGTGACGCTGCCGGTGAACAGCGCCGGGTCATATTCGCCCACGCTGGAAACGCTTCTTTCTTTCGGCGCGGCGGCGGAAGCGTAGGCGTCCAGCACGGTCTGGTTCACGTTGAAGCCGGCATCCTGCAGGGCGTCAACGGGGGTTTTCTGGTAATCCGGGTTCGTGGAGGAACCGCCTGCGGTGCTGCGGAACACCGGGTCGATGCTGCCGCGGCCAAAGACCGTGACGTTGCGCTCAGACTCGGAAAGCGGCAGGGCATTGTTGCGGTTGTAAAGCAGCACGCTGCCCTCTTCCTCCTCCTGCTCACAGAACTGATAAGCGGCTTCGATGTACTTTGCGTAGCTTGCGTCAGACAGGCTGCCGTCAGCGGAGAACTCCGTGCCGCCGTAAGATGCGTCAAAGCCTTCGATGCCGAGTGCATGGTTGACTTCGCCTTCCTGCTGGAACGCAATAGTCGTTCCGGTCAGGACAAGGTTGGCCACCAGCACAGCCGCGCCGGACAAGCCCAGCCAACGGCGGGACTTGCTTGAGGTTTCCTTTTGTGCCATAGGTTTTTCTCCTTCCTAAACTGTCACAGATGAATGATACGATGCGCTTGCTGCCAAGGGCTGCGCATTTCCCTTTTGCAGAAGCCTTTCGTATCTTTTTCACAAAGCTATCATAAAGGGAAGCGTTGCCCGGGTCAATGCAGTTGGCGTAAACGTCAAAAAACACGGCACAAATGACAAAGAAGAAAAGCGACCGCCTTTCGGCAGTCGCTTTTGGGTTATGCAGTTTCTTTTTGGCTTTTCCCGCAGGGGAAGGTGACCACCAGATAAAAAATCGAGTCCTCCACAAAGCAGTCTGCCGTGCCGCCGTACAGCTCAGCAATGCTTTTGATGCTTTTTATGCCGTAGCCATGCTCCTCGGTATCCTGCTTGGTTGTGACGATAGCGCCGTCCCGCAGCGTCGGCGGTGCGGGGGTGTAGTTCTGCACGCGGATGACCGCCATGTCACGGCAGCGGCTGATGTCCAGTGTGATGACCCGCTTAGACACATCGCTTACCTGCGTCAGACACTCAATGGCATTGTCCAGCGCATTGCCCAGCAGGGAGTAAATGTGGTAGTGCTTCATATTCTCCAGACAGCTGCCGTCTGCCGAGCAGACCAGCTGAATACCTGCCTGCCCGCAGAGTGCCGATTTTTGGGTCAGTGTGATGTCCAGCGCCTTATTCCCGGTGAAATAGCGCAGGTTCAGGTTGTTCATCTCTTCTTCCAGACGGGCGCGTTCCTCATCTGTGGCGCGGGAATACTGCTGTTTCAGGTCATGGTAGCGGATGTTGATTTTTTCCATGTCTTTTTTTGCCTGCTCATACTGCTGCTTGTCACATTCCAGCAGCTGCGCCAGCATTTCATTTTCGTGTTCCAGACTCTTGATGCTGCAATTTGAAAATTCCAGCGCCAGAATCGTGATGGCAAACAGGATGCAGAACGCATTCAGCGCCAGATAGGCGGTCGGGTAGGACTCTGCGCTGCTGTCCAGAACATCCTCCAGCACAACACTCAGGTAGACCGCGGCAATCAGGAAAAAGCCGGAGTAAAGCACAGTCTTGACATTGTCAAACAGCAGGCGCCCGCGCCGGATGCGCAGGGTGAGCAGCCGGTAGATGACCAGACAGACCACAAGGTTGCTGAAAAGCAGAATGACAAAGTCAACGCGCCTGTCCGTGCGCCCATGCTGAATCAGCCAAAAAATGGGCATATAGGCCAGCTTACTGGCAATGTGCTGCACCGCGTAGGCACAGGTTGTATAAAACAGGGCGTGCAGCGGGCTGCAGTCAAAGCTGAACCATATCAGACCAAACAGCAGTGTCGTATACAGCAGCAATTTTGCCCAAAGCGGCAGAAATGTCAGGGTATCCGTTAGTACGAGAAAGACCCCTACACCCGCCGCCAGCCGCGGAACGAAGCAGCTGCGGCGCTGCCCCCACGGGACAAACAGGCAGGCGCATAGAATCATACCCAGCTGGATTTGCTGGTTCAGTATCCAATTTATGACCGGCACGGGTCTTCCCACTCCTTTTTTGCCATATATCGGGAGAATGCCTCGGTGAAGGCGTCCTTGTAGGTGCGCCCGATGGGCAGTGCCGCCCCGCCGACATAGACATTCATACGGCTTACCGCCGTGATACCGCGCAGGTTCACAAGATAACTGGCACTGCATCGTACAAAGCCGTAGGGCGTCAGCTGCGCCGCGATTTCCTGCATCGAACCGCGGTTTTTGATGATCTCGGTCTTACCGTCCCCGCCGCACAGGTTGTACAGCAGGTCGTGCTGGCGCACCTCCACATAGGCGATTTCCGCTGCATCCAGCAGCCGCGTCACGGTGCCGTCCTTGACGACAATGTGCGGCGGCGCAGTCTTTTGACCGGCGCGCTTTTGCAGCACCTTCAGCGCCCGCGTCAGATACATATGGAAGGAGTACCACTGTATCGGCTTTACAATAAAGCCCAGTGCGCCGACACTGTACCCGTTCAGCGCGAATTGCTGCAAATTCGTGCAAAAAATGAGGATGACGTCTTGATCTGTCTCCCGGATTTTTTCGGCCAGTTCCATGCCGGACATCTGCGGCATATCAATGTCCAGATATAAAATGTCAAAATCACGGTCTTGCGCCGCCAGATAGACTGCCGCACAGTCGAACTCCTGTACGTTCAGTTCTGTGCCGTTCTCCGCGCCAAACCGCGCCAGTGCCTGTTTCAGTTGGTCTCTTTCTTGTTTTTCATCGTCCACAATGCCGATTCGGATCATCGTGCGTTCCTCCCTCCGCGCAAGGATCTATACAAATATGATATACCCCCGAACGCAGACGCGTCAACCTTTTACGAGCGAATCGTCCAATTTTTCCAAGATATTTCAGGTGGCAGTTGCCGCAGTTGCAGCCGCCGTAGATGGGATCATTACCTGTACCGTCTATCCCGAAGTGCCGCCGCGGGTGGAATACGCTCTCTCCGACTTAGGCGAATCCATGCGTCCCATCATGGATGCAATGGAGATTTGGGGGACGGCATATAAAAAATCGAAGGAATAAAAAAGCAGCACAGCCCCCGCCAGAAACTCATAGAGCTTGGCGGGGGCTGTACTATTTTAATCAGCCAATATTTAAATCAGGCCCATCAGGCTGGGCAGCCCCAGAGACAGTGCCGGGATATAGGTAACAGCCAGCAGGGCCAGCACCAATGCGACAAAGTACGGGATCAGCTTGGAAGTGACCTGCTCGATGGAAACATGGCCAATGCCGCAGCCGACAAACAGAACGGAGCCAACCGGCGGGGTGATGTTGCCCAGGCACATGTTGAAGATGAGCATAACGCCGAACTGGATCTCGGTCATGCCAAAGCTGGTAGCGATGGGCAGGAAGATCGGGGTAAAGATCAGGATGGCCGGGGTGATATCCATGAACATGCCGATCACCAGCAGGATGATGTTCATCAGCAGGAAGATGATGTACTTGTTGCTGGTCAGACTCATCAGGCCGTTGGAGATGGCTGCCGGGATGCCGGAGTAAGCCATAACAAAGGACATGGCGGAGGAAGCGGAGATCAGGAACAGGATGATACCGGAAGTTTTGACGGAATCCAGCAGGATCTTCAAGAAGCTCTTGAAAGTGATGCTCTTGTAGACGATGGAGAGGATCAGACAGTACAGAACTGCGATGCCAGCGCCCTCGGTAGCGGTGAAGATACCGGAAACGATACCGCCGATAACGATGACGATGAGCAGCAGAGAGGGCACAGCGTCCCAAATGGTCTTGCCGATGCTCTTGCTCTTATCATAACCGGTAGCTTTCATGCCTGCCTTTTTGGCGACGATCAAGGCAACCAGCATGCAGCACAGGCCCATCAGGATGCCGGGAACGTAACCAGCCATGAACAGGGTGGAGATGGAAACACCGCCAGCAACGGTGGAGTAAACAATGAATGCGGAGGTGGGCGGGATCAGCAGGCCGGTGGGGGCGGAAGCAATGTTGGCTGCTGCAGAGTAAGCTGGGTCATAGCCGTTTTCTTCCTCAATGGGGCTGATGCAACCGCCCATGG
>OODJ01002947.1_pt1 | contig 10725 bp, 9 predicted proteins | sample 1671611 | NCBI WGS metagenome assembly OODJ01 (sample SAMN06348174, study PRJEB24527) | human gut metagenome | biome: human gut; feature: ankylosing spondylitis patient; material: feces | host: Homo sapiens | place: China | collected 2015-10 | reverse complement strand
AATTCGGTGAATTATATTTTAGCCTCGGCACGCGCGGTAAACGCAATGGGCGGGGATCGCATAGTGGTCCATACAGGCTCCTGCGGAAAAATATCCCGCAGCGACGCATTAGACCTTGCTCTTGATACAATGCGCAAGGCAATAGCCGCGACGGGGGCAGCCAAGAAGATCAGCACCAAATCGGACAAAGCATCGGCCAATACAGAGGAATAAAGAGCCGTCTGCATGGCTTTTCCGCTCTTTCCTTGTCTTGCGAGCGGGTACCCGTCAAAGGTAGTGCACATAGCCTGCGGCGTACCGGGAATATTGAATAAAATAGCGGGCAGAGAACCGCCGAAATTTCCTCCCTTGGAAAGCCCCATGAGCATGGCGATTCCGGGAATCGGACCGAGATAATAGGTAAAGGGCAGGAGCAGGACGATGGCCATAGTGTCCGTCAACCCGGGGATGGACCCCATAATGGCGCCACACAAAACTCCAATAAAGGCCCAAAAGAAATTTTCCCAAGCAAAAACGAGATCCAGAGCCCCAATAATATCTTCAAGCATAGTTTTCTCCGATACGGTTGCGTACTAAAAAAGAATACCGCTTGGTAAAGGATAATTAAGAAAAAAGACAACTATCCCGTAAATAACTCCAAGCAAAAGAAGAGGCGTCAGTACAATACGTATCAAACCACGCTCGAGGAAAAAAAATATGTATATCATGCCAAATACAGCATTAGTCACAAAAAATCCGACGTACTCCGTGCTCATGATACAGACGGCGTAACTCACTATAAGAAAAAGGATACGCGGGAAAACGGAATCGGATGGATTGGAAAACGCCTTGGCCACTGCTTCCAAAGAAATATTTTTTCCTGTGGTACGCAGAGCCATAAACAGGGCTGGAATGGCAAGGAAGATGATTGTCAGGCGCGGGTACATGGCCTGCTCTTCGCCTGAGATCTGCTGTGGGATAATTACAAACCACAACAGTGCGCAAAGACAGAGGAACAGACATCCTATGAAGCGATCTATCAGCATAGGGCCCCCTTTATTCCCGGAGGAAAACCCTCCGGGAATGATTGGTACTATTGACTAGTTGCTGTCCTGCTCATTGTACTTCAGCATTTCTTGAACGAATTCAACGGAATGACGTGAAAAGGCATCATAATCCTTTCCGGAAAGGAACTGCGGGATGAATCCCGCCGCCTTCATCTTGTCCTGGAGTTCAGGATTTTTCAGGACGTTGGCAATAGCCTGTTCCCACTTGTCGCAAATGGCCTTTGGGGTCCCCTTGGGGAAGGCAAAGCCGTACATCAAAGAGGTTGCAAAGGGATATCCCATGTCACGCAGCTTGGGCACGCCGGCAATGTATGGGACTTCCGAAGTTCCCAAATTGGCCAGCACAAGCAAGTCTCCCTTGCGGGCCGCCTGATAACCGGCGGTCCCCACGCCAAGCTCACACGCGTCAATATGCCCGCCCATCAAGTCAGCCGTGGCTGGTCCGCCACTCTTATACATGACCAGCCTGAACTTGATGCCCTCGTGAATAGCCGCGGCGTGAAGAACTTCAAGAGCTTCCTGACTGGCTCCGGAACCCACGGATACGGTGCCGGGATGTGCTTTGGCGTAATCCACAAGTTCCTTCCACGTCTTATAGGGCTTATCCGGACGCGTGAGGAGCAGGCGATCCTGCGGCATATAAGCTCCTACAAAAATGATGTCATCCAAATTGTAGGCAGGAGCCTTGAGAAAATAGGTGGCCACCAGCGCATTGCCGATAGCTCCGCCAATGACGGTATATCCATCATTTTTAGCCTTCAGGCCAAAATTCAATCCGGGGATGCCGCTTCCTCCCCCCTTATTGACGATGACGAGGGGCTGCCCCAGTTCTTTGGACAGATAGTCTGCGACCATCCGAACCGAAATATCAGCCGCACCGCCCGGAGCAAAAGGAACTATACAGGTCACAGCCTTGTCGGGATACTGCGCCGACGCGGAACCTGTACCTGCCAACAACAACGCCGCCAAGAGCAACCCAAAGAAACTCTTCATGATATACCCCTTTTCATGCCAGCCGAACGAGATCGGCTTTTGGAGTTAGCGAAGAAGATAGGGAATATTGACGTACAGAGCCTGTTGAGGACATTCCACTTCACAAGGCAGACAGAACCAGCAGTTCCTGTAGTGCCCAGTGGGACCGCCACAGGACAGGCAACGCGATGCTTCGTCCCGGGCCTCCTGCTCAGTCAAATATTGCGTCGTTTCAGTGAAATCTCCGGTACCCGTGCAGAAGTGGCCCAAGCCCGTTTGACGAGGGATAGCGACGGCATTGCCGGTATCAACGGTAAAGTCGTCTACATAAGGACCGGCGTACTGACGGCCATAGAACATGTCCTGACCAGCCAAGAGACGGATGATCGAGGTAGCTGCGCGACGTCCGGAAGCCATAGCGTATACGGCGGACGAAGGCCCATGCTCCATGTCGCCGGCGGCGAAGATAGCCTTGTCTCCGAGCTGCAATGTCACGGGATCAAGGGTGACATCTCCCACAAGCTGCGCCAGCTGGCTGTCCCGTTCCTGCCCCACGGCCATAATGACGCTGTCAGGGTAGTCCAGACATTGCGGCGGCAGCAATTCCAGATCATGACGGCAAGACAACGCCAGTTTCCCGTTTTTGCCCTCCACTTTCACGGGTGCCCAGGTAAAAGCAAATTTGATGCCCTGCTTCCTGGCCTTGGCAATATCTTCAGCATCGGCTCGGAATGCATCAATGGTGCGGCGATAAACGATGGTAACGCTTTCCGCGCCTTGACGCATGGCCGCTTGCGCGCTGTCGAGAGCCACATATCCGCCGCCAACCACCACGACATGGCCGGACAACTTTTGACAGCCCCCTGCACGGACTTCCATAAGAAATCGGAATGCCGACAGCACGCCCGGCAATTCTTCTCCTTCAATAGACGCCTTGCGTCCGCCTCCCGCTCCCAGAGCGAGTACTACGGCATCATAACGTTGCGATAAATCATCCAATGCCTTCTGATCCACGATACGCTGGCCATAATGAAAGACAACGCCAGCCTGTTCCATGATGCCGACAGCCTCATCCAGCACGGCGTCGGGGAGTTTCCAAACGGGCAGGATATTCCGTAACAACCCTCCGGCTTTACCCTCCGCTTCATACACGCTTACGGCATGCCCCGCCTTGCGCAGATCATGAGCCGCCAATAACCCTGCCGGACCCGATCCGATCACGGCCACCGTTTTGCCGGACGCTTCGGCGCACTCCAGCGGAAGCATCTTTTCTCCGGCAAAGAGATAACGCTTGATGCCGTTAATATTGACGGCCTGCCCGTCGATCTTGCAGCGGTTGCAGGCATGTTCGCAGGGGTGGTCGCAAATGCGGCAAATCAGCTGGGCAAATGGCAAATCCTGAGCGATTACGGCACGGGCTTCATCATCCTTCCCGCGAGCCACCAACTGCACATATCCCTGAATGTTCAGGCCCAAAGGACAGGCCGCGGAACAAGGGGCGCGATTGATCCGAATATTGTCGAGTATGCACGTCTCCGCACACTTCCCACAAAAAATGCATTTCGTCTTGTCCACGACGAGATTGTCGGTCAATGCCTCAAGAAGATTGCCGGCGCTCATGCGGTTTCCTCCATTTTGATGACAGGTGCGTATGAAACACGAATATCTTCCAAAGAATCCCCCTGGGTAAGCACGATGTGCTTCAGCCACTGGGCATCATCCTTGACGGGGTAATCCGAGCGCATATGCCACAATCCCCACCGGCTTTCCTTCCGCTCCTTGGAGGCCACGGCACTCATGGCCGCACATTGGATGATGTTTTCCACTTCATATGCCTTAAACAGATCATGCTGATTCCTGATGCATACCTCCGTACGCAGTTCACTACGGAATCTGTCCATCCACCACAGTGCCCTGTCGAGCTTGTATTCATTCTTGGGAGGCCGTACATAGTCGTTGATCAGACGGCGGACCTTGTATTCGAACTCTTCAATGGGAATCTGCCCGCCGGTTTGGGCAAGCTTGGCGTCACGATCCCGAATGACCTCCATGACCTGTTCGTCGTCAATGACGGGGTTGACTACCGTACGGGCATATTCCGTGGCGTTTTCCGCCGTAATCTGTCCATAGGTGAAAGCTCCGCTCAAATGTCCCCGGGCCACCAGGGAAACGTCTCCCGCCGCATACAGCCCCGGCACGGAACTCTCCCCGCGCTCGTTGATCCGGATGCCCGTCAGACCGTGACCGCCGCACAGGTAACAGTCCGTCGGCCACAGCTCGATTTCTCCAGTACGGAAATCAACGCCGCGGCCCTTAAAGAAGCGCTCCTGCACGGGCCGTTCCGTGGAGAAAAGCAGTTCCTCCACTTCACGGATCTTTTCCTCGCTCAAATGGCGCATGTCGATCCGCATGGGACCACGCAACGCCATATGCTCCGAGTGCATGAGGTGAATCCCCGGGTGGTTTTCTTGAAATTCCTGCGCGAAGGCATTGAGCAAATGAGCCCCGCGAGTGAGCGTGATGTACAGCAGGGGGGCGTTGATATCCTTAATGATGTAGTAAACAAGGGTATACTCGAAGCCTGAAAGCTCCGCCCCGGCGCGGTAGGCCATTACATAGCCGTCGCCGGTATTCCCGGGGAAATCGTAAACGCCATAGAGGTAGCCGTTTTCCGGCAAACCAAACCGTGCCGTGCCGCCGGAGCACAAGATCACGCTCTTGGCTTTACAGACCACGATTTCCCCTGTGCGCACGTTGATCCCTACGGCACCGCAAACCCGGTCGCCATCCTTGAGTAGCCGCAGGGTCATGATCCTGTTGTACACTTCCGCGCCATACTCATGGGCCTTGGCCGCCAGAATGGTCTTGAGCTCGGGCTCCTTCATCGTGATACAGAATTTGCCCTTGTTGTGGATCTGCAACTTGTCGTATTCGCCCTTTTCATCGACGGGAAAACATACGCCCCAGTCGATGAGCTCCTGCATCACCGCCCAAGTGCGCTGGGCCATGACATAGTTGACGGGCTCGTCCATGATGCCCTGACAAGCCTCGCCATTGGTCTCGACATACAATTCCGGGGTTTCTTCCGTGCCTGGAATGGAAACGATATTCATAGCATCCATGCCGCGCGCGATGCAGCCGGAATATTTCATATCCCCCTTTTCAAACACGACAACTTTCTGTTTTGGATCCATCTGCTTCGCTCGGATGGCAGCCATGACGCCCGCGCTGCCGCCTCCGACGATCAACACATCTGCGCTTACGGTCAAATAAGGCTTCATTCCTCGTCTCCTCCTTTAGGGTATACTGCTATGGTTATATAGAGCAGTTGTTAGGGTAAAAAAGGGGAGCATCCCCTTTTTCCGAACCTATTCCCGGAAATTGTGAAGCCGGATCAGGCCAAAGGGCTCCGTCCGAATCAAGCTCTTGCGGAACTCAACGATGGTGTCGTCATAGCTTGTTGAAACCATAAAAGAACTGATGACAGGGGCAGACACGGGCAAATCCATGATCTCCGACTCCCGCTCTGCAATCATTTCGATCTCCAAGAGTTCTCGGCTATTCAGCACGGGGAGGCGGCAATACTTTTCAATCAAAAGATAAAGGGAGAAATCTTCTAACTCTCCACTCATGGCCCTCTTCAAAGGCTCCCCAAAGGGAAGGGGGATGTAGGAAGTACTCAAGGCGACAGGACAATGTTCTTCTCCCTGCTCTCCGCTGAACAAACGTTCTATACGCAAAAAGGAGGGGATATCTTCAGGGACGGCAAACCGTCTATCCATCTCAGCCTGGCGGGGAACTTCCTCCATGGAAAGAAGTTCGACGCTTAACGAGACATCCTGCTCGGAAAGATTCCGCCGCAACCGATAATATTTGACGGCATTCTTGTCGATAATACTCTTGGTGACATAAGTTCCTTTTCCCTGAATACGGACGAGGTACCCCTGATGCACCATATTTTCCAAAGCCTTACGCACCGTTCCCACACTGAATCCCGTGGTCTGGGCAAATTGGCGTTCAGAAGGAAGCTGCTTTCCGGCTTGCCATTCCCCATTGACGAGCTTATCCATAATCGTTTGCTGAAGACGATAATAGGCCGGTAACGCCTCGGCGTGTTTCTCAGAAAACTGGATATGTTTTGCTGTGTACATTCAACCATCCCTGTTTAGTGCTCTATAGCTCTACAGCTCTAATGCTGTCAAATCATTTTTCAGGAATAGCCATCTATACGTTGCGAACCTCCTCACTATACCTTCTGACTTCGACATGCTCGACAACTTACGCTTGATTTCCAGTGTGCCAAAGTGCTATCAAGGAACCGAACCCGCCCAGCACAACTAGGAATTTTTCCTTATTTATTAAAATATGTTACGCAATGGGCGGTGCCGAGAAAAATGGAGTCCCGCCCTCGCACCACTTTTTAAAGCCGTTGCAGTAACATACTGCAATGGCTTTTTTTTGTTTTAAGTCGTTGTCGGAGGAGTCCAAACCGTTTGGGCCGGAGTGTGCCAAACCGTGCCGATGTGCCGGGGCGTTCACGCTGAAAATCGGCAGAGCCCTATGCCTTGAAAAACACAGACAAACGACTCTCCCGCCCTCGGCTCCCCCATCCCGCGAGACGGCCTATCCTTCATCGTCAGGCGTGCTCCTTCCCTTTTCGATACATATGCCCGGAGCTGTATCGCAAGCAGGGCAAGGCGAAACTCCACCGGAGCCTCCAAACGCCCAGAGCGCCAGGCCAGCGGCCCCGGTTCGATGCCGCTAGCCCAAGCCGCCATTCCGGATGCCGTATAAGAATGCTCTTTATGGATACCTTAGCCCATCCAATAACGAATCAGCGCTATAGTCCCCATACCCACGGCAAGTGCACTGAAAAGGCTTCCTTTTTTATACCAACAAACCGTCAGCGTAGGAAAGGATGCGATAAAAAAGAGGTTATCGGATGACAGTTCAAGATTGCCGCCTACAAGCACCAAATCCGGCATAACCAGCGCGGCAAGCACGGAGACAGGCACAAAAGACAGCCAGCGCGCCAGCAATGGAGGAAGCTCTCGTCCCGCCAGCAACGTAACGGGAACGACGCGCGGAACAAGGGTCGCAAGGCACATGCCGAAGATACAGAGCAGAATATCCGTATTCATATTTTGCTCCTACAAAGGAAACAGCGATCGCGGTATGTGAGAAACAAAGCCCCGAGAGAGGAAGTTACTACACTGGCAACAATGACATTCCACCGGCCTATACCGCACAAGGCAAGAATTACGGATAACAGTGCCGAAAGGATAGCCGCCGCCGTGTATACATGATCCTTGCATTGGGGAACCAGCAGGGCGAGAAACATGGCGGGAAGCGCATAATCAAGCCCAAAGAGTTTGGGATCAGGCAGGAAATCTCCCGCTACGGCCCCTATGAACGTGCCGAGAATCCATCCGCCGTGCGCCGTGAAGTTGACGGCATAAACTGCCGGCAACCTTGCCTCCTCCCCTTTGGCCATGGCCATGCTGTGCGTGGCGAAGACCTCATCCGTGAGCCCCCAGCCAATAATGAATTGCTGTATCCGGGTAAACGGAGCAAACCACGGGGCCACTGCGGCCGACATGAGGACATGGCGCAGGTTGACGACAAGCGTAGTGAACACGATGGAAAAGACAGAGGCCCCCATCCCCCACAGGCCCACCGAGATAAACTGCCCCGCGCCCGCGTATACGAGCAAAGAAAACAAAACGGCATACACGGCGGGTATGCCGTTTTGGACAGCGAGGACACCGTATGCGAAACCGAGTGGAATGTACCCCAGAAAAATAGGGAAACCATGCCGCATCCCTGACAAGATGGAACCGGCGGGAATACTTCCTGCCTTGACAATCATACATTCTGTGGTGTCGGACATAGCAGTAGCTTATGAATAGTGGTTACAGATCCAAAAGAATCAGTATGGCTGAATGCCTGAAAGGGGCTGCAAACGTACTTTCAGCATAAAAAAAGCTGTATCTTCACCATGCTGTGAGATGGAACAAGCACATCCTATGACAGAGCGAAAGAAAAACTTTCCTGCCCAGAGGATGATGCAAGGGGGAACGCCGTTCGGGGAAGGAAGGGGGCTTTAGCCCCCCTCAAAATCAGGCGGAAACCTGTTCAGGCTGCCCTTGCGCCTGCTTATCGGCCAGCTTTTCCTCGTCGGAGAGCCGGGTCATGTTGATGTTGAATATGGAATAGACCAAGGATACGCACGGCGCGAGGAACATGAGGAAACAGTACGGGGCATAATCCGTGAACCCAATACCCAGCATCCCCATGGAGAACAGCGCGTTCGAGCTCCAAGGGACGAGGGGGGTCGCAAGCGTCCCGACATCCTCCGTAACGCGGGAGCAGTTTTCGGGCCGATAACCTTGCCTGCGGAACAGCGGAGTCATGATCGTCCCTGTCATAAGCAGGCTGAAGTAAGACGACGCCGTCAGCAGAACCGTGCTGAAACCGATAACAATCGTTGACAGGACGAGAGAAAACGCGCTCTTGGCATGGCGGGAAACGGGCTCAAGGATCGTATCTATCACCCCAAGGCAGCGTAACATCCCGCCAAGCCCGCAAGCGAAAATGACGAGCGCCGAAACTTCAAGCATGCTTGTCACGCCGCCACGGTTCATCAGCTTCATGAGCAAAGGATTGTCAAACGTCTTTTCGTAGCCGCTCCACATGGCGTTGAACGATGCCGTCAAATCCACGCCGGCGTATCCGACAGCGACGACAACACCCAGCACCGAGCCGCTGATGATGGCCAAAATGGGGTTTGTCTGGCGCAGCAGGAGGTAAAACACGAGGATCATGGGGATGGCGGGGATGAAACCAAGCCGGAAGTTGGCCGTAATGTCGTCAAGGAGCTGATTGAGGATGCTGGCGTCGCCGGTGCCCGCATCGTGATGGAACCCCATGAAGAGATAAATGGTCAACGTAATGATGAATGCGGGAGTCAGCGTATTGACCATATGCCGGACATGCGTGAGCAAGGGGACTTCGTTAACGGCCGCGGCCATGTTGGTCGTATCCGTAAGCGGGGACATCTTGTCGCCAAGGAAGGCGCCGCTGATGACCGTTGCGGCGGTAATACCGGGGTCGAAGCCAAGCCCCGCGCCTATCCCCATCAGGGCGAGGCCGACGGTCCCGATCGTGCCGTACGAAGTCCCCGTAAACACGGAGGTCATGGAACACAGAATGAAGCTGGTCGCCAGAAAGAATTCCGGGGTGATGATCTTCAGGCCGATATAGATCATCACGGCGACGGTGCCCGCCGAAATCCAGGCCCCGATCAGGGCCCCTACGGACATCATGATCAGCACGGCCCCCATGGCCCGCGCGATGAATTCGTAAGCCCCCGCTTCCAGCTCGGCATACGAGAATCCCAGATACCAGCCGAACCCCGCGCAAACGACCCAGCAGCACAGCATGAGCATCTGAAGCTTAAGGCCATAAAACATCATTCCACTTGCGATGATGGCGACGACGACGGTCAAAATGAAAACGGCAAAGCCGAATGTCAGTTCCTTGCGGACAGGCTTCAATGGTGTCGTGGTCATGACGCTTTCTCCTGTACGTTATAAGGGAGGGAGAAGAGGCTAGATAAGGCTTTCCTGAATGGCCTCCGAAAAATCACGGATGATATCCTCGGGTGATTCAATCCCCACGGACACCCTGATTGTTCCATAATGGATACCCAGCGCCGCCCGCTCCTCAGGGGTGAGGCTGCTGTGCGACTGCGTGGCGGGGTGTGCGACGGTCGTTCTAAAGCCGCCAAGCGTATTGGCAAAACCGACCATCTTCAGCGCGGCCATGAAGCGATCTATTCGCTCGGGATCTTCAGGCAGGCTGAAACTCAGCATGGCGCCGTAGGCTTCGGGCCTGAACAGGCGCAGGGCGAGCTCGCGGTGGGGGTGGCTTTCAAGGCTTGGGTGATAGACCTTTTCGACGAGGGGGTTGGCTTCAAGGGCGGCGGCAAGCTGGATGGCGTTCCTGTTCTGCTTCTCCAAGCGAAGCTCGAAGCTGCGCGTCCCCCGCAGGATCAGCCAGCTGACAAAGGGGGCAAGGCTGCCGCCGATGAGGGTGCTCAAGAACCTGGCCCGCTCAATGGTTTCCTTGTCGGCGATTACGGCCCCGCCGATGGCGTCGAAATGCCCGTTGATATACTTGGTCAGGCTGTGCACCACAACATCCGCGCCGAGCGTCAACGGCTTTACGACGTAGGGCGACGAATAGGTGTTGTCGATCACCAGCTTGGCCCCGGCTGCGTGGGCCATGTCCGCGGCGCCCCGGACGTCGAGCAGCATGGTCAGGGGGTTTGCGATGACTTCACCATAAAAAAGGCGGGTGTTCGGACGGATGGCCCGCGAAACTGCTTCCTTGTCGTTCAAGTCGACAAAGGTCGTTTCCACACCATACTGGGGCAACAACGTCTTCAGCATCTGGTACGTCTCGCCGTAAATATTGGTATTGGCGAGAATGTGATCTCCCCCCTTCACCAGTGTAATGAGCGCGGTAAAAATAGCGAACATGCCGGAAGAGACGACCCACGCCGCTTCGCCCTGCTCCATCCTGGCGAGCACTTCATTGAGGCTGGTGAAGTTGGGATGGTTGATCCTGCCGTAAAGATAGCCCTTCTTCTTTCTGCCCTCCGCGAAGGCATGAACATCCGGATACGTATATGAAGAGGTTTGGT
>OODJ01002945.1_pt1 | contig 10727 bp, 6 predicted proteins | sample 1671611 | NCBI WGS metagenome assembly OODJ01 (sample SAMN06348174, study PRJEB24527) | human gut metagenome | biome: human gut; feature: ankylosing spondylitis patient; material: feces | host: Homo sapiens | place: China | collected 2015-10 | reverse complement strand
TGCAAAACCGTGTACAGCAGTTCAAATCTGCTACCGACCTCAAAAGCCTTCGAAAGTTATCTTTCGAAGGCTTTTTTGTATCCGGTACCTTGAAGGGTAGGGCGGCGGGAGTTTTAGTTCCGCCAATCTCTTCTGAAAAAGGGACGCTGATCACAACAAATCGCAGCATGGGTTTGTCAGGCAGCTGTCCCTTTTATATCCTGTGTTTTAACGGCGTTCACGGTATACTACATCTGCAATCCGGGCAAAACCACTGTACTCTGTCCGTTTGCTGACTTTATTGTTTATTCCGTCGATCTTATAGAAACCCAGTGTACCTCCGTTATTGTCCGTGTTGTTTTTATCGTATGAACCGACCATCAGTTCGAACTGCCGGGCCATAAATTCCTCCGATTGATCGTTGAGCAGAGTCAGGAGGGGCTGTTGGTAAAGATTGAATTTCAGGAAGGTGACTTCGGATGTCGAAGGCAGAGTGATCACCGATTCGTAGGTGGTATTGGTGGCCAGATTGTACATATGCACCTTATTGCCTTCGGCATAAAACAGAAAGGGAAACTGGGAATGGAAAGCGAACCGGCTGGCTTGATCGAAGCCGGGGGCTTGTAAATTTTCATATTTCGATTCCTGTACGAATCCGTTACCTCCCATATTGATTCCATAAATGTGGCGTTGGCCGTTTTGATCCTGAAGGATGGCATACACCAGACCATTGGAAAAACGTGTACTTTCCATATAGATCAGTTCCATCCCGGTTTTAAAACTGAACAGGGCCTCTTCGGGGTCTTGCAGGGGAGATAGGATTTGTTTCGGGTTGTCGGTAGTTCCTGTCGACCAGCCGACGAAACGCCGGTTATCGGTGTCGTAAAAAAGGGCAGTATTACCATTGCCGGGGCGTGCCATACTGACTCCTACGTAAGGGGCGACTTTAAATTCAGGAGCCAGGCCACGTTCGGAAGTATTGATCGGATATTCGAAAGCAGCACCTGCTGTACCCAATGCCTGGCAATAAGCATTCCCTTTGTCGGTGACACAAAAGTTCGCCTCACCTCCATACGAGCTACCCGAATTCAGGGAGATGTAATAAACAGGTTCTTCGTCTGCAGGAGGTATGATAAAATCAACGGCTTTTATATTCCAGGATTCGTCTGTTTTGAATGTTTCCTGGTCCAATAGATAGGAACCTTTTTCTGAAATCAGGTAAATGACATCTCCCGGATTGGCGAAACGGCTGGGGGCCCAACCGAGCATACGGGCGTTTGTCACCTCCGGAAGTCCCAGGGAGGCGAGCAGGTCGTAGGCCGGGAGTGTTCTTTCTTTAGAAAGTACGGAGATCATATCCAGCCGGACACGATTTTGAGCTCCTTCGTTACAGAGTACCATCCAGCCTTCGTAAGTGGGGGAGGTGACTTTGATGTCGAATAGTTTTGCCGTCTCCCTGCCGGTTCTGATATCGGTGACGATAAACATACATAAGTAAGTATTGGCTGCAAAGGTAGCCAGCGTATCCACATCCTTTCGGCCGTTTTTATTCAGGGTTACTCCCCAATATGCCCCGTTTACGATCGTACCTCCGCTTTTCAGTTCCATTTTATAGGTGAAAGTGAAGTTCGGGTTATCCTCTGTAATGATTCCTTCCAGAGAAGATTTGACTGTGGGGGCGGCCACAATGTGTTCGGCTCCCCCGACGACTTCCAATAATTCCGGCAGACCTTCGATCGTGATTTCTGCCACTTCATGATAATCGTAATTTCCTTTGTCGTCGAAGCACGAGCTGATCAGGGGAATGAACAGGAGGACGAATAGTTTGTATCGTTTCATAGGATTTTGATTTTCAATGTTATTTTATGTTTCGGTTGTTATTCATATCGGGAATAGTCGACCGTATAACCGTCGGCCAGTTGCATGTAGGAACCGTCCTTATCTTTTACGGGGGTATCGTTATCGGCTTGTTCCTGAAGGTAATTACGAACAGCTTTGGCGGCGAATCCGAGGCGTCCGTAAGAGACTTTCGCTCCGGCCTGCCCGGCTTGCGACCAATCGTTCACTGTCCAGCCCATGACCGAATTGACAACGATGTATTTCTGAGGCGTCCAGGGACCGAGGAAACCTTCACCGAACCAGGACCAGTAAGTCGGTTCGGAATATTGTTCGTTGAATTTGAACGTATACCGGGTACCGTCCAGGTTTTCGCTGCTGGAGTTCCATTGGTTCGTTTTTTTGTATTCGTCGATCCGGGCATTGAAGTGTTCGTTTTCTATAAGGTGCAGAACGACTGTAAGGGTACTGTCGAGTAAATCGGGGGTACGGTAAAAGGTGATTCGCACATAGGCATTACTCTTGCCGGCTTTTATTTTTAACGTGTCGAGGTTCGTATCGAAATGCACGCCTTGGATTCCGGTACTCATTTCTTTATCGATTTCCACTTTAAAAGGGCGGTCGTAGTCGGTGACATTTCCCATCGTACGTACTTCGGCCGAATAGGTGACACTGTTTTTTTCGGCAGCTGCTCCGGCAAAAGTGAATTCGGTGCTGTTGGAATAGGTGACAGTGGTGCTTCCCCATATATAGGAAGCAGTCCGTTGAAAATAGAGAGCGGCATCGTCCGAGGTGTAGACCGGAATATCTTTTGTCTCACAAGCTGTAAATATCAGAGGCAGAAGAAAGAGATAGAGTATTTTTTTCGTTTTCATAATATGCTGTTTTAACGGTTTTCGATTTCTTTGGCCGGCATGGGGGGGGACGTAACGGGCGGCACTGGCCCCATAAGTAGAGGTGTTGTGCCCATTTTCGGTATTCAGGATGTTGACGAACAGCCGTTTGTACATAAAGAAAATCTGGCCTTCTCCCCAAAATTCACGGAGATATTCGATACGTAGTTTGCTCATCAGCTCATTTTCGTCTGTAATGGTTATTTCGGGCAGGCCCCGCAGAGTGCGGATTTGGTTGAGCCAGCTGTTGCCATCCGATACCTTGGGTTCGCATTCGGCTGCGATATAATACATTTCACTTAAGCGGATCAATGGCATGAAGCTGCTGTAGAATAATTTAGCATCTCCGTCCTGAATGGCTTTGTACTTGGTGAATATATGACCCGTGACTCCGATACTCGTCGCCTGAGCCCATTGGGATTGATAGCGGTAATCCTGGGTTTCTCCTGCAAACAGATTGCCGTCGACGAATGAGTTACGGGGTTGTAAAAAATTGTTTCCTGCATTTTCTGCATCGAAACTGTAGGTATAGATATCGCCCCGTTTCTTCATGTATATCCCCATCAGGACTTCGGTAGAGAATACCCGGTCGGGATCGACATTGTTAGCCAGTAGTTTGTTGGGATCTACCGGGGGAAACCATTCCGATACCGTCTTATCTTTCAGGAGTTTATAGGCCGCTTGCAAAGCTTTGTCTTTCTCGCCGGCATAGAGGTATACCCTGGCTTTTAAGGCCAACACAGCGTAATAATTCATCCGTAACGCAGATATACCTCGTTTTCATCTTCCAAAGCGGAGGCCATAGGGCCTTCCGGGATGACCGGGTCTTTGGCCAATAGTTTTTCGGCTTCGTCCAGGTCGCGCATGATCTTGTTGTGAACGATCGAGTCGGCTGATAATAGGGGAAGGTTCATGATTTTTACCGATTCGTTGTAAGGGATGGATGGGGCCGAAGGATCCTCTTTATAGATGGGGCCGAATAAGCGTAACATGTCGAAATGAAGGAAAGCCCGGAGGGCCAGTAATTCTCCCTTCATCAGATTGGTTTCGGCCGGGGACAGTATGCCCTGCTGCGTAGCCAGATTTTCCAGGATGACATTGCAATTCAGGATGGTCGTGTAGGCTGTGGCCCAAGTCGACTCGAGTGCCTTGGAGACATTTTCCTCCGCATATCCCCAGCTATTCAGACTGGTCAGATAAGTGCTTTTAGCCAGGGGAGCATATCTTTTTGAAATGACATCGATCAATTCGTATGAGAGATTTTTACCATATAACGAATTGGAAGTTAGGTTGTTGTATAAACCGTTCATGGCAGTATAGTACCCCCCCCGGGTCGCCAAAAGTTGTTTTTCAGTATATTGATCTTTGGGCTGGACATCCAGAAAGCGATCGCATCCCGTACAAATTCCTCCCAATAAAATGAGGCTTAGTAATATTAGAGTTTTGAAATTCATCGTATTCGGATTTAAAAGTTAAAAGAAAGTCCTAATTCGAGGCTGCGTGCGAACGGATAGAGAGTTCCCCGTTCGGATTTGATCGTGGAAGCTCTGAAAACATCGCGCATGGAGGCTTGAATCTTTAGATTGCTCGGACCTATTTTTTTGATCCAGCCTTCATAAAATTCGTAACCGACATAAACGGATTCCATACTCAGGACGTTTTCTTTCTGAATGAAGCGTGAAGACATCGGCGTACTGGCTGCATTCGCGATGTCTTTGAAGCGTACTTTGTCGCCCGGATTTTGCCATCTTTCGTACAAAGCCCGTTTATCCTGGTTTTTATTCAAACCGCTGACGGAAATATTCTCGACTTTGTTGAACAAGGCTTCGTTGAATACGCTGGCACCTGTCTGGTATCTGAAATTCATGCTGACAGAGAACCCTTTGTAGTTGAGAGAAGTCCCGATCACTCCTTCGATTTTGGGCCGGGTATTTCCACAGATCACTTCGTTGTCATAAGAAAAGTCGTAGGTGTAATTGCCCTCTTTGTCGTAGAATAATTCCCGACCTGTAGAAGGATCTATCCCTGCCGATTTCACGGCCCAGATATCGTCGGGGTCTGCTCCGTTGTAATATCTGACCGTGTTGTGGCCCTGGCCGGATTTATTGAGCTCGTCGAGTTTATTTCCGATCTTATCGAGTTTGGTTTTCTGGGTTCTCAGGTTACCCCGGACGAGCCAGGAGAAACGTTGATCCAGTTTCTGTATGATGTAATAGGAAGCGGAAAGCGTCAAGCCTTGGGAAATCTGTTTTCCCATATTGGTCAGGTAACTGCTTGTCCCTGAAGACAGGGGCATGCTGATGTTTATCAATAGGGGGTCGGTTACTTTGTGGTAATAATCTGCTGTGATATTCAGGCGTTTATCGATCAATGTCATATCGATACCGATATTTTTGTCCAGGGTGATCTGCCAGTCGAGGTCGGGGTTACCGAGCTGATTCAGTACGGCTCCCATACCGAAATAATTCATAGAGGCCAATTGAAAATTGAATGTCGTCAGTGTTTTCGACGAACTGAAGTTTTGGTTGCCGGGGTTACCGATCGAGGCCCTCAGTTTTAGGAAATCGATCCAGGTGAGGTGATCTGCAATGAATCTCTCTTTGTGCAGGTTCCAGCCTAAGCCGACAGACCAGGTACCGATATAGCGTTTGGAGGCTCCGAATACGGAAGAGCCGTTTTCGCGCAGACTGAAATCCATCAGATAACGATCATCGAAAGAATACCCCAGGTTGAAATAGCCGTTCATCGACCGTGAAGTATTTTCGTAATAGGTAGGGCTTCCTCCCTCCGGATAACCGTTCGAGAAAGAGGGGTATACGAAATCACCTTCCGGGAATCCTTGAGCACTATAGCCTTGTGTCAGCGTTTTGTTACTGTTGAGGTTACCACCGAGGACGGCATTGAGACGATGACGGCCGATCAGTTTGGCAAAAGTTACCGATAGCTCGCCTTCGTATTGGTTACTTCGGGTATTGGTGGTATTGAAAGTCCCTTTTTTGAGGATCTCATAAGTATCGAAGCGGGTGTCGTTGCGGGAGATGAATTTTTCTGTATCGTCGTTGCCGTAGCTGATGCCGAAGCGGGCCCGTACTTTCAGTGCTTCGAGGGGAGTGTATTCGGCCACGAAATAGTTGGATAAAGCGAGTTGCTTGCCTTCGTCACGACTGTTTTGAGAGGCATTCCACAACGGATTGGCCGCTTTGGTATAATCGTTGTTTTCGAGCCATTTACCGATATTTCCCTCTTCGTCTCTTTTTTTGTAGTAGGGATTGGCGGCGGCATATTCGCTGAAATCAACGATCGGATTTTTGATTTTGGTGTTGGTCATCGAAAATTTGTTCGAGAACTGGAATTTTTTGATACGGTAGATCAGGTCGATATTTCCGCTGATAACTTCCCGGTTGGATTTCTCCATGACTCCGCTGATACCGTTATAGCCGGCTCCGATACCGAACAGGAAACTGCCTTCTCCTCCTTCGATATAGAGGGAGTGTTTCTGATTGACTCCCACCCGTAAAGGTTCTGTCAGCCAGTAGGTATCTATCCCGCTTTCGATTTCGGCTAATTTTTGATTGTATAATTTCTGTAGTTCGAATTCACTTGTCGCCGACCAGGAAGCAGGGGTGTATTTCCCGGCTAATTTTTCGAAAGCCAGTTTTTCTTTTGCATTCATGAGGTTGTAGCTACTGAGATCGGGCATCGAAATATTGGCATTTCCATTGTAACTGACCATCAGTTTTCCGGCTTGTGGTTTGACGGTTTCGACAACGACTACCCCGTTGGCTGCTTTCGATCCGTAGATCGCTGTCGAGGCGGCGTCTTTGAGGATGGTGATCGAAGCGATGCGGTTGATATCCATATCGTTGATTACAGATAAGGAGGATTCGAAGCCGTCGAGGATGAACAACGGTTGGTTCGGATCGGCTTCGAGCTCGTCACGCATACCCAGCATACTCGATTTCCCACGGATTTCCATATTCGGCAGGCGGTTCGGATCGGAGCCGTATAAGGTGTTGTCCAGAATGGCAAAAGAAGGGTCGAGGGTTTTCAGACTTTGCAAAATGTTTTGAGTACCTGCCGTTTTGAGTTCGGATGCGGTGTAAGTGGAAGCAGAACCGGTAAAGCTTTCTTTTTTGCGGGTAAAAATTCCGGTCACGACCACCTCTTTCAAATTTTCTGCCGTCTCTTTTAAAATGACTTTGATCGGTTTTTTAGGATCGCCGACCGGGACTTCCTGACTTTCCATACCGATAAAAGAGAAGATCAGAATGGTGTTTTCTTGTTGGGGCAGAGACAATTTGAAGTTTCCTTCGGGATCGGTTGATGTTCCTAGTTTGGTGCCTTTTACCAGGACTGTCACTCCCGGAAGAGGAGTGTTGCTCTGGTCGGTTACCTGACCGGTCAGGGTAACGCTATTTACGGTTTGGGGAGTAGTTAACGGAGTCAGGATGATGGTTCGGTCTTCCAGGGTATATTTGAACCGATTATTGGCAACCGCGTCTAAAACCTGTTCGAGATTCAGGACTTGTTGTGCGAATTTTACTTTCCGGTTGAGGTCGAGTTGTTCGCCATTGTAGAATACATCATAACGCAGTTGGGAGGAAATAGCATCGAAAATTTCCCTTACTGTCAGCTGTGTCGATGAGAGAGCGAGTTTTTCCTGCTGGGCAAAGACCGAGGCATTGCCAGGAAGCACACTGATCAGTAAGAAGAAACTCAACCAGCTACATAGCAGGAGATTTCTTTTTACTTTCATTTGATTTTTTTTCATACATTAGATATTAAGTTGTTAGTAATTGAGGTGGTATCGGGAATGGGGTTTCCCCCGGACGATCACTGTTCTGCCTTGTATGTCGAAATGCAGGTCGGCTGTGCGTTCCAGGTATTTCAACACCACCTGGAAGGAGTTGTATTTGTTGATTGCTCCGCCGAAGTGGAGACCTTTCAGTTGCGGATCGGTATAGAATACTTCGAAATCATACCAGCGTTGTAATTGCCGGATGATTTCTTCCAAACGTTCGTTGTGAAAAATGATTTTACCGGATATCCAGGAGGTATATAAGGCGGGATTGACAGAAGAAATCTGTGGACGTCCCTCTTGGCGGGATGCTGTATACTGTTCTCCGGGTTTTAGGATATAGGTGGTGTCGTTATGGCCGATTTGTATTTTCCCTTCGACTAAAGTCGTACTCCAAAGACTGTCTGTCGGATAGTTGCGAACGTTGAACCGGGTTCCTAAAACTTTTATAGTCCGGTTGGCGGTGTGTACGATGAAAGGGCGTTGGGTATCGGGTACTACTTCCAGATAGATCTCGCCGGACAGAAATATTTCGCGTCGGTGTAAGCCGAATTTTACCGGATACCGGAGACTAGATTCCGAATTCAACCATATCCGGCTTCCGTCGGCCAGTTGTAACCTGTATTCGCCTCCTTTGGGGATCTCGAGTGAATGATAGGATAAAGTAGAATCGTATCCGGGAGTTTCAGTCGGTAAATATCGGATGGATTGGACAATACTGTCGAGTTGAAGATTGGCTGCTGTCTGTGGCCTGATAAGAGGGGATTGGTTCGGATTTAAGAAGATTTGCTCTCCGTTTTCTAAGGTCAATACAGGTATGCCGTCGGCTTTGTAAATCTCCGGTGAGGGGGAAATTGCCGGGGGATAAACAGCGAAGTGACGGATAAATAAATAACCGCTTCCCGAAAGGAGACATAGCGCCGATACACAAATAGCCAACCAGGAATGCCGTCTTCGAATAATGTAACCGTTATTGGTACAGCGTTTTACGCGTTTCCAGCCTTTTTGCCGGTCAAAGTGGTTCTCTGCCGATCGATTGACGGCTACTTGAATGATAAACCGTTCTTTATCAGATAGTTTTCTCTCCATAAAAACGGACGATTATTTTGGTGGGTATTCACCAAAATAAAATGGACAATCGACAGATGACAATTGACAATAATTGGAAGTTTCACTTCCACTGAAAAATAAGATGAATTCAGAAAGATAAACTAATATATAAATAATATATGTATGGTGGTGATCAGGTGTATATAACCCTTGGGGAAAATATTTTTATTTACCGGTTATCGGATTTTATTTGACAAAATGCAGTCGATATCTATGTGCTTTGTAAACTTTGTGAATTTTGTAAACTTTTGACTATTTAATCGTCCGTTTATTTTATGCTAAATACTTTTATAAAGGAATAATAGCGGATTATCATCTTCTTTGGCATTTTGTATTTGTTTTATAACAGGATTATCGGATGCTATTCCGGTGAGTTTACGTTGTAATATAGGCATGTCGTAAGAGAAAGCGACAATTTCGTTGTGTGTATCTTCGGTAGCGATGCTGTTATGCAGGACAATTCCAAGGTTTGTATTGGTTATGCCGTAGGCGTGTACAATTTGATGCCGGGTTTTGTTATAAACAAACAGGCCTATTTTATTGGTGTTGAAAAAGAGATTACTGCGTATTTCTTTTACATTTATGATCGAAAGCACTTTGTTTCGGGTTGCAGGTGCATGAGGCTCTTCATTCAGTTGAGTCGGATTGTAGCTATATTTCCCGAAATCCACGGTAACCACAGGTTTTATACGGTTGTTGTCCCAGCTGTAAATGGTGTAATCTCCGTTTTGAGTGAAATACAGGTGTTCGCTCTTTAATAAATAACTCCCGCGGCAACGGAATTCCCCCCGGTAAGTGAATGCTAAAGGAATTTTTTTCGCAACCGTAATCCGGTGGTCTTCTTCATTCAGCAGGGATAAGTAATGTTTGGGTTCTAATACTTTTGAATTGATAGCCAGTATGTTATCTGTTGTTCGGGTTATTTCAGTATAGAAAGCTTCGCTTGTTTTTTCCCGAAGGAAGTTACCGTTGTAATCGTAATACAAAAATTTATATGGACGATCGGCCGTGACAATTATTTCCCGGTCGGTTTCATCGACGGTAAAATCGGTGATTCCGAGCCATTCGCCCGGTCCCCTTCCATGGGGACGGATATCGGTAATAAATTTGCCTCGACGGGTGAATAGCAGTATTTTCTTGTCTTGTATGTCGAACAGGAAGATTCGCTCCGGGGTAAGTACTATTTTATTTATCATACTAATCAGAGAGCGGTCCGTTGTTTCGGGAAATACGATTTCGCAATCCGCAAACCAGGTCGTATCGGTATATACCGCTTCGCTTAAGTCAGCCTGTACTACCGCCGGTTGTATTTTTTCCCGGCAGCACACCAAGGCAAAATATATACCGATAATAAGACCTGTTTTCACAATACTTGAATTTAGTTTATAAATTTTATAATAAGATACCTCTTCCTGAAAAAAGGGTGATGCATTTTTATAAAAATTTTATAACCTGATGTTCATTTCGCTTTTCAGGCAGGTGGACTGACTCATCAGCCAATACCACAAAATGAGCGATTCTTCCGAATGTAATTGTCCCCGGATCAACCGATAAGCTTTAGAGATATGGGTTTTGACGGTATTGACCGAGATCGAAAGTTCGTCGGCGATCTCGGTGTATTTTTTTTCTTCGATAGCACTCAGCATGAAAACTTTCAAACATTGGGGCGGTAACTCCTGCATGATGGCTTTGATCCGTTCGATTTCCTGCTCTTCTTCGACCGAATATTCGGAATGGAGGAGGTATTCGATAAATTCGGTCAATTTCGGGTTATGTTTCCGGACAATGGCCTGTTTTTGCAGATTTTTGAGGGCCCGGTGGCGGATGCAGGTATAGAAGTAGGCCCGGAGTGAATCTTTCACCTGCAATTTGATCCGGTTTTCCCAAAAGTGGATGAACATATCCTGAACCACATCCTCGGCCAGTGAACCATCGGCCAATAAACCCTGGGCATACCGGCACAAGGGATCGTAATACTTCTGGAATAATTTCTCAAAAGCCGGATAGTTGTCTTGTCTGACAGCTTCATACCATTGAAGGTCTATATCGGTAACCTTATTCATCGGGACAAATATACGTATTTTTAATCTATTTAAGAAGCTTGTCATTTT
>OODJ01002944.1_pt1 | contig 10730 bp, 10 predicted proteins | sample 1671611 | NCBI WGS metagenome assembly OODJ01 (sample SAMN06348174, study PRJEB24527) | human gut metagenome | biome: human gut; feature: ankylosing spondylitis patient; material: feces | host: Homo sapiens | place: China | collected 2015-10 | reverse complement strand
TGTCAGAGATTCAGATTGATGGTCCACTTCAATGTATTGTAAGCGATATGACTGCATTTTGGGTAAAAGGTATCTATTATGAACTTACCTTATATATGGATCTTTGGAATAATGAAATCCTAAGTCATTCTCTATCATCAAAACGTGGTGATCGAATGACTTATATAAGCGGCCTGGAAAATCTCCTTGAAATAAAGAAGCAACATCCAGAATACCAAATGATTCTTCATTCAGATCAAGGATCCGTCTATGCTTCAAAGGCATACAATGATCTTCTTCCTATGTATGTGGTAAGATCCATGTCCAGAGCTGGAACACCTACTGATAATAGTGCGATGGAATCCATCAACGGATGGATCAAAGCAGAATTATTTATGGATTTTCATGTCACAGGTGAACGACCAGTTTACGAAGAAGTGAATGAATATATTAAATTTTTCAATGAGGAGCGCCCTGCTTATGCGCTCAGTTATCTTACACCGAAACAATACCGTGAGAGGTATGCAGCATAATCTGTTCATAGATTCGAATCCGGAGGCAGATACCAGACACCACGTCAGCGGTTTGCCCTTGACATTCAGCCGGAAAGAAACGCTACAATAAATGTCCGGCGAATGACTAATTTAATCTGTTCATGAGTTCATACCGTCGGCGAAAGCCGACCAGCGTTTCCAGGAGCGATGTCAAGGGTGGCGTACGGCTTGTACAACCTTACGCTGTAACTGAATAATTTTTATAATTTTGTGTCCAAAATATGTTGACTAGTGCATAGCTGATAAAAATATGCGTTATAAGAAAAATGACCCACTGTCTGAGCCGCAGCATGCGGCGAGTTTGGGTCATTTTTCTTATGTTTTTAGCATATTTTTAGCAGCTTAGAAGTTCTTAGGCTTCGAAACCGCACACGAAATGAAATATGTTTCTGCGCGTCCCTCTTCAACTCCTAAGCTTCCATTACAGCATCTTTCATAGACTTCACATACTCTTTCACATATGGTACACAGTCCGCACCATGTTCTGCACACAACTTCACAATTGCAGATCCTACAATTGCCCCGTCCGACTGTGCTGCCATCTTCTTCGCCTGCTCCGGCGTAGAAATACCAAATCCCACAGCACATGAAATATCCTTCACAGCCTTCACTAACTTCACCATAGCCCCGATATCCGTAGTAATATTAGTTCTTGTTCCTGTAACACCAAGAGAAGAAACACAATACACAAACCCTTCCGCATCCTTCGCAATCTGTGCGACCCTCTCATGAGAAGTCGGCGCGATCAGAGAGATCAGATCAATACCGTATTTCTTACATACACTGTCAAACTCTTCTTTTTCCTCAAATGGCACATCCGGCAGAATCAAACCATCCATTCCGATTTCTGCAGCTGTTTTAATAAACCGCTCCGTTCCGTAAGAAAATACCACGTTTGCATAAGTCATAAACACCATAGGAACAGAACTGTTCTTTCTGATCTTTACCACCATGTCAAATACCTTATCTGTAGTCACACCACCGGAAAGTGCTCTCACATTTGCTCCCTGGATCACCGGTCCCTCTGCTGTAGGATCAGAAAACGGAATCCCAAGCTCGATCAGGTCTGCACCAGCTTCCTCCATTGCATAGACAAGCTGCTCTGTCACTTCCAGAGACGGATCTCCACAGGTAATAAACGGGATAAATGCCTTTCCTTTTTCAAATGCTTCTGTAATTCTCTTATTCATGGATATCCTCCCCTCTGTAACGCGCGATTGCTGCGCAGTCCTTATCTCCACGTCCGGAAATTGTAATGACCACGATCTGGTCTTTTCTCATCTGCGGAACAATTTTCTTTGCGTAAGCTACTGCATGAGCACTCTCAATAGCAGGAATGATTCCCTCTGTTCTGGAGAGATATTCAAATGCTTCTACTGCTTCTTCATCTGTGACAGGTACATATTCTGCACGTCCTGTATCATAGAGATGCGCATGTTCCGGTCCGATTCCCGGATAATCCAGACCTGCGGAAATGGAATATACAGGTGCGATCTGACCATATTCATCCTGGCAGAAATAAGATTTCATTCCATGGAAGATTCCCAGTTTGCCGGTTGCAATGGTAGCTGCTGTCTCTGCCGTATTTACGCCACGTCCTGCTGCCTCACATCCGATCAGACGGACATCTTTGTCATTGATGAAATTGTAGAATGTTCCGATCGCATTGGATCCGCCACCTACACATGCAAGAACTGCATCCGGAAGTCTGCCCTCTTTTTCAAGGATCTGCTCTTTGATTTCTTTGGAGATCACTGCCTGAAAATCGCGAACAATTGTAGGGAACGGATGAGGTCCCATTACAGAACCAAGTACATAATGTGTATCGGAAATACGGTTTGTCCACTCTCTCATTGTCTCGGAAACAGCATCCTTCAGTGTTGCGGTACCGGAAGTAACTGCATTGACCTTTGCACCCAGAAGACGCATTCTGTATACATTTAATGCCTGACGTTCTGTGTCTTCTTTTCCCATGAAGATTTCACATTCCATACCCATAAGAGCTGCTGCTGTTGCTGTTGCCACACCATGCTGACCTGCGCCTGTTTCTGCAATGACACGGGTCTTGCCCATTTTTTTTGCAAGAAGTACCTGACCAAGTACATTGTTGATTTTGTGAGCACCTGTATGGTTTAAGTCTTCTCTCTTTAAGTATACTTTTGCTCCACCCAGATCTTCTGTCATGTGGGATGCAAAGTAGAGACGGGATGGTCTTCCTGCATATTCGTTCAGAAGCTCTGTAAGCTCTGCGTTAAACTCCGGGTCATCTTTATAGTGGTTGTAGGCTTCCTCCAGTTCGATGACAGCATTCATCAGTGTTTCCGGAATGTACTGTCCTCCATGGATGCCGAATCTTCCTTTTGACATCTGTATATGTCCTCCTTTTATGTATGTAATCCCTGGCCTGTCAGATGGTCGGTCAGAGTATTCTATGTTCTTTCTGAATTAGTCAAGCGGATATTCGCAATCCGCTTCGCTACTTGCTCATAACCGAATAACTGCTCCGCAGTTTATCAGAAGGAGCTTGCACTCCTCCTGATACAAGCAAGTCCCCACCCACTGCTTATTGCTTTTCGCAATTGAAGCAGGTGACTTACTTGATTCGGTTATCTTATTTCATATGCACCAGTTGAACTGCCTTCAAAATCTTATCTCTGTCTTTCATTCCATCCGTCTCCACACTGCTGCTCAAATCTACTGCATAGGGATGAATAGTCCGGACGGCTGTTTCCAGATTATCTGCACCCAGTCCTCCTGCCAGGAAAAACGGTCTGTCTATCTCCGGGATCAGTGACCAGTCAAAGGTCTGTCCGGTTCCACCGCCACCCTGATCAAGCAGTATATAATCTGCCGGACTTTTCAGGGCATTTTCAATATCCTGAGCTGTTTTTACGGAAAAGGCTTTTATAACCTGATGACCTGTATTCTTTTGGATTCTCCGTATATATGCCTCATCTTCCTGTCCATGAAGCTGTGCAATATGGATAGTTCCGTCAAGAAGCAGTTCCTCCACACGTTCAGGTGCTGCATTTACAAAAACACCTACAGGGATAATGTCCGGATTAAGTTTTGCAGTAAGTTCTCTCACCAATGCACCTGTAACATTTCTGCTGCTCTTCGGAAATTCTATGATAAATCCACAGTAATCAGGTTTTGCTTCATTTACATAGGTAATGTCTTCCGGGCGTTTCAGACCACAAATTTTGATTTTGTTTCTTTGCTGTTGTTCTCTGGTCATATTCTATCCTCTCAGATAATATTCGATTTTTCAGCGTAACGGGCTGCCATTCAGGCTTTCCAGTGCTGCTTTCTTGTCCGGGCTTCTCATCAGTGTTTCCCCGATCAGTACCGCATCCACTTTATTCTCATAAAGAAGCCGGATATCCTCCGGGGTGCGGATTCCGCTCTCAGAAACAAAAATCACATTGTACGGTGCCATTTTTCTCAGGCGGATGCTGTTGTTCATATCTACCTGAAAAGTTCTCAGATCCCGGTTATTGACTCCCACGATCTCTGCCCCGAGATTTAAGGCTCTGTCCACTTCGTACTCATCGTGTGCTTCTACCAGCGCATCCAGTCCAAGCTCTTTTGCAAGCTGTCTGTATGCTCTTAATTCTCCGTCATCCAGGATGGCACAGATAAGTAATACTGCGGAAGCACCAAGGGATTTCGCCTGATAGATCATATATTCATCTACTGTAAAATCCTTGCGGAGTACAGGTATCTGTACAGCGGCTGCGATTTCTCTCAGATACCGGTCTGCTCCCTGGAAATAAAAAGGTTCTGTGAGACAGGAGATTGCACTTGCACCTGCCTGTTCATATTCCTTTGCAATTGCCAGATATGGAAAATCCGGTGCAATCAGTCCCTTTGAGGGGGAGGCTTTCTTTACCTCGCAGATATAGGACATACCATCTTTTTGTAATGCCTGGAGAAGTGTAATTCTCTTCCCTGCATTTTTATTTACTTCCTGAATCCGGTTCTCCAGCTCCGAAACAGAAATACAGGATTTTTCTTTTGCAATTCTTTCTCTTGTTCTGGCTGCTATTTCTTCTAATATATTCTTCATAATCTCTATGATTTTTCTGTAACTGTTCTGTATATCCACAGTCAGCAGATTACCGGACAGTTACAGATTTCCTTTACATTAGTAATTGGGGGTGCTTTTTATTTATTTGTCTCTTCTACAAATTCTTCCAGTTTTTTCAGTGCTGCACCGCTGTCGATGAGGGATTCTGCCAGCTTCACTCCTTCTTCTATGGAAGCGGCTTTTCCTGCGATATAGAGTGCTGCACCTGCATTTAAACATACCGCCTGACGCTTCGGACCTTTTTCCTCACCTTTCAGGATTGCTTTTGTGATCTCTGCGTTTTCTGCAGGTGTACCACCTGTCAGGGCACCCTTCTCACATCTCTCATATCCAAACTGTTCCGGTGTGATCTCATAGGAAGTAAATTTGCCATCCCTGATCTCACATACAGAAGTAGGTGCGCACATGGAAATCTCATCCAGACTGTCCTGTCCATAGACAACCATTCCTCTGTTAACGCCCAGATTTGCCATAACCTGTGCCAGTGGCTCCACCAGTGACTGATCGTAAACTCCCATCAGTTCCATGTTTGCCCCTGCCGGATTACTTAACGGTCCAAGAATGTTAAATACAGTACGGATTCCTAGCTCTTTACGGATCGGTGCCACATATTTCATTGCAATGTGATAATTCTGCGCAAACAGGAAGCAGATGTTGATCTTTTTCAGGATCTCTGCACTGCGTTCCGGCGTCAGTGTAATCTTCACTCCCAGTGTTTCCAGAACATCTGCTGCACCGGATTTGGAGGATGCTGCCCTGTTTCCATGTTTTGCAACCGGAACACCGCCTGCTGCGATCACCAGAGAAGAAGTGGTGGAAATATTAAAGGAGTTGGAACCGTCTCCGCCGGTACCCACGATTTCAAGCACATCCAGGTTGTGGAGAAGTTTGATACAGTGAGCTCTCATTCCTGCTGCGGAAGCTGTGATCTCATCAATTGTCTCTCCTTTTAAAGCTAATGCAGTAAGATAAGCAGACATCTGTACAGGTGTTGCCTGACCGCTCATAATCTCGTCCATTACAGCTTCTGCTTCCGCATAAGCTAAATCCTGTTTCTTTGATAATTTAATAATGGCTTCCTTAATCATTTCTCACTACCTCCATAAAGTTCTCTATCATCACTCTGCCGTCCGGTGTCATTACAGATTCAGGATGAAACTGTACTCCGAACACAGGATATTTCGTATGTTCCACTGCCATGACCTCTCCGTCCTCTGACTCTGCTGTTACCCTAAGTTCTGCAGGCAGGGTATCCTTTAACGCTGCCAGGGAATGATATCTGGCTGCTGCAAAGGTATCCGGCAGACCCTTGAAAAGCTGACTTTCTCCTGCTTTATACATCAGCTTTTTCTTTCCATGCATCAGCTCTTTTGCATAGGAAACTGTTCCTCCAAAGGCTTCGCAGATGGACTGATGTCCCAGGCACACACCCAGGATGGGGATTTTTCCTGCAAATTCTTTAATCACCGGAATACAGATACCTGCATCCTCCGGCCTTCCCGGACCAGGGGATAAAATGATGGCTTCCGGTTTCATCTCTGCGATTTCTTCCAGTGTACACTCATCGTTTCTCACTACTTTGATGTCCGGTTCCACTGCGCCGATGAGCTGATATAAGTTATAGGAAAAGCTGTCATAATTATCGATCAGTAATATCATTCTAATCCCTCCTGTGCCTGTTCAATTGCCTGTACCACAGCTCTTGCCTTGTTGCAGCATTCCTGAAATTCCTTTTCCGGTACACTGTCTGCCACGATTCCGGCACCTGAACGGATACAGATTTCTCCGTTTTTCTTATAAACCAGGCGGATGGCAATACAGGTATCCAGATTTCCTGCAAAATCCAGATATCCGATGGCGCCTCCGTAAATGCCTCGTTTGCTCTGTTCCAGTTCCTCGATGATCTGGCAGGCTCTGAATTTGGGTGCTCCGGAAAGGGTTCCTGCCGGAAGGATTGCGTCTACTGCATCCACAGCGTCTTTATCATCCCGGATGATTCCTGTTACTGTGGAGCCCAGATGCATTACATGGGAAAAACGTTCTACGCAGAGATACTTTTCTACTTTTACAGTTCCGATCTTGCTGATCTTTCCAATATCGTTTCTTCCCAGGTCTACCAGCATATTGTGTTCTGCCAGCTCTTTCTCATCTTTCAGAAGTCCCTCTTCAAGTTCTTTATCCTCTTCTCTTGTCTTTCCTCTTGGTCTGGTTCCTGCCAGAGGGAAGGTACTTAAGGTGCCATTTTCCAACTTCGCAAGGGTTTCCGGGGAAGCACCTGCCAGTTCAATGTCATCACTGGAGAAATAAAACATATAAGGAGAAGGATTAGATGCCCGAAGAACCCGGTAAGTATCAAACAGGCTTCCTGTTGCTTTCGCACGCATGGGATTGGAAAGTACTACCTGGAAAATATCGCCTTCTTTGATATAATGCTGTGTCTTTTTCACTACATCTATATATTCATCTTTAGTAAACTCTCGTTTAAAATCAGATAATAGTTTCCCTGACGGTATTTCTTTTTCTTTGCCATAGATGACGAGTTTTGCTAATTTTTCTAAATCATCAATGGCTTTAGCATAATTAGCTTCTAAATCATCAGTTTTTATATTCACAATTAAAATTATCTTTTTCGTATAATGGTCAAAAGCTATTACCTTATCAAATAACATTAAATCTACATCATTGAAAGAAACTTCGTCTTTATTTATTGTTTCATCTACAAAATCCAATTTACTTTCTTGATAACGCAAATATTCATAAGCAAAATATCCGACCAATCCGCCAGTAAACGACGGTAAATATTCAAATTTAGGGCTTTTATATGCTTTTAAAATTTCTCTAATCTCTATATTTGGATTATCTGTCTTAATTTCTTGTATTTCATTATTACTAGCTTTTTTTATCTTCAATAAATGATTTTTACAACTAATCTCTAAAGAAGGATTAAAACCTAAGAAAGAATATCTGCCCCAATGATGTGTATTCTCCACACTTTCAAATAAATACACATTATCACTGATATTTTTCAAGATTTTCAACACTTTAATCGGTGTTGTAAGGTCAGCAAATATCTCTTTACTCACTGGCACTATTTTATATTCTGTTTTTATTGCTTCTAATTCTGCCAGAGTCGGTTTGTACATATTTTAATCCTCCTTTATAAATCTATTTGTAAGCAAATAAAAATACCCGTCCTTGAAAATAACATCAAGGACGGGTATCTATATTTCTATATAATTAAATCACTAAAATTATATATTATACTCTACTCGCGGTACCACCTTGTTTGAGCAAATGCTCCTCTTTGCAGGATACTAACATATCCCTCACAGTTAACGCTTGTGTCGCGTTGCAGAATACTAAGATTATCTCTAATCTGTTGACTGCACCCTCAGTGGTCCATTTAATATGCTGCGTACTATAGGCTCTCAGCTCCCCTACTCTCTGTAAGTGCATTTCATATTTTTATCTCCACCTCATAGGTTTCATTAAGGCAAGTATTAAATTTTTGAATTGATTTGCTCATATTATTACACATCAATTATTTTTTGTCAATATTAAATTGTAAACTTTACACTATAAAATAAAAGCAATAACCACCGATATTGTTTTATGGTATAATAATTATACAAATTTTCATCCTGGAGTAAATTAATCATGAATGATGATAAATGGCAACGAACCGTTGCTAAACGAAGAAGACAACGTCGCATACAAAATTTATTTGCTTGTTTTGTAGTTTTATTAGTATTATTAATTTTATCGATTATAGGAGGTTATTACTATTACCAGCGCACTAATTCTCCTGAATATGCTTTAGAAGAATTGCAAACAGCCTTTGAACATCGTGATATTGATACTATTCATAAATACGTAGATTTAAAAACTTTATTACCACCAAATTATAAGATTTTAACTAATGATATATTTATCAATGACAAAATCTATACGGAAAAAGAACATAGTATTTATCAAACTTTCTATGCCCTCATTGAACCCATCATTATTGATGGTACAATTCAGAGCATTGATAAATATATTCAAACTGGAAATTGGCAACGTTTCAATTATGATTCTATGCTTAAAGGTCGTCAATTAGGTATCGATTATACAGAATTAATCAATCGCTCTTTATTATTCAATATAAGTTTCAAAGAGATAAAATCCATAGAAACTATTGATGATAATTCAGTTATGGCAACGATTTTAGTTGCAGATAAATATACAGATACTAATTTTGATTTAAAATTAAAATTAGTCAAAAATGAAGAAGGTATTTGGCAAGTCAGCGAAGTTACGAATTATCAAGATTATCTAACTATGATATCTAATCTTTATCGCCAAGATATAAATACGTATTTGACTAATACTAAATCTGATTTAGATAGAAATAATGCTCAATTCAAGCAATTACAAAGCGAATTTATAGTTTTAGCTGAAAACTTCAAAAATAATCCTTCATCAAGTCAAAGAGCATTGTTAAAATCTTTTATTGATAATAAAATAGTGCCAACATATCAAGATTGGTATAATTATCTACAAAGTTATCAAATACCTACAGGCGCTCGCCATTTACATGAATTGCGCATGGAAAGTACGACATATACTATTCAAGCATGGAAAGCTTATGCTATCGGTATTCAAGATAATAAACCAAAAGATTTAGCTAAGGCTGAACGACTACATCAAAAAGCTATGGAAACAGAGCAGAAAGTTACTGATACGATTAATAATATGCCTGCTTTATTTATGCCTACAGTTGATTAATTTTATACTTCGCATAAGCGAAGTAATTTTTTTGAAAAAATTGCATAAAAAAAGGAGTACAACAATTTGTACTCCTTTTGTTTTTATCTTTGTCAAAATTATTTAGACATAGCTTCTAATAATACTTTGTTTTCTTCTTGAGTCAAAGGATATTTAGAAACACCATTTTCTATAGGTTTTACATATGTGCAAGAATCTTGACGTCCAAAAATAGAAGAGAATATCACACCATTATTTTGATTATCAAGCAAAGCTACAGCATAACTAAAATCGCCACCCATATCAGCAAAAGCACAGAAACGATGTACTGCTACTTTTTGAATGGATTTTGTAAATAAAGATTTCATTTCTGCATAATCTGCATCAATTTTATTATTTTTTACTACAAGTTCATTCATCTGAGCAATATTATCAGCTATAATATCCTCTAAACTTTCACCTGTTGCACCATTTACCAATGAATTATAACGTTTTTTAGCTTTGCTTAATTTTACAAGCATCACTATTGATAAAATTATTAATAAAACTAATAAGACTACGATTACAGTTAAAATAATTGCTAAATTATCTTGAAATATCTGATTTAGCATTGAAAAATCCATAAATATTCCCTCCTAAATTCTGTTAAAAAAGAATTGATTATTCAATAAAGACTATTCTTTTTAACGTGCAACATTATAGCATTCATGTTTTTATTTGTAAAATCAAAACAGCATTTACTAAATGTTAAAATCCTTAATAATTCTCGATTTGTTTATCTGAGGACTTTCTTGTTTTTCCATCAATAATTCAACTAATCTAGCTAAATCATCATCATTATAAAATTCAATTTCTATGCGAGATTTCTTTTTACCTTGCTTTATATTTACATTCGTTCCCAATATTTGTTTTAAGCGCTCTTGCACATCATTTAAATACATCTTAGCTTCTTTTACTTGTTCAATCTGCTCGATGACATTATCACCTGCTAAAACTTTTTTGACTAATGCTTCAGCTTTTCTAGCAGATAATTCTCTTTCAATTATCAAATTAGCTAATTTTACTTGAAGCTTTTCATCTTCTATCGCTAAAAGCGGTTTTGCCTGCCCCATATTGAGTTTATTATCTTGTAATAAGCACTGTACTTCTTTTGCTAAATTCAATAAGCGTACAAAATTCGCTATATGCGAACGACTTTTTCCCACTTTTTGCGCTACTTCTTCTTGTTTTAAATTAAATTTATGTAATAACAACTGATATGCATTTGCTTCTTCAATAACATTTAAATTACTGCGTTGGAGATTTTCAATTAAAGCTATTTGTGCTACCTTATCATCATCATAATCTTTTAAGATAATTGG
>OODJ01002940.1_pt1 | contig 10754 bp, 7 predicted proteins | sample 1671611 | NCBI WGS metagenome assembly OODJ01 (sample SAMN06348174, study PRJEB24527) | human gut metagenome | biome: human gut; feature: ankylosing spondylitis patient; material: feces | host: Homo sapiens | place: China | collected 2015-10 | reverse complement strand
TATGGGGTTGCCTTACTCGCTGAACTTGACGCCCTGAAAAGCGTCGTAGTCCGGCTCGTCCGGCTTAAAATCAGCAGGAGGCGCGGGCGGCGGGTCCAGCTTGAGCTGGCTCTCATCCTTTGCCCAGAAATCCTCGCTGCTGTCAGCTGCCTCGTCGTCGTCATTTTCAACAACGGCAGCAGGTTCTGCATCTTCCTGTGCGGGCTGTGCAGGCTCTGCTTCCGGCTCCTGCACGTCCGCTGCCTGCGGCTGGGCTGCAGCGGCAGGCTCACTTTCCTCTGCAGCAGGCTCTGCCTGTTCGGCATCCTGTGCAGCCGTTTCCTTCTGGAACTCCGGCAGACGGCTCAGCGACTCCACATGGCTGCGGTACAGGTTGAGCACGTCAGACTTGAAGCGGGTCACTTCCAGACGCACGCGGTCATACTCGCGCTCCTCTGCAAGGCGCTTCTCGTTTGCTTCGTTCTCGATCTCGTCTGCACGGTCGTTTGCCTTCTGCAGCAGTTCGTTGGCATCGCGGATGATATCATCACCGCGCAGATTTGCACGATGGATGATCTCTTCTGCTTTCTGGTTTGCTTCGCGGATGACATTTTCGCCCATGCGCTGTGCATTGATCAGCGCGCTCTTGAGCATTTCACCATCTGCCTCAAAGCTCTTCAGTTCATCGTGCAGCTTCTGGTTTTCAGCAGTCAGGTCCGCAATCTGCTTGCGAAGCTGTTCCGCCTGCGCATCGTCGTCCCGCAGCTGTTCTTCCACCTTATCCAGAAAACGGTCTACGTCCTCTGTGCGGTAGCCGCGGAGGTTTTTCTCAAATTGCACAGAACGGACATCCTGCGGAGTCAGCATAGTCATTTCCTCCCGTTGCTTTTAATATTGAAAAAATTCGATGATTGACCGATCTTTTCTGCTTTTGCCGGGCAGTGCAGTCAGGTTGAAGCGGCCCTTGCCGCGCACCGTGAACACATCGCCCTCATATACCTGCGCATGAGGTTTATCCGCCGGCAGGTGGTTGATCTCCACCCTGCCCGCCTCGATCAGTTCCGAAGCCTGTCCTCGGCTGCAGTGCAGCATAGCTGCCAGCACAGCGTCCAGCCGCAGGGACGATACCGTTGCACTGTGCATCTCACGCTCCGCCTGCGGAAACTGCGGCACCTCGTCCAGCGTCAGCAGTTCCGTGGTCAGCTCCGTGTGCCCAGCCTGAAACAGTTCCCGGCAGATCAGCTGTGCTGCCGGTTCCAGCGCAAACACATAAGCTGTGCCCGGCTGATCCTCCGGCAGAACGATATCTCCCAGCGCCTCGCGCCGCAGCTCAAGGCCCATCAGACTGCCCAGGTAATCCTTGTGGGCGGGCAGCGCAGCCCCCGCCTGTGCACAGCATTGCAGCCGCACACAGCAGATGGGTGCTTCGCCGCAGCTGTACTCCGGCTCGATACAGAGCACCCTGCGCTCCGCATTCAGCCAGCCGCCCTCAAACCGGAAGCCCTCCTGCACACCGGCACGGCCCAGTGCCGCGCGGGCCAAGTCTTGCTCGCGGTCACTCAGGAAAGCCGAATACCGCGCAATGTCCCGGGAAAAGGCCGTGTGGGCCAAGTCCTCGATATGGCGCATGAGATAGCGTTCTTCATCGGTACGCGCAGGGATGAACCCGCGCGCCGCCTTGGGCTGCGGATCAATAGAACGCGCCATTGTTCTCCAGCTCGTCCAGCAGGTCACCCATGATGTCTACGTTGTACGGGGTGATGATGAAGGTGCTGTTGGCCACACGCTTGATCTGGCCGTTGTTGGCATAGGCCACACCGGACAGGAAGTCCACCAGACGGCGGGACACTTCCTTGTTGGTGGACTCCAGATTGAGCACCACGGTGCGCTTGTTGTTCAGGTGGTCAGCAATGGTACTGGCATCCTCAAAACGCTCAGGCTTGACCAGAACGACCTTGAGCTGAGTGGTGGCATTGATGTTGACCACCTTGCCGTTCTTCTTGGCACCCTCAACAGGCTCTTCATTTTCGTCGTCAGCACCAAGGCCGATGCCATTGTTATTGTTTACCATCTGGGGGCCATCGTCAATGTACTGATCCTCGTAATCGTCTTCCTGGTCAAACAGACCTTTCTTAATGCTGTCAAGCAAAGACATACAATCTGCTCCTTTCATTCGGGCAGCATGGCGCTGCCTGGCGTTCTTTGCAAATAGATGCAAATAATAGCTTTATCTATTATCGGATTTTTTGCCTCAGATGTCAATAACTACAAAAGCTTTCCATCATACAAATTTTGTCCGGAAACGATTATTTCGTCATAAAGCCTCACCTTGCTGACCGAGCCCTCGGTCCCTTCGGGCAGAACAAGGATGTAATCGCCGTCCGTGATGAGGGGATGGTCTGCGTCCACCGGGTCGATCGGGCAGAAGCGGGCAATGTTGCCAAGTTTCACGTACACACCGGGAATGTAGTTTTCGCCCTGCGTTTGTGCCTCGGTGCCATCCTCTTTTAAATAGTGCACAGCCGCAGCAGGCACCCGCAGGCCGCTGCGCTCTCCTACCGAGATGCGTGCTGCAGCCCGGTTCAGGCAAAGCACATCGCCGTTGATGGAGTTGCAGGCAAGCACAAAGCGGGCAAGGCCGCTGTCCTGATCGATCTCCACCTCGGTGACGGTGGCCTTGAGGCTGTTCTCCACCTGACCCGGGAAGCTGATCTCCACCGCTGTGCTCAGTGGTTTGCCGTTCTGACCCAGCAGCTTTTCGCCCTGCTTTGCAGTGCACACGCCCACATAGCGCCATGTGAACCCTGCCACGATCTTACCGGCGCAGCCGTCCAGTGCCAACACTGGGTCGGACTGCAGATAGCCCTGCAGCTCCTGTGCGTTCAGTGCAAGGATATCATCGGCACTGGCATTGAGCCGTCCGCTGCTGGAAGAGCGCACAAAATAGCCGGTCTGCGGTGCAGTGATCTGCGCCGGGCTGCCCAGCTGCGCCTGCACGCTCTGGGACTGCTGGACCAGCGCAGTGATCTGATCGGTAAAGTTTGCAGCTTCGCCCGTTACCACCCAGAGCTTGTTCTGGGCCAGCAGGTAGGCATTGGCATCATCATCCACCGCTTCATAATCGCTGTCGTCTAGCGTATCCAGCAGGTCATACAGCGCAGAAGAACGTTCTTTTAAAAGGGTATCCAGCTGCAGCGCAGAAGTGTTCTGCGATTTCTGCAGCAGGTCGATCTGATCATTCAGCTGGTTCAGCTGCAGGCGCAGCGAAGCCTGCGAAGCGTTGCTGTACACCTCTGCCACTGCGGTGCCCGCTGAAACGCGCTCGCCGTCGGCAGCAAGATATCCAAGGTTTCCGCTGCCTGCCACATAGCTTTCGTCGAACAGCAGAACTCCGTCGGCTTCCACCGTATCCGAAATGACCGCAGGCAGCGCAGTCTCATAAACATTCTGCGGGAACAGGATATGTGCGGCCTGATACACCACATAAATTGCTGCCAGCAGCAGAAACGCGATCAGCACGCCTGCCAGAGTGGTAAGCACATGCGGCGCATGGCGTTCCTTCTGGGTCTCATCCGGCATATCGATCATCCTTTCGCTAAAAATTCGCTAGTTTTGCGGATGGCAGTCTGCACTGCATCCGGTGCACCGGCATCCAGCCAGACCACACCGTCCATATGGCGGAACCAGGTCAACTGGCGCTTGGCATAGTTGCGGGACGCCTGCTTGAGCTTTTCCGTGCAGGCTTCCAGTGGAGCCGTCTGCTCAAAATACGGAAAGAACTCCTTGTATCCGATGGCCTGCGCTGCCGTGCGGAAGCTTTCCCGGTTCTGCCAGACATGCTCCGCTTCCTTTATAAGGCCCGCTTCCAGCATTTTGTCCACACGCAGGTCAATGCGGCGGTAAAGTACCGCGCGCTCTGGGAAATCCAGACCGAGGATCAGGCTGCGGTAGGGCCGCTCCGGTGGGAGAGACTCAGCCTTCTGTTCGCTCAGCTTTTTGCCGGTGGCACGATAATGTTCGAGTGCGCGCAGCACCCGCACCTGATTGTTCGGGTGGATAACCGCAGCAGCTTCCGGGTCGGCCTGCTTCAGTTCTTCGTACATGGCAGCACCGCCTTTTGCAGCCAGTTCCGACGCCAGCTGCTCCCGCAGGCCGGCAGGTGCTTTTTCCTCTGTAAAGCGCACCCCATACAGAAAGCTCTGAACATACAGCCCTGTGCCGCCCACAAGGATGGGCAGCTTCTTCCGGGCCGAGATCTCTTCTTCCAGCTTTCCGGCCATGGCGGTAAAGTCTGCCACGCTGAAAGCCTTGTCCGGCGTAAGGATATCCACGCCGTGATGCGGGATACCGCAGGTCTCCTCCGGTGTCACCTTTGCCGTGCCTATGTCCAGACCTTTATAGATCTGCATGGAATCACAGCTGATGACCTCGCCGGAAAAATGTTTTGCAAGTTCTACGCCCAGCGCCGTCTTTCCGGTTGCGGTAGGGCCGACGACGGCCACCACGGGATGTTTATACGATGCGTCCAAACTGCTTTTCCAGCTCCTTCCGGGTCAATTTGAGTACGCAGGGGCGGCCATGCGGGCAAAACGGCGGCACCTCGCCGGAAAGGATCTTTTCGGCCAGCGCCAGCAGTTCCTGCGGCGAGGACTTGTCCCCCGCCTTGATGGCTGCACGGCAGGAGATAGAATGCAGCACCCACTCGGTGTGCTCGTTCAGCGCATCATGGCCGCCCTTGAGCAGCTTATTTGCGATCTCCACCAGCAGGCTTTCGGCATTCTGCGGCTCCACATCTGCAGGCACCGCGCGCAGCACCACGGTATTGCCACCAAAGTCCGCGATCTCAAGGCCCGCATTTTCCAGCAGAGGAATGTTATCCAGCAGGGCCTGCTTTTCCTCCGCAGCAAGGTCGATGGCAGCAGGCTCCAGCAGCATCTGGCTGGGCACATTGCCGTAGTTCGCGGCTAGTTTTTCGTACAGCTGGCGCTCGTGGGCAGCGTGTTTATCGATCAGGCACAGCTCGTCGCCGCGTTCTGCAAGGATATATGTTCTGAACACCTCGCCCACATAGCGCAGCGGCTCCGGCTGATCCGCCGTCGGATCAAAGTTCATCTGCTCCGGCTCGGCCAGTACAGTTTCCTGTTCTGCCGCTTCCGGCGCATCCGGTTCTGTTTCTGCACAGGGTGCACTCTCAGGTTCTTCCTTTGGTGCTTCCTGCGCAGGGTTCCACGCTGCCATATGGTCCTGAGGCGAATGCAGTTTTGTCTCACCAAATTCCGGTTCCACATCCAGCTGCGTTTCACTTGCCGCCGCACGGAACGGCTCTGGTGCCTTTGTCGTTTCCAGCTTCGGGCTGTGAAGGGTCACGAACGGATCCAGCATATCCTCGTTCTGAGCACTGCCTTTCCAGCGCGGCACACTGGGTGCTGTCGGTATTTGCATTGCAGCAGACGGGGCAGGCTGCTGCGGTGCTGCGGCGGGTTTTGCCGGTTCCCAGTGCTGCTGTGGCAGAACGCCCGGGTCTGCCTGTCCCCGAATGATCGCAGAAAGGCCCGTAAAGTTATTATTCTTTACATCATTTTTAATTATATCAGCGTCTTTTTTTGAATTTTCAGCTTTTTCTTCTTCTTTGTCTGCTTCAAAGGTAAAAAGCCGTTCACCAGTGCCGGGCTGAGCCAATGCCAGCTTGACGGCATGATACACCACATCAAAAACATCATTTTCGCGGGCAAAGCGGGCTTCGATCTTGGCCGGATGCACATTGACATCCACAAGGTCGGCCGGCATTTCCAGCAGCAGAATGCCGCCCGGGAACTTGCCCTGCATCATGGTGCCCTTGAACGCCATCTCCATACCGGCCATCATGGTGCGGTTGCGCACATAGCGGCCATTGATGTAAAAATGCTGCATACTTCGGCTGGCGCGGCAGCTTTTGGGCGGGGTAATCAGACCGGTGATGCGGTACACGCCCTCCTGATTTTTCAGCTCAATGAGGTCCCGGCTGAACTCCCGGCCCAGCACCGCATAGGCTGCACCGCGCAGCTGGCCGTCGCCGGGCGTGACATACTGCAGCTTGCCCTCACGGATGAACTTGACGCTGACTTCCGGGTGGCTGAGCGCTACATGGGTAACTGTATCCGACACAAAGGTGCCCTCGGAGGAGTCCTTTTTGAGGAACTTCATGCGGGCAGGCGTGTTGTAAAACAGATCCTTTACCCGGATGGTGGTGCCCACAGCTCTGGCACCCGGCTCACGGGAGACCTCTTCCCCGCCCTCAATGCGGTAGACCGTGGCAAACTCGTCCACCTCGGTTCGGGTGGTCAGCTCTACACGGGCCACGCTGGCAATGGATGCCAGTGCTTCACCGCGGAAGCCAAGCGTATGGATGTTGGTCAGATCGTCCGGTGTTTCAATTTTGCTGGTGGCGTGGCGGATAAACGCCGTGGAGATATATTCTGCCTCGATGCCGGTGCCGTTATCGCTGATCTCGATCAGCTTGACACCGCCGGATTCAATGCTGACGGTCACCTGCGTGGCACCGGCATCAATGGAGTTTTCCAGCAGCTCCTTAACAACGGATGCCGGACGCTCGACCACCTAACCAGCTGCGATCAGCTCGGCTGTGTGCTTATCCAGAACATGGATCACTGCCATGGTGTTTTCCCTCCTTGTATGGTCTGGGTCAGGTAGAGCAGTTTCATCTGTTCAGGCTGCCCTTCAGGGTCTTTTTCAGCTCGTAGAGGAAGTTCAAAGCCTCAATGGGGGTGAGTGTTTCCACATCCAGAGCTTCCAGCTTGTCCATCATCTCGCTGGGCACAGCCGGAGAGTTATACTCCTGCAGGGCATCAAAATCCATCTGCTCTACTTTATTTTTAGGTGCAGTTGCTTCCAGCGTGCGCAGCACCTCGTGGGCGCGGCGGGTCACACTGCCGGGCAGGCCTGCCAGTTTTGCCACCTCAATGCCGTAGCTGTCATCCGCCGGGCCGCGCACGATGCGGCGCAGGAAGGTGATGTCCTCGCCGCGTTTTTTTACTGCAATATTGTAGTTTTTTACGCCGTCCACGCCGCCTTCCAGCTCGGTCAGCTCGTGGTAGTGGGTGGCAAACAGCGTCTTGCAGCCAAGGCCCTTGGCGGGGTCTGCAATGTGCTCCACCACGGCGCGGGCAATGCTCATGCCGTCAAAGGTGGAGGTCCCGCGGCCGATCTCGTCCAGCACCACAAGGCTCTTGGAGGTGGCGTTTTTCAGGATCTCGGCCACCTCGGTCATCTCCACCATAAAGGTAGACTGCCCGGCAGAAAGGTCGTCCGATGCACCGATGCGGGTAAAGATGGCATCCACCACGCCCACATGGCAGCTGGCGGCCGGCACAAAGGAGCCGATCTGCGCCATCAGCGCGATAAGCGCATTCTGACGCATGTAGGTCGATTTACCCGCCATGTTGGGGCCGGTGATGATCAGGCAGCGGTCCTCGCCGCAGTTGAGGGTGGTATCATTGGGCACGAACAGGCTGCCCTTGAGCACCTGTTCCACCACGGGGTGGCGGCCCTCGGTGATGGTCAGCTCGTCGCTGTCATCCACCACGGGGCGGCAGTAGTTGTTCTCTGCCGCCACCTGCGCCAGGGCCGTAAGCACATCCAGCTTTGCCACGGCGTTGGCCGTGCGCTGGATGCGGTCCAGCTGGGCGCTGATGCTTTCCAGCAGCTCGTCGAACAGGCGGCGCTCCAGCGTGATCAGCCGCTCGTGGGCCCCCAGGATCTTGCTTTCCAGCTCCTTGAGCTCCTGCGTAATGTAGCGCTCGCCGCTGGTCAGGGTCTGCTTGCGGATGTAGGTCTCCGGCACCATGCTCTTGTAGGAGTTGCTGACCTCGATGTAGTAGCCGAACACATGGTTGTAGCCGATCTTCAGCTTGGGGATGCCGGTCTCCTGCCGCAGGCGGGCTTCCAGCTGGGCCAGGACCCCCTTGGTGTTGTCGCGGATGGAGCGCAGCTCGTCCACCTCGGTGTGGTAGCCCTTGGCGATGACGCCGCCGTCCTTCAGGGTGGACGGTGCATCCGGGTCCACGGCCGCATAGATGCGGGCCTTGATGTCCTCCAGCGGGTCGATCTCCTCCGCCAGCTCTGCCAGCTCCGGGCAGCCGCAGGCCGTCGCCTGCTGCCGGAGGACCGGCAGATGTTCACAGGTCTGGGCCAGCGTATAGATCTCCTTGGGGGTGGCCGAGCCATAGACCGTGCGGGTCATCAGGCGCTCCATGTCGGCAATGTAGTGCAGCTCGTCGGTCAGGTCGCCGCGCACGACGGTCTGCCGCACAAGGCTCTCCACCGCGTTGAGGCGCTGATTGATGAGCTTGCTGGACAACAGCGGCTGCTCGATCCAGCTGCGCAGCATGCGCTTGCCCATGGCCGTACTGGTCTTGTCCAGCACCCAGAGCAGCGTGCCCCGCTTTTCGCGGCCGCGCAGCGTCTCGGTGAGTTCCAGATTGGCCCGGGTGACCGGCGACAGACGCATGAACTGCGCCTCGTTGTAGGTCACCACGGTTTTCAGGCGCTCCACGCCCTTGATCTGGGTGTCGTGCAGATACTCCAGCAGTGCCGCCATGGCAAACCGTACCAGACCGTTTTCGGCCATGCCGGTGGTCTGGGGCCAGTCACGACCGAACTGGCTCTCCAGCGAAGCCGCCACCAGACCCGGCGCATAGCGCTCATCCTCCACCAGCTCCACCGAGCAGGTCATATTCTTTTTGATGTAGGCCGTCACTTCGCGGCAGTCCAGCAGGCCGGGGTTCATCAGCACTTCGCTGGGGTGGAAGCGGCACAGCTCGGTGATCACCGCCGGGGCGATCTTGTCCGCCGCCAGCTCGGTGATGTGGGCCGTGCCGGTGGAGACGTCCGCAAAGCAGAGACCCGCTTTTTTGCCTTTGAGATAGATGCTGGCAATGTAATTGTTGCGGTCATCCTGCAGCATGCTGCTCTCGATGACCGTGCCGGGGGTGACCACGCGGATGATGTCGCGCTTGACCAGCCCTTTGGCCTTGGCGGGGTCCTCCACCTGCTCACAGATGGCCACCTTGTAGCCCTTGGCGATCAGACGCGCCACATAGCCCTCGTAGCTGTGGAAGGGCACGCCGCACATGGGGGCCCGCTCTTCCAGACCGCACTGCTTGCCGGTCAGGGTCAGATCCAGCTCTTTGGACGCTGTGAGGGCATCCTCAAAGAACATCTCGTAAAAATCGCCGATGCGGTAGAACAGGATCTCGTCCTTGTGTTGTTTTTTGATTTCCAGATATTGCTGCATCATGGGCGACAGCTCTGCCATGGTTTTCCCTCTCTCCCCGTTCGATGGTTCTGTGCATGGTTTGCGGCCGGTAACCGCCTTTTGCAAACAAAACGCGGTCTGCATTGCACAGCCGCGTTTTGTTCCGGATCGTGTTAGTGGCAGCCGCCGCAGGTGGAGCAGCTTCCGGTGCAGGAAGCGGAAGGCTCCTGCACGGTCATCGGGTCGCCGCCGTTCATGGCAGTGTTGATGATGGCATCAATGTAGTTGACCAGATTTTCGCACTCGCGCTTGGCCTCGTTGTAGGCGGTCATGCCCTCGTCGCCCATGATCTGGCCGTAGAGGTTGTTGACCTTCTCGTTCAGCTCGGTGATGCGGGCGTCGTCGCGCTCGCTCTTGCCGATCTCGTTGTTCAGGTCCATGCGGGCCAGGTTGAACTCGCCGATCAGGTTCTGCAGGTTCTCGTCGTTGTCGTTTGCCTTGCGGGCCTGGTCCAGTGCCAGGTAACGGGGGTCGGTCTGCAGGGCCACTGCAGCGCGTTTGAACAGATCAATGCAATCCATGGTAGTTGTTCTCCTTGTCGCTTTTTATTGTTTCAGGGGCACACGGCCCCGGAATCGCGTTTTCTCTCAGTCTGCCAGCTCACCCAGCAGCACGGTAGCACGGGCACCGGTCAGCCGGACCATCGCATACTGGCCCAGCAGTGCCGGGTCGGCGGCGAACTCCACCGTCAGGTTGTTGTCCAGCCTTCCGGAGAGGGTGCCCTCGCTGCGGCCGTAGCCTTCCACCAGCACCTGCACGGTCTGGCCCACCTGGCCTTTGACCAGCGCCATGGCGATCTCGTCCTGCACCTTGAGCAGGCGGCTCATGCGATCGGTCTTTTCCTTGCGGGGGGTGGGGTCCGGCAGTTCGGCAGCCTTGGTGCCGGTGCGCTTGGAGTAGATGAAGGTGAACAGCTGCATATAGCCCACCTTCTGCACCAATTCCAGCGTCTTGACAAAATCCTCTTCCGTCTCACCGGGGAAGCCGACGATGATGTCACTGGAGAAGGTGATGCCGGGCACGGTCTTGCGGGCGTACTCGATGAGCTCCAGATACTGCTCAATGGTGTAATGGCGGTTCATCTGCTGCAGCAGCCGGTCGGAGCCGCACTGCACCGGCAGATGCAGGTGCTTGCAGATCTTCGGCTGGGCGGCAATGGTATTGATCAGCTTGTGGCTGGCGTCCTTGGGGTGGCTGGTCATGAACCGGATATGGTAGTCGCCAGGCACGGTGCACAGCAGGTTGAGCAGGTCGGAAAAGTCGATCTGCTCTTCCAGGCCCTTGCCGTAGCTGTTCACGTTCTGGCCCAGCAGGGTGATCTCCTTGTAACCGGCCTCCACCAGCCCACGGAACTCGGCCAGGATGTCGCCGGGCTTGCGGCTCTTTTCGCGGCCGCGGACGTAGGGCACGATGCAGTAGGTGCAGAAGTTGTCGCAGCCGTACATGATGGGCAGCCAGGCGC
>OODJ01002938.1_pt1 | contig 10755 bp, 9 predicted proteins | sample 1671611 | NCBI WGS metagenome assembly OODJ01 (sample SAMN06348174, study PRJEB24527) | human gut metagenome | biome: human gut; feature: ankylosing spondylitis patient; material: feces | host: Homo sapiens | place: China | collected 2015-10 | reverse complement strand
GAAACGCAGCGGGGCCGTTCCAGAGGAACGGCCCCGCGTATTACAGCTCTTTTTTCTTCTGGTCGGCAAAGTGCTGGCTAACCTCTTCTCCAAAGCCCTTGATGTGCAGATACATATACGCCCCGGCGCTGTGGGCCTGCCGGGCCTCTAAATAGCGGAAGATCGTCCAGTGCTGTTGAATCATTTCCTCCAGCGAGGATTTCGTAATGGCAGCCGCGATATAGGTCCACTCTGCCATCCGCAACATGGACCACGCCCGCTTGAGGGCGGCGCTCTCAGCTGCGTCCATCACCAAGTTGTGGAACTCCATATCCTGATGAACAAACCGGTCCAAATCCCGTTTGGCGTCCATCTCCTGAAGGAGTCGTTTCATCTCCGCCAGCTGATCCTCCGTGGCCCTGTCTGCCGCACGTTGGGCAGCATATTCCTCCACGACGGCACGGGTCTGATAGATATCCTCAATCTCCTTCGGCCCCAGAGCCCGCACAAAATGGCCTGAGTACGGCCGTTCTTCCAGCATCCCCAAGGCGACCATCTCCAGGATAGCCTCCCGCACCGGTGCCTGGGAGACATTCATCTCCCGGGCCAGCTGCGTCTCCACAATTCGGTCCCCAGGACGGTACACGCCCGCTGCGATCTGTTTTTGGATATAATCCTTGATATTGGTCCGTAAGGTCTCCTTCGCGGGCTTTCGTCTAGCCTCTTTCTCTTTCATGGATATCCCTTCTCATCTCACCAAATCCGTGAACATTTCTGGCGTTATTTTTACTTACAATATCGATTTTGGGCGAATTTGTCAAGTGCGGCGCTGAAAACACCGCGGCAGTTGTACTGCCGCGGTGTTTTCTTATGCCAGCGATGCCCGTCCAAGGATGTCCTGTGCCAGCTCCACTGCTTTTTCTACAAACACGGTGCAGCTGCGATACATCCCCTCAGATTTCAGGGCGTGTTCCTTTACATAGACCGCCTGGAGCTCCCGACAGGTCAGGCTGCCGAAGGTCTCCTCAAACCGCCGAAGGAACTCCCGGACCGCGGCGGCGGACGGCTCCCGGGACTGTCCCGGCTCCGTCCGGCCGGTGGCCCAGCCGATGGCCGCCACGGCGGCCACCACAGTGCCGCAGGTGGTCCCCCGCTGCATTCCGCCGCCAAAGCCCGTCATCATCCGCACGGTCTCCGGAGGCGGGGCGATGACCCCCTCCTCGATGAGGCACCGCAGGGTGGATTCCGCGCAGTTCAGGCCGCCCTTGTAGAAATACCGCGTCACATCGGCCGCCATGGCGCTCACGCCTTCCCGTTGATGCGCTCCGCCGCCAGCTGGATGGCGTCCGCGATGCGGGCGTAGCCGGTGCAGCGGCAGATGTTGCCCTCCATCTCCTTGCGGATCTGCTCCCGGGTGGGGTGGGGGTACAGATTCAGCAGTGCGATGCCGGAGAGGAGCATCCCCGGCGTGCAGTAGCCGCACTGGACGGCGCCCACCTCCAAAAATGCCTCCTGGAGGGGATGCAGGCGGCCGTCCTGGGCCAGGCCCTCCACCGTCAGGACGTGCCTGCCGTCCAGCTCCGCCGCCAGCACCAGGCAGGAGTTCATGGGGTGGCCGTCCACCAGCACCGTGCAGGCGCCGCACTCCCCCTCGTCGCAGCCCTCCTTGGTGCCGGTCAGGTGCAGCTCCTCCCGCAGGAATTGGAGCAGGGTCATGTTCACCGGCACCGTGCGGGTGTATGCCTCGTCATTGACGGTCACATGAATGGTGATCTGCTGCATCTCTCACGCCTCCTTTGCCACGGCCACAGCCTGCCGCAGGGCCTGGGCCGTTAGTTCCTCCAGCAGCGCCAGGCGGAATTCCGCGCTGGAGCGCCAGCTGGACCGGGGATGGCTCTCCTGAAGCACGGCCCTGCCCGCCGCCAGGAAGGTCTCCTCCACGGCGGGCCTGCCCGTCAGGGCCTTCTCCGTCTCAAAGGCCCGGATGGGGGTGGGCGCGGCAGTGGTCAGGGCGATCCGGACGGTTTTCAGGTTCTCGCCCGCCAGCTCCACATAGGCGGAGACGCCCAGCAGCGCCAGATCCATGGCGTCCCGGCGGGTGTACTTGATGTAGAAGCTGCCGGAGCGGGCGGGCGGCGCCGGGATGCGGATGCGGGCCAGGAGCTCGTCCGGCCCCAGGTCCAGCTTCTTCAGGCCCAGATAGAAGGCGTGGAGGGGGACCTCCCGCTCTCCGGCGGGGCCCGCCGCCACCACCCGGGCGTCGTGGACCAGCATGGGGCCGATGCTGTCCGCCGAGGGCGCGCCGTTGCAGATGTTGCCTCCCAGGGTCCCCCGGGTGCGGATCTGGACGGAGCCCACCCGGGAGCAGCCCTCGAACATGGCCCGGTAGTGCTTCTTGATCACATCCCACAGCTCGATCTCCCGGTGGGTGGTCAGGGCGCCCAGGTCCAGGCCCCGCGTCCCGTCAAAGGTGTGTCCCTGCAGGGCGGGGATGTTCTTGATGTCCACCACCTTGCCGGAGCGGTCCTTTCCCCCGTGCATATTGACGAACACATCCGTGCCGCCGGCCACCACCTCGGCGCCCTCCGCCTTCAGGCGGCAGGCCTCCTCCAGGGTGTCCGGCATATAGAGCTCAAACTTCGGAAGCATGGCCGCGCTCCTTTCTGAAGAGAATGTGTTCCGGCTTGATGGGGATGGAGGTGAAGTCCGCGTCGCAGGCGTGGCACACCGCGTTCACGATGGCCGCCGCCGTGGGGGCCAGCCCCGGCTCGCCGATGCCCTTGACGCCGTAGGGCCCCTCCGGATGGGCCTGCTCCACCAGGGTGATCTTCATCTCCACGTCGGAGTCCATGAAGGTGGGGACCTTGTAGTCCACCATGTTGCCGTTGCGGAGCTTGCCGTCCTCGTAAATCATCTCCTCCATCAGCGCGTGGCCCAGGCCCATGATGATGGAGCCCTCGATCTGCTGGAGGCAGCCGGTGGGGTTGATGGCCTTGCCTACGTCGTGGGCCGCCCCCACCTTCTTCACGTGGACCCGGCCCGTCCTGGGATCCACCGCCACGATGGCGGCCTGGGCGCCGTGCATCCACATGACCGTGGGCCGCTTGGACTGCCGGCCGTCCACCGGCGGGGGATCAAAGATGTCGGAGGTGCCGTACCGGCCCACCGCCACCACCGGCGGCTGCTCGTGAAGGATGCCGGAGGCCCCCACGTCGTTGATGTGGATGCGCTTTTCCGGCTGGGACCGGCTCTGGATATAGCCGCCGGCGGTGTAGGTCACATCCTCCGGCGCCACGCCGAACTTGATGGCCGCCAGGCGGCACAGCTGCCCCTTGATGTCCTCGCAGGCCTCCAGCACCGCGTTGCCGGAGTGGAAGGTGGAGCGGGAGGAGGTGGTGGTCTTGTCGTAGGGGGTGATGGCGGTGTCCACCGGCGCCACGGAGATCTTCTCCAGATCCATGCCCAGGGTCTCCGCCGCGATCTGGGGCAGCGTGGTGGTGACGCCCTGGCCCATCTCCGTGCTGGCGGACATGATGTACAGGGAGCCGTTCTCGTTCATCTTCACCAGGACCGAGGTGGTGGAGGGGGTGCCGGTGAGCTTGTTGAAGCAGGCGATGCCCTTACCGCAGAGGTTTCCCTCCTCGTCCGTCCAGCGGTCCGGCAGATCCTTCCAGCCGATGTTGGCTGCGGCGGTCTCCAGACACTCCTTCACCGCCATGGTCTGCATGATCTCGCCGGTGATGCCCACATCCCCGTTTTGCAGCACGTTTTTCAGCCGCAGCTCCAGGGGGTCCATCCCCAGCCGCTCCGCGATCAGGTCCATCTGCCGCTCGTGGGCGGTGGCCACCTCCGTGACGCCGAAGCCCCGGTAGGCGGTGCCCAGGGTCTTGTTGGTCATGTACACGTAGGCATCCACCTGGGCGTTGGGGATCTTATAGGGCCCGTTGGCGGCGAAGCCCGCGTTGTAGTCCACCCGGGGATTGGTGGTGACGTAGGCGCCGGCGTCCCACTGGATATCCACCTTCTGGGCGGTGAGGGTGCCGTCCCGCTTCACGCCGGTCTTCATGTGGATGTGGACCGGGGAGCGGCACACAGTTGCGGCAAATTCTTCGTCCCGGCCGTAGGTCAGCTTCACCGGGCGGCCCTTGGCCTTCAGGGAGAGGGCCACGGCGATGGGCTCGCACTTGGCCTCGTACTTGCCGCCGAAGCCGCCGCCGATCTCCGTGACCGTAAGGCGCACCTTCTCCATGGGCACATGGAAGGTCTTGGCGATCAGCCCCCGGTTGCTGAAGGGGGACTGGGCCGGCACCCAGACGTGGATCTCCCCGGAGATGGGATCCGCCTGGGCGGTGGCGGTGTGGGTCTCGATGGTGGTGTGCTGCAGCATCCCGCAGGTGAAATCGCTCTCCACGATCTCATCCGCCTGGGCGAAGCCGGCCTCCACATCCCCCTTTTTCAGGTGGTACTGGTCCCCGATGTTGGTGCCCTGCACCGGGAAGCAGGCGCTGGAGCAGTCGTACTGGCTCCAGTCCTCGTGGATCAGCACCTCGTTTTTCATGGAGGTCTCCAGGTCATTGACCACCGGCAGCGGCTCATACTCCACCCGGATCAGCCTTGCGGCCTCCCGGGCGGTCTCCTGGGTGTCAGCCGCCACGGCGGCCACCGGCTCCCCCTGGTAGCGGACCTTCTCCCGGGCCACGATGGGCTGGTCCGCGATGAAGGAGCCGAACAGCGTGGGGCAGTCCGCGCCGGTGATCACCGCCCGGACGCCGGGCAGCGCGGCGGCCTCCTGCGTATCAATGTGCAAAATGCGGGCGTGGGGATAGGGGCTGCGTGCCACGGCGGCGTACAGCTGTCCGGGCAGATCCACATCCGCGCCATACTGGGCGGCGCCGGTGACTTTGGCGATGCCGCCCTTCCGGATCTGTGTATGGCCGATGACCCGCTCTTCTCCTGTGGTATCCCTCCGGTTGATCACCAGACGGTCCCAGTCACGGCCTTCCTGCATCATGGATGTCCTCTCTCCTCTCTTTCCTCCGGAACCGACTCCGCCTGTTCCGTCTCCGTCACATAGCGCTTCAGTTCCTCTCCAAAGTGTTTGATATGCAAAAACATATAGGCCCCCGCCTCCTGCTCTGCATGGCTGCGCAGGGTGCGGAAGATCTGCCAGTGCTGGCTGGCCAGCTCCGGCAGGGAATCCTGGGTCACCGCCACCGATACGCAGGTCCACTCCACCAGGCGCAGGTTCTCCCACGCCCGCTTCAGCGCGGGGCTGCCCGCAGCGTCCACGACCATGCCGTGGAAGGCGATGTCCATCTCCGCAAAGGAGGCGTCGTCCTCCGCCTGATCCATCCGCCGCAGCAGGGCCTCCATGGCGTCCAGCTGCTCCCGGGTGGCCAGGCGGGCCGCCTGGCGGGCCGCATACTCGTCCAAAAAGGCCCGGGTATTGTAGATGTCCTCAATGTCGCCCGCCTTCAGATGGCGGACAAAGGTGCCGGAATAGGGCCGCTCCTCCAGCAGCCCCATGGCGGACAGCTCCAGCAGGGCCTCCCGCACCGGCGCCTGGGAGACGTTCATCTCCCGGGCCAGCTGGGTCTCCACGATCCGGTCCCCCGGGCGGTACACCCCCCGGGCGATCTGGTCCTGGATATATGTGCGGATCTCCCGCCGCATGGTGCCCTTTCTCCGGCCGGCCGGCATGGGCCTGCACCTCCCTGCGCCCTCTGGGCGGATTAGAAAATCGATTTTAGCATTTTCTAATAATCGATTATTTTTGTCTGAATCAATTGTATCCTGCTTTTCCGGATTTGTCAATGGATCTGGAGCATCTCCCTTATATGCCGCCAAGGCGCTCCTCCCGCTCCCGCAGATAGGCCTCGAAGGTCTCCTGCCGCAGGTTCACGATGAGCTGCGGCGGAAACTCCAGCTCGTCCAGCAGCTCCATGAGCGGCGCCACATTGCCCACCATGGTGTCAAAATGGGCGTCGCTGGCCACACAGACCCGCTGGCCGTAAGCCTTGCAGCACAGGATGTACTGCTTCAGGGAGGGCAGGCTCCCGGGGCGGTGGGCGGTGGTGGAGTTGTTGTTCAGCTCCAGCAGCTTCCCCTGGCGCCGGGCCTCCTGCACGACGGCCTCGAAGTCGCAGGGGACGCTGGGATCATCCGCATGGCCGATGATGTCCACATATGGATTTTTCAAGATCTCCACATAGGTGGCGGTGTTGGCCGCCCGGTCCACCTTCTCCAGGAACATATGGGAGTGGATGCTGGCGATGACAAATTCGCACAGCTTCAGGTACTCCTCCGGGATGTCCAGGTGGTTCTGATGATCGAGGATATTCGCCTCGATCCCCCGGTAGACCCGGATCCCCTCCACCTCCCGGGGCAGCATCCGCTGGCTGTGGGGAATGAAGGAGGGCGCGCCCCCCTCCATCCCCGGCGCGTGCTCGGTCAGGCAGAGGCCCTTCATCCCCCGATCCCTTGCGGCGCAGCAGTTTTCACGCAGAGTGGACCAGGCGTGGCCGGACAGGATGGTATGGGTATGGGTGTCCACTTCCGGGGTCATTTCTCTCAATTGCATAAATTTTAACGCTCCTTTTTGTTTAGTATTTTGACAAGAATCTGACAGTTTGGCCTTGACTTTTTTGGCGGTTCTGTTTAAAATGAGCCTATGATAAATAATCGATTATTTAAAACCCACCTTTTTCCAGATGTTTCACTTTCTGATTTCAGATCATAACACTTTTCCAAAAATAAATCAACTTTTTTCTCTATTAAAAGTGAAAATTATGTAAAAACTTTCTGTTTTTCGAATTTTATTCTCTATTTTTTGCTTTCCAGGAAATAATCGATTAAGATTTCGGAATCCTGTCCTGCCGCTGAGGCAGGCATTGATTAAAACCCTCTGGCGCGTAATTTTCGATTATCCGTAACCCACATTCAAAAACAGTCTAAGACAGACAGAAGGAGAAATCATCATGAGCGACACTTCCAAGGTTCTCGCGACGAAATTCACCGACGACCGTTTCCCCATCGAGTGGAAGGACGAGGCCGAGAAGAGCCTGATGTGGTTCTACGACGACCTGCACTGCCCGAACCCCATCTCCCCGCTGTATTTCGACATCGGCGGCTGGTGGGACTGCGACGGCCGCTGGGGCACTGACTGTACATATATGTATCAGCGGTTCGGCGCCCCCATCGGCAAGGCCTGGATCGCCAAGAAGATCGGCGGCTATGTCTACTCCGCCGTGGTGCCCCCGGAGATGGACGCCGACAAGGTGGGCCCCATGTTCGACTACTACACCAAGGTCATGCCCATCTACGCGGACACCTTCATGGACCGCTGGAAGAAGGAGTATGTGCCCCGGCTCCAGCAGATGCAGACCGCCATCCTGGACTTCGACTTTGAGCACAAGTCCCTGCCGGAGATCATGATCCACATGGAGGATATGCTGGACATGAAGTCCGAGGCCTTCCGCATCCACTGGATCATCAACCTGGCCCAGTTCCAGGCCTCCACGGACTTCACCAACGCCGCCAAGGCCGCCGGCGCCGACGATGTGCTGATCGGCAAGATCAACGTCTCCCCCGCCGACCGCAACTGGGACTCCCTGAAGGCCCTGTGGGAGATGAAGGAAGAGGTCTGCCGCGTCCCCGCCCTGAAGGAGCTGTTCCTCTCCACCACGGACAGCGCCGCCATCAAGGAGAAGGTGGCCGGCGTCCCCGGCAGCGAGAAGTTCCTGGAGATGATGGACGCCTACCGCAAGGAGTACGGCTTCAAGGCCATGTACACCCACGAGTTCATCTACAAGACCTGGTATGAGGATCCCACTCCCGCCTATGAGGCGGTCCGGGGCTATGTGGCCAGCGACTATGACTTCAACGCTGAGTACAAGGCCTGCATGGACTCCCAGCAGGCGGCCATCCAGGAGCTGTACGCCAAGGTCAGCGATCCCGAGCAGCTGGCCCAGCTGAAGCACTATCTGGAGCTGTCCGTGAAGATGGCCCCCATCACGCCGGACCATCACTTCTACATCGACCAGGGCATCTACTCCCGGCTGCGGGTGGCCTTTATCCAGATCGGCAAGGCCCTGGTCCGGGCCGGCATCCTGGACGATCCTGAGGACATCTTCATGCTGAAGTACGATGAGATCCGCTGCACCGCCACCTCCTCCTATCCCGTCCGGGAGCTGGTCAAGACCCGCCGGGAGGAGATGGAGGCCGCCCGCAAGATCCATCCCCAGGAGTGGTACGGCACCGCCACCGAGTGGTCTGTGTATCAGGAGCCCTACAAGTCCCTGTGGGGCTATCCCCAGAAGTTTGAGGCCGAGATGAAGGAGAAGGCCGAGAAGACCGAGATCAGCAAGACGGTGCTCAAGGGCATCCCCGGCTGCCCCGGCGTCCAGGAGGGCATTGCCCATCTGGTGTCCGATCCCTCCGAGCTGGACACCGTCAAGGAGGGCGAGATCCTGGTGTGCAAGATGACCAACCCCGCATGGGTGGTCTCCTTCTCCAAGATCTCCGCCCTGGTGACCGACACCGGCGGCGCCCTGTCCCACCCCGCCGTGGTGGCCCGGGAGTTCGGCGTCCCCTGCGTGGTGGGCACCCGCCGCGCCACCCAGCTGATCAAGACCGGCGATAAAATCCGCGTAGACGGCTCCATCGGCGTAGTGGAAGTTCTCAGCTGAGAAGCTGCAACACGGCTGCGGCGCTGTGACCAGCGCCGCAGCCGGTTTCCCTGAATACTACGATTGGAACAGAAAGGAAGTCCTGCATCATGAGTCCATATCTGGCATGGTTTGACGAGATCCCCGACGAGGAGCTGGCCCACGCCGCCGGCGGCAAGGGCGCCAGCCTCTGCCGTATGTCCCGGGCCGGGCTGCCGGTGCCCAAGGGGTTCATCGTCCGCTCGGAGATGTTCAACGCGTTCATGGAGGCCAACGGCCTCTGGGACTATGTCTTTGAAAAGCTGGACACCATCGACTTCTCCAGCGACGCCTCCCTGATCGCCGTGTCCGCCGAGATCCGGGAGCGCATCATCAATTCCCCCGTCCCCCAGGAGATGGCAATGGACATCGTCCAGTATTACAGCCAGGTGGGCGATCACCGCCAGCCGGTGGCTGTCCGCTCCAGCGGCACCGCCGAAGACCTGGACGACGCCAGCTTCGCCGGGCAGCAGGAGACCTTCCTGTTCGTCATCGGCAACGACGACGTGGTGAAGTACATCAAGGAGTGCTGGGCCTCCCTGTACAATGACCGGGCCATCTTCTACCGCCGGGAAAAGCACTTCGACGAGCGGAGCATCTCCATCGCGGTGGTGGTCCAGTGCATGGTCAACGCCCAGAAGGCCGGCGTGATGTTCACCTCCAACCCCATCACCAATGACTACGACACCGTGGTGCTGGAGGCCGCCTGGGGCCTGGGGGAGGCCATCGTCTCCGGCATCGTCACCCCGGACAACCTGTGGATCAACAAGCACACCGGCGAGGTCACCACGGAGTACATCTCGGAAAAGGAGACCATGGTGGTCCGCCTCAACGAGCGGGGCGGCACCAAGGAGGTCCCGGTGCCCGAGGACCAGCGGGAGGCCCCCGTGCTGACGGACGACGAGCGCAATCAGCTGGTGGACCTGGCCAACAAGATCGAGGCCTTCTACAAAAAGCCTGAGGACATCGAGTGGGCCATCGTGGACGGGCAGGTGTATCTGCTCCAGTCCCGGCCCATCACCACCATGAAGTAAGCCCCATCCAATCTGACACCCAATTTTCAGAACAGGAGAGACGATATGAGCACATTTTCCGAACAGATCAGCAGCAACAAGGCCGTGATCCGCTTTGACGTGGTGGGCGGTCCGGAGCGCACCGCGGTGGCGGAGGATATGTCCTTCCTCAACTACCGCCTGGGCTCTGTGGAGGTCTCCCACGAGATCACCAAGGAACGCCCCGACATCATCTGGTACTACGATGACGCGGTGAAGTCCATCCGCTATGAGAACGAGCAGCTGATCCTCACCAGCTTCTGGGAAGAGGGTGAGCTGAACAAGATCATGGTCACCATGCTGGCCAACCAGATGGACAAGGAGGGCCTGCATCCCTTCCACTCCTCCAGCGTGGTCTACAAGGGCCACGGCATCCTGCTGGTGGGCGGCGAGAACAACCACGGCAAGTCCATGACCCAGCTGGAGGGCTGCCGCCGGGGGGCCTCCATCTTCTCCACGGAGACCACCGTCATGGATCACGAGACCGGCATCGCCCTGTACGGCTCCAAGAACATCTACGTCCGCAAGCGGGCCAAGGGCACCGAGCGCTCCGACCTGGCGGACCAGGACGAGGGCGTGAAGATGTTCTTCGGCGATGAGCCGGAGATGCCCATGTGCTACGAGCCCACCAACATGGACCTGGCCATCATGCCCTGCATCGACGGCTGGTTCAAGACCGAGGTCAAGCCCATGGGCCAGTTCGAGGCCGCCTATCAGAGCTACCACTCCATGATGAACTTCTTCGGCCTGAACCAGCTGCTGTGCGGCAAGTACGGCCTGGTGATGCCCATCGTGGACACCGACGAGCGCCGACAGGACCGGGGCGCCTTCTGCGCCAAGTACGCCGCCGGGCGGCCCTACTTCATGATCCGCGCCAAGTCTCCCCAGCTGGTCTTTGACGAGATCGACAAGCTGATGGACCAGCTCCACCTGAACTGACATGAAGCTGATTTTGTTGGGCGCTCCAGGCGCCGGTAAGGGAACACAGGCGGAGATCCTGTGCAGAGAACTGAACATCC
>OODJ01002934.1_pt1 | contig 10767 bp, 11 predicted proteins | sample 1671611 | NCBI WGS metagenome assembly OODJ01 (sample SAMN06348174, study PRJEB24527) | human gut metagenome | biome: human gut; feature: ankylosing spondylitis patient; material: feces | host: Homo sapiens | place: China | collected 2015-10 | reverse complement strand
TTAGTTGACGAAGAATATATCCAGCCTGTAATGAATCAGCTTAATCTATATAGGGGAATTTATGATGAAAACGGCAATCTATTTTATGAGGGACATAGATTTTTCTGGATAAAGGTTCATATTAAATATTTAGGAGAAACAAATATGATAAACATAGCGATAGACGGACCGGCAGGCGCCGGAAAAAGCTCGGTTGCAAGGGCGGCGGCGCAAAAGCTCGGCTTTATTTATGTTGATACGGGCGCGCTTTACAGGGCGGTAGGGCTTAAATTTTCCTCTTTGGGGGCTAATACGGCGCTTAACTGCGATATAGAAAGCGTTTTAAAAGACACCGACGTTGAAATTAAATTTATAAACGGCGAGCAGCGTGTCTTTCTTGACGGAACCGACGTATCGGATAATATCCGCACGCCCTTAGCTTCAAAAATGGCGTCCGCCGTGTCTGCAAAGCCGCCTGTAAGGGCGTTTTTGCTTGAAATGCAGCGAAAAGCGGCGCGCGAAAACAACGTTATTATGGACGGGCGCGATATAGGCACCGTGGTTTTACCGAATGCCGATGTTAAAATTTTCCTTACCGCCTCGCCCGAAGCCAGAGCCGAAAGGCGGTATAAGGAGCTTTTGCAAAAGGGTGCCGACGTTACCCTTAACGGCGTATTAAACGATATAATAAGCCGCGACAGCGCCGATACAAACCGCAAAACAGCGCCGCTTAAGCAGGCGGACGACGCGATTTTGGCAGATACCTCGGCTTTAAGCTTTGAAGACTCCGTTGCGCTTATAATTAATATTATAAAAGAAAGGACCGCTAAGCTTAGCATATGAAAATAACCGTGGCAAAAACAGCCGGCTTCTGCTTCGGTGTCAGCCGGTCGGTGAAGATGGCCGAGGAAATGCTTGCTGCCGAGCAAAACTGCTACAGCCTCGGCGAGCTTATCCATAATGACGATGTGGTGCAGCACCTGCGGTCCGAGGGCCTCACGGTCGTGGACGGCCCGGAGCAGATCCCACAGGGCGCGTCCGTCATCATCCGCTCCCACGGTGTCAGCCGCGCGGAGTTTGAGGCCGTGCAGCACACGGGCGCGACGGTGTATGACGCGACGTGCCCGAAGGTCAAGCGCATCCATGAGATCGTGGCGGAGGCCTCCGCTGAGGGGCGGCAGCCGGTCATCATCGGAGCTGCCGACCATCCGGAGGTGCGTGCGATCTGCGGCTGGTGCATATCCCCAATTGTGGTCAATGACGCCTCACAGCTCGCCGCGCGCATCGCTGACGGCACCATCGACTGTGCAAAACCGCTGACTGTTGTTATCCAGACGACCCAAACGCAAGAGAAACTGCTGGAATGTCAGAAAATCATAAAAAAACAGTGTACAAACGCAAAATTGTTTGATACAATATGTGGTGCTACGTTTACACGTCAGACAGAGGCTGCGCAGATGGCCAGCGCCTGCGACGCAATGGTCGTCGTCGGCGGCAGCCACAGCGCCAACAGCCGCCATCTCTACGAGATCTGCCGCAGCGCGTGTGCAAACGTGCAATTTATTGAAAACGCAGCGCAGCTTGATACAAGCGCGTTCGTACATGCGGATACGGTCGGCCTGACAGCCGGGGCCTCCGTGCCTGCATGGATCATTAAGGAGGTAAAACAAAAGATGAGTGACGAGATCCTGACTCAAGAAAATCCCACGGAGACTGAAAATTTTGATGAAATGCTGGAGGCATCTCTCAAGCCTATATATAATGGAGAAAAGGTAACCGGTACGGTCGTGGCCATTTCTGGCACCGAGATCAGTGTCGATATCGGCACCAAGTATTCCGGCTTCATCCCGACCAGCGAGTTCACCGACGACGGCATCAAGGTCGAAGACGTCCTGCACGTCGGCGACACCATTGAGGCGAGCGTTGTGCGCGTCAACGACGTGGAAGGCACTGCGATGCTCTCCAAGAAGCGTCTCGACGCCGTGAAGAACTGGGCCGCCATCGAAGAGGCACAGGAGAGCGGCGAGATCGTCGAGGGCAAAGTCACCGAGGACAACAAGGGCGGCATCGTTGTGTCCGTCAAGGGCATCCGCGTGTTCGTGCCCGCTTCCCAGTCCGGCCTGCCGAAGGACGCTGCCATGTCCGAGCTCGTCGGCCAGACCGTGCGCCTGAAGATCACCGAGGTCAACCGCGGCCGCAAGCGCGTCGTCGGTTCCATCCGTGCCGTCGCCCAGAAGGAGCGCCGCGAGCGCGCCGAGAAGATCTGGAGCGAGATCGAGGTCGGCAAGCACTATCACGGTGTTGTCAAGTCCCTGACGTCCTACGGTGCGTTCGTCGATATCGGCGGCATTGACGGTATGGTGCACGTCTCCGAGCTGAGCTGGAGCCGCATCAAGCAGCCGTCCGACGTGCTGTCCGTCGGCGACGAGGTCGATGTTTACGTCATCAGCTTCGATCCGGAGAACCACAAGATCTCCCTCGGCTACAAAGATCCTAACGGCAACCCCTGGAACAAGTTCATGTCCACCTTCCAGGTCGGCGATGTGGCGAAGGTCACCATCGTCAAGCTCATGCCTTTCGGCGCGTTCGCCGAGGTGCTGCCCGGTGTGGACGGCCTGATCCACATCTCCCAGATCGCCAACCGCCGCATCGGCAAGCCCGATGAGGTCCTGACCGTCGGCGACATTGTCGATGCGAAGATCACCGCGATCGACGAGGAGAAGCACAAGATCTCCCTGTCCATCCGCGCGCTGACCGCTCCCGAGCCGGCTCCGGTGCGTGAGCGCCCGGCCAAGAAGCCGATGGCTCCCGAGGCGGACGCCCTCGTCTACGAGATCTCTGCTACCGGTGAGGCCACCGGCAACATCCCCGAGATCGACGACGACGAGATCGACGAGTAATTTCCGTCCTGAAACATCCCTGCACGAACCGTGCAGGGATGTTTTTTTGCTGCCCGCACCTTGCGCCGGTCCGCATTTCTGATTATAATGAAGCTATAGAATTTTGGATCATTGCACGATATTCGAGAAAGGAGCGATCCCATGGCACTTTACGGAAAGATCAAAGCGAAGCTCATCGGCAAACCGTTTTGCACGATGGTCGTTCTGGCGGCCGGTTCTTCCAAGCGGATGGGCCGCGATAAGCTGATGATGGAGGTCGGCGGCGTGCCGGTGCTCGTGCGCTCGCTGCAGGCGATGCAAAACTGCGCCGCCGTGGATGAGCTCATCGTCGTCACGCGCACGTCCCGCCTCGAGGAGATCGCGGCGCTGCGCGACCGGTACGGCCTGACGAAGATGACCAAGGTCGTCGTCGGCGGCATGACGCGCGCCGAGTCCTCGCTTGCCGGCGTGCTGGCGGCGAGCAATAGGGCCACGCTCATCGGCATCCACGACGCGGCGCGCCCGCTTGTGACGGATGATATCATCACGGAGACCATTCAGGCGGCGAAAAAGAGCCGCGCGGCCGCGCCCGGCATCCCGGTGCGCGACACGGTCAAGCGCACGGCCGGCGGCGTTATCACCGGCACGCCCGAGCGCGCGTCGCTCACCGCCATTCAGACGCCGCAGGTATTCCAGGCGGATCTGATCAAGGCCGCGCTCACGAACGCCATGCGCAAGCACCTGGCCATCACCGATGACTGCTCGGCCGTGGAGCAGCTGCGTGTCAAGCCGGTCGTGACGCAGGGTTCGGACGAAAACCTCAAGATCACGACGCCGATCGATATCGAGCTCGCGGAGTCTATTCTCAGGAGGCGCGGCGGGGCATGATGCGCATTGGTCACGGTTATGATGTACACCGGCTCGTCACGGGCCGCAAGCTCATCCTCGGCGGTGTGGACATCCCGCACGAGACCGGCCTGCTCGGCCACTCGGACGCGGACGTGCTGACGCATGCCGTCATGGATGCGCTGCTCGGCGCGGCGGCCATGGGGGATATCGGCCACCTTTTCCCGGACAATGACCCGGCTTATGCCGGCGCGGACAGTCTGGCGCTGCTGCGCGAGGTAACGGCGCGCCTGCACGCAGCCGGATACACGGTCGGCAATCTGGACTGCACCGTGCTCGCTCAGGCGCCGAAGCTCGCGCCGCACATCGCGCAGATGCGCCGCAATCTGGCGCAGTGCATGGACGTGGACGTGGACCGCGTCAGCGTCAAGGCAACGACCGAGGAGGGCCTCGGCTTCACCGGCACGCGCGAGGGCATCGCCGCGCACGCGGTCGTCCTGATCGAACGGATTTCGTAAACGCCTGCGCCGCTCCCGCATAGAATAAGGCATAACGATGTGGGAGGGAGCTCATAATGCAGCGCTACTGTCTGATCATGTGCAGGTCACTGACCTATGCACAGCGGTCATCGCAAGTGCTCGAGCGCGCGGGCATTACCGCCACTGTGCTCAAAGCGCCGCAAAGCGTTTCAAAGACCGGATGCACGTATTGCGTCAAACTTTATGAATCCCGTCTGGTTCGTGCGCTGGCGCTCCTGGACCGCGCAGCGATCCGGCGGGGTAAGGTGTATCGCCTGCTGGAAGATGGCACTTACCAGGAGGTGACGGTATGATCTATCTGGACTCGGCGGCGACGAGCCTGCTCAAGCCGCCGTCGGTGGCACGTGCAGCGTCGATGGCCATACGCACGATGGCGAGCCCCGGCCGCGGCGGCCACAGCGCCGCCATGCGTGCGGCCGATACGGTGTTTGCCTGCAGAGAAGCAGCGGCGGAGCTGTTTCATGTTCCGGAGCCGGAGCGTGTCGTGTTCACCATGAATGCGACGCACGCACTCAACATTGCGATCCACTCGCTCGTATCGCCCGGTGATCCGGTCGTGATCTCCGGCTACGAGCACAACTCCGTCACGCGCCCGCTCCATGCGCTGGGCGCGCAGGTGCGCGTGGCGGAAAGTCCGCTCTTCGACCCCGAGGCAGCGGTCAGCGCCTTCCGGCGCGCGCTGCCGGGTGCGAAGGCGGCCGTGTGCACGATGGTGTCGAATGTGTTCGGCTATCTGCTGCCGGTGCGGGAGATTGCGGAACTTTGCGCCGCCGCGGGCGTCCCACTGATCGTGGATGCCTCGCAGGCGGCCGGCTGTGTGGCGTTTGACGCGGCGGCGCTCGGTGCGGCGTTTGTGGGCATGCCGGGGCATAAGGGCCTGCTTGGCCCGCAGGGCACGGGCATCCTGCTGTGCTTTGCGCAGCCGAAGCCCCTGCTGTGCGGCGGCACCGGCTCGCAGAGCGTACTGCAGGATATGCCCGAGGAGCTGCCCGACCGGCTCGAGGCCGGAACGCACAACGTTCCAGGCATCGCGGGGCTGCTCGCCGGGATCCGCTATTTATCGGCGCAGGGCGTCGAGCATATCGAGCGGCGGGAGCGGTGGCTCGCGCAGCGCCTGACGGCGCAGCTGCGCGCGCAGCCCCGGCTGGAGGTGTTTGCGTCGCCGGATCCGGCGCGCCAGACGGCGGTGCTGTCCGTCCGCTGCCGGGATATGGACAGCGAACTGCTGGCGCAGGAGCTTGCGCGCTACGGCATCGCCGTGCGTGCGGGGCTGCACTGCGCGCCGGTCGCGCACCGCACGGCCGGAACGCTGGAGACTGGCACGGTGCGCCTGAGCCTGTCGCCGTTTACGACGGACGCGGACATTGCGCACACGGTTCGTGCGTTTCATGACATCCTGCGTACAGGCAAAAGCGGATTTTTGTATTGAAATTCACGGGCGTGTAGGGTATAATATTATAATTCATAAGATTGGCATTTTGCACCTGCAAAACGGAAACGAACAGCCGAGGAAATGCTTATGGCACAACTTGCAGCCTTCTGGGCAAAGCTGACGATGCTGGTGTCCACGATCCGGTTTTCTGACATCGTGGATATCCTGATCGTCGCTTATCTGATTTACAATGTCATCATGCTCATCCGCAAGACGAATTCCTATCGCCTTGCACAGGGCGTTCTGCTGATCCTGATCGCGCTGTGGCTGTCGGGTGTGCTGAAGCTGACGATGTTCAACCGCATCCTGCAAAAGACGGTCGAGCTTGGCCTGATCGCGCTCGTCATCATCTTTCAGCCGGAGCTGCGCCGCCTGCTCGAGCGCATGGGCAGCAAGGCGCTCCCGCGCTTTGGCGCAAAGCCGCTCGAGACGCTGGGCATGGACAATGTCATTTCGCAGACCATTGCCGCCTGCACGCAGCTGTCGGCGACCAAGACCGGTGCGCTCATCGTTTTTGAGCGCAGCGTGACGCTCGATGAGCAGATGCGCAGCGGCACCATCATCAATTCGGACGTGACGGCGGAGCTGCTCAAGAATATTTTCTATCCCAAGGCGCCGCTGCATGACGGCGCGGTCGTGATCCGGGATGGCCGCATCGCGGCGGCCGGCTGTGTCCTGCCGCTGACGAGCAACACGAACCTCAGCCCGGATCTCGGCACGCGCCACCGCGCGGGCATCGGCATGAGCGAGCACTCGGACGCCGTGATTGTGATCGTATCCGAGGAGACCGGCGGTATTTCCATCGCCGTGGACGGTATGCTCAAGCGCCGCCTGTCCCCGGACACGTTTGAGGCGATCCTCCGCAGCGAACTGGTGCCGGCGGAAGAGCAGCAGCGCAGACGCTGGGACATCATTGTCGATTTCGTAAAGAAACTCAATCCGCTTCGTCGGGAGAAACAACATGACAAAAAAGACGACGATCAACAAAATAGTCAGCAGTAAGGCTTTCTGGATCATCATTTCGCTGCTGGCCTCGTTCCTGCTGTGGACGTATATCATGTCCACGGAGGAGACGACGATCGAGATGACGTTTTCCAATGTCAAGGTCGTGTATCAGGGTGCAGATGATCTGCGCGCTACGCGCGGCCTGATCGTCACGGGCGCCGACGCGGACACGGTTTCCGTGCGCCTGAAAGGCACGCGGCGCGTGCTCGGCAACCTCAGCTCGGCGGACCTGTCGGCGGTCATCGACGTGTCCGGCATCTCGCAGGCGCGCGAAATGCAGGTGAGCTATTCGCTGCAGTATCCGACCAATGTCGATAAGAGCAGCATCACCGTCTTGAGCAAGTCGCCGGAGACGATCAGCTTCTCCGTCGTGCAGGAGGCCAACAAGACGCTCGAAGTGAAGGGCGTGTTCACCGGCAGCGTTAAGGATGGCTACACGGCCGAACCGATCCAGGTAGATCCGTCGTCCATCACGCTCTACGGCCCGCAGGAGGAGCTCGACGCGGTGGACAGCATCTGCGTCTATGTCACGCGCACGGATCTGGACAAGTCCATTGCGCCGACCAACTGCCCATATGTCCTGCTGGACAAGGACGGCAACAAGCTCACCCCCAAAGAGATCACCGGCAATTATGACACGGTCAGCGTGTCCATGCCGGTGCTGATGAACAAGGACCTGCCGCTGACGGTCTCACTGGTCGGCGGCGCCGGGGCGACGGAGGACAACTGTGTCATCGAGATCGAGCCGAAGAGCATCCAGGTCGCGGGCGATACGACGGTGCTGCAGACGCTCAACCAGCTCGTTGTGGCGACTGTCGATCTGTCGAGTTTTGCCACATCTTACGAGACGACGGTCACGATCCCGCTTGACAACAATCTGCGTAATCTCAGCGGCGTCACGGAGGCAACGGTCCGCATCTCCGTCCGCGGACTGGAAACCGAGAAGATCACGGCGACGAATATCACAACGACCGGCACGAACCGGCACGTGGAGATCGCAACGGCATCTCTGGTCGTGACCGTGCGCGCGCCGGCGGAGACGATCTCGCAGATCACGGCGGACAACATACGTGTTGTCGCCGATCTGACAAATTACAAGGCCACGAGCGGTACGGTCGCCGTGCCGGCCAAGGTCTATGTGGACGGCTTCTCCGACGCCGGTGCGATCGGGGAATACGTTGTGAATGTGCATTTTACGGGAGGATGATACCATGACGCAGGATGCAGTGGTAACAAAGCTGGTCAGCCGCCATGTGGCGGAGGTGGAAGTGGAGCGCGGCACGGCGTGCGGCGGCACATGCGAGTCGTGCGAGGCGTGCGTGTTCCAGAACCGCATCCGTGCAGAGGCGGTCAATAAGGTCTCAGCGCTGCCGGGGCAGAAGGTCGTCATTGAGAGCAAGACGTCGGACGTGCTCGGCGCGGCGGCGCTGCTGTATCTGGTGCCGTTTGTGCTGCTGTTTCTGGGCTATGCCATCGGCAATGCGCTCGGCTGGGCCGAGGGCGGCTGTGTTTTGATCGGCTTTGGCTTTTTTGCGCTCGGCGTGGCGTTCAATGTTATCTACCAGCGTAAGAAGAAAGCCAGCCCCATTACTTTTGAGATCATTCAGATCCGGGAATCCTAAGATAAGAAGGGTAAGCCAATGATAAGAAGTATGACCGGCTACGGCGGCGCAAAGGGCGTCGTTGAGGGCCTGAACGTCACGGTGGAGCTCAAGAGCGTCAACAACCGCTATCTGGACATCGCCGTGCGCATGCCGCGCAATTTCCTCTTCGCGGAGGACGCGGTCAAATCCACCATCCAGCAGCACGTCAGCCGCGGCAAGCTGGATGTGTTCGTCACGATCGATTCCTCGCAGGCGGCCGATACCGTCCTGCGTGTGAACGAGCCGCTGCTGCGCGCCTATATCGACACGCTCAATACGCTCGCCGTGCGCTACGACCTGAAAAATGACATGTCGCTCATGTCGCTCATGCGCTTTCCGGACATCCTGTCCGTGGAGAAGGCGGAGGCGGATCAGGATAAGATCCGCGCCGGTCTGGTCGCGCTGACGCAGCAGGCGCTCGCTGACTATGACCAGATGCGCGAGCGCGAGGGCGCGAAGCTCCGCGCCGACGTGGAGGAAAAGCTCGCGCGTATCGAGTCGCTGGTGACAAACGTGGATGCGGCCGCCCCCGAGACGGCTGCGGCCTACGAGGCGCGTCTGCGCCAGAAGCTCGAGGCGGTGCTCGCCGCGGCCGATATTGACGAGTCGCGCATCATTGCCGAGGCTGCGATCTATGCCGACCACGTTGCCGTCGATGAGGAGACGGTGCGCCTGCGCAGCCACATCGCGCAGCTGCGCCAGATGCTGGAGTCCGGCTCTCCGGTCGGCCGCAAGGCGGACTTCCTGATTCAGGAGTTCAACCGCGAGGCGAACACCATCGGCTCCAAGTGCCAGAACGCGGACATCGCAAAGGTGGTCGTCGACCTCAAGTCCGAGATTGAGAAGATCCGCTAGCAGATCCAGAACATCGAGTAAGGAGTAGTGGACTTGAAACTCATCAACATCGGATACGGAAACTATGTTTCCTCGGAGCGGCTGCTGGCTGTCGTCAGTCCGGATTCCGCCCCCATCAAGCGCATCGTGCAGGACAGCCGCGAGATCGGTATGCTCATCGATGCGACCTATGGACGAAAGACGCAGGCCGTCCTCATCATGGATACCGGCCACGCGGTGCTTTCGGCACTGCCGCCGGATGCGGTACAGGGCCGTGTCCAGGCCTCAGATCAGGAAACCGGAGGAGATGCAACATGAACCGCCAGACAGGAAAACTGATTTTGATCTCCGGGCCGTCCGGCACCGGAAAGAGCACGGTCATTGCCCGACTGATGCGCCTGCGGGATGACGTGTGCTTTTCCGTTTCGGCCACGACGCGCGCTCCGCGTCCCGGCGAGGTGGACGGCAAGGACTATTTTTTCGTCACGCGCACGGCGTTTGACGCCATGGTCGCGGGGGACGAGCTGCTGGAGCACGCCGAATACGTCGGCAACTGCTACGGCACGCCGAAGAGCTATGTTGAGCGGCGCTGCGCCGAGGGCATGCATGTCCTGCTGGACATTGACGTGCAGGGCGTGCACCAGATCTCCGAGAACCGGCCGGACGCGATCCGCGTGTTTATGATGCCGCCGTCTCTGGCGGAGCTGGAGCGCCGGCTGCGCGGCCGGCACACGGACGACGAGCAGAAGATCTGCGAGCGTCTGGCGCAGGCACGCCGCGAGTGCGCGCTGGCGTATACATATGATTACATCGTCATCAATGACGATCCCGACGTCGCGGCCAAGGAGCTCGACGCCATCATCACGGCAGAGTGCTGCCGCTATCCCGATCGGAAAAACTATTTTACAGAGGTGCTTGAAAAATGATGCTTTATCCTCCCATGAGCGAGCTGGCCGCCAAGGCCGGCAGCCGTTATCTGCTGGTGAATCTGGTGGCGCACCGCGCCCGTCAGATCGCCGCCGAGGCCGAGGCCAACGGTGAGCATCTGGAGGAGAAGCCCGTGACCGAGGCGATCAACGAGGTGGCCGAGGGCAAGTTCGTGGCTAACCCCGTCATCGAGGAAGACAATATCTGACATGGCCGTGATCGCCAAGGTGGCCGTGCAGGCGGCACCCTACGCCATCGACAAGGTGTACGACTATCTGTTGCCTCAGGACATGGCGGCGCAGGTGGGCTGCCGTGTGCTGGTCCCCTTTGGACGGGGCAACCGATCCAGCGAGGCGCTGATCCTGTCGCTGGGCGTCGGCGTGCCGGACAAGCCGCTGAAAACGGTGCGATCGCTGCTGGACGAGGAGCCGGTGGTGTCGGACAAGGAGATACGGCTGGGGCTGTGGATGCGGCAGCGGTATTTCTGTACGTTTTACGATGCGCTGCACACCATCCTGCCCGCAGCAGTGTGGTACCGTTATCGGGAGCTGTGGCGCATGGCGGACGGCGTGCTGCCGGAGGGCCTTCCGGAAAAAGAGGCAGCTGTGTGCCGCCTGCTGGAGGACGGGCCCATGGAGACGGACGCGCTGAAGCAGGCCCTTGGCGATGATGTCGCGCCGCTG
>OODJ01002933.1_pt1 | contig 10767 bp, 12 predicted proteins | sample 1671611 | NCBI WGS metagenome assembly OODJ01 (sample SAMN06348174, study PRJEB24527) | human gut metagenome | biome: human gut; feature: ankylosing spondylitis patient; material: feces | host: Homo sapiens | place: China | collected 2015-10 | reverse complement strand
TATAAATTTAGAAAATAATAATTTAGCTGTTTATACTGGCTTTTAAATTGAACAAAATATGGGCAAAATGCAAATTTTTTTCAAATTTTATTGACAAGTATGTATATAAGTTGTATAATTAAAAAAGTTCATACATCGCGGGATGGAGCAGTTGGCAGCTCGTTGGGCTCATAACCCAAAGGTCGGTAGTTCGAGTCTATCTCCCGCAACCAAATATAGCAAGCTCTAAAGAGCTTGCTAATTTTTTTATATTAAGCAAAGTGATGGAAATATTTAAGTAAGGTAGTCATTGCAATTTCTGAATACGCCTTTCTTGAAAATTATTTTCAATGCCTGTTTTGTTGTCAATTTTAATTAACCTAAAATTTTTAGCTACTTTAGAAATAAAGTAGCACGAAAACCTATATACGAAAATGCATAGTTTGCGCCAACATCCCAACGATAGCCAGCTGAAAAATTGTGACTCAAGGAATAGTTGTCATAACCACCGCGGAGCACCACCGACTCAGTAGTACCTGGATTTATTTCTGTTGTATATTCTGATACATTTCCTCCCATATCGAATATATTACTTTTTGCCGTCGTTAACCCTGTTGCTAGTATCGTATCAAAATTTACTGCTTTTATTTGAGCTACTATTTCTTTTGATACATTTTCATTTATTCCATTTGCTGTATCTGAATCTATATATGTTACGCTTGAATCTGTTAATGTTAATTCATCTTTTAATGCCGAAGTTCCATTATCAGCTTCTATAGAATCAGACCAGTCTGTTGTTCTTGCATATTTTAGTTTGCTACTTGAAGAATCTGTTGTGCATGGTACCCATACATATTGGTCAAGTTTGCCAGCAGTATAGAATTAAGAATAATTTAACTCAAAATCAGGTTGCAGAATTAACCGGATTAGAGCCAAGGCATATAAGTCAAATAGAAAGAGGCCTATCAAAAGGAAGTATTGATACTCTGTTAAAATTATGTAATGCGTATTTAATTACTCCAGATATTATTTTATATGATTTGCTTGATAATGATGTAAAAAAATCTGTTTCAATTTATGATGAAAGTTTTAAGAAATTAAGTAAAAGAGATAAAGATAGTATATTACATTTTATTGATTATTTTTTATTAACTTATTATTTATTGGCCATTTTTATATATTAAGAGTATTTCCCTATATTACGTTTTTAGACATCTTAATATCTTTTTAATAATAATAACTTTACTATACCACATAAATTTAAATTAACGTACTGTTATTTTGTCTTTTATATTATCAAATTTACTTTCTCCTATTCCAGATACATTTTTCAAGTCTTCTATTGTTTTGAATTTTCCATTTTGCTTTCTATAATCTATTATTTTTTGAGCTGTTGACTCACCTATTCCTGGAAGTGATGTTAGTTCTTCTAATGTTGCTGTGTTTAAATTTACAGTACTGCTTTTGCCAGTTGTATCTTTATAATCTTCTATTTCATCTGATTTATTCGGCACGTAAATTTTGTCTCCATCATTTAATAATTGTGCCAAGTTTAATTTATTTAAGTCTGCTTCTTCTGTTTCACCACCAGCAGCCTCTATGGCATCTACTATTCTCTGCCCGCTTTTTAGTATAACAATTCCTGGATATTTTACCTCTCCAAATATATGTATTGTTATCTCCTCGTTTTCTTCGTCTTCTGTTTTTTCTTCATTTTCCGTTGTAACAGCCAATGTATCATCATATGTATAATCGTTTTTCGATTCTTTATAAAAGTATAACCCAATTACAACAATAGCAATAACTATGGCTATACCTATAATTATTTTTGTTTTTAAGTTTAAGCTTTCCATGTTGCTTCCTTTCTTTAGAAAAATTCTTTTTAACCATTACTTTAAAATTTAATTTTACCTATATACCCATTGAAAAATCATGTATTTTAATGTATTATATACATACATTTTACAAAGGAGATATCATGCATTTTTTTCATAAGTTTAAGAAGATTACTTTTTTATTTTTTATTTTATTAACATTAAATACTAATTTAATATATGCTGAAAGTATAAATGGTTCTGCTACTGGTGCTAATGCAAGTGTTTCTAACACTAGTACTAATATAAATTCAGCCACAGACGTAGATTCTTCAGATACTTCTAGTAATAACAGCTCTACTGACGCTTCAATTCCTAGTACATATTCGCCTGCATGTATTTTGATGGATCAAAACTCTGGTAAGATTTTATATAGCAAGAATGCAAATACAAAAATGTATCCTGCAAGTACAACTAAGATTATGACTGCAATTTTAACTCTTGAAAATTGTAAACTAGATGATGTGGCAACGGCTAGCCACAACGCAGTATATTCTATTCCATACAGCTATTCTGTTGCTACTATTCAAGAAGGTGAAGAACTTACTATTGAACAACTTTTAAATGTTTTACTTATTCCTTCTGCAAATGATGCTGCAGTTGTTTTAGCTGAACACATTGCAGGTTCTGTTGAGGCTTTTGCAGAGATGATGAATAATAAAGCCGTAGAAATTGGTTGTAAGAATACGCATTTTGTTAATCCTAATGGAATTCATAATGAAAACCACTATTCAACAGCTTACGACTTAGCCTTAATGGGCCAATATGCAATGAAGTTCGATGTTTTTAGAAGCATTGTTTCTAAGACTTCATACGCATTACCTGCTACTGCAAAATATGATAAGGAAGATAGATTATTTAATACAACAAATGATTTAATTAAGAAGAATTACAGCTCTTCTCGAAGAAATTACTATTACGAATATGCTACAGGAGCAAAGACTGGTTACACAGATGCAGCAAAGAGTTGTATAGTTGCCACAGCCACAAAAAATAATGTTTCTTTAATTGCAGTTGTTTTACACGACAGTACAACTGATGAAGGTTTGAGCCAAAGAGCTTTAGACTGTAAGGCATTGTTTGAATATGGTTTTAACAATTATTCTGAAAAAACTATTGTAAATAAGACTGATGTTGCTAAACAGATTGCTGTTGAAAATGCTACTAAAGAAACTGAAAATTTGGATTTATTATATGAAGATAGTTTGGAAGGTTTGATACCAAATAATGTTGATATTTCAACATATACTCCAAACATAAAGCTTTCTGATAATATATCTGCGCCTATTTTTGAGGGCACAAAACTTGGAACAGCCACATTTGATATAGATGGTTTTAGTTATACATGTGACTTAGTTGCATCTCATACTGTATATAAATCTAACTATACTAAAACATTGATGGAACTAGCATTATTAATTATTTTCTTATTTATATTTGCGAAATTCTTACATTTTATAAATAATAGAAAAAATAATAAAAATACCGTTAATTATAAAAAATCTAAAAGCTCAAAAAGTACTAGGAACAAAAATTCAAGAAATTCCAAAAATAGAAAATATGCTAGTAACACTAGAAGCTCAAAAGCCGTAGTCAAAGCTAGAAATTCAAAACCTGCAAAAAGAACTTCTACTAAAACTATTTTTAAACATCTTGGCATCTTTAATCATAAAGACTCTGAAAAGAGTTATATTGATGACTTTTATCCAAAATATTAAAGCACAGAAAAGTAGGGCTATGTACCCTATTTTTTCTATGCTTTTATAAAACTTATTCTATATTATTTGGTCGTATTGGTTGTAGCTTCATCTTCACTACTTGTTGTTGATGGAAATAATTCATCAACTAAAGCCTTTGTCTTTTTCTCATTTGCAATGTATAACGAAACTCCGTTACACATTTCTACATCTCCTGGAACCATTCCAGTTTTTATATTGTCTGCATCAAACTTAACTGCATATGGCACATATGCTTTAATTTCATTAAAGTCTAAATTTGTTTTTACGTTTTCTGCCATTATGTCTATTACTTGTTTTAGTTTAAATATATTCTGTGGTTTTAATGTTTGTTTTAATGTTGCAATTATAAATTCCCTTTGAGTTCTCATTCTTCCCAAATCTTGTTGTCCGTAAGAACTTGGGTATGTAGAGCCATCATTGTTATGTCTAAAACGCAATAGTTGTTCTGCTTTTGCTCCATCAATTAACTGTTCCCCAGCCTTTAAATCTATATATAAATTTTGGTCTGTATCTTCAGTGTAATACATGTCTATTGGTACATTAAATGTAACCCCTCCAATAGCATCAACTAATTTTATTAATGCTTTTGTATCTATAATTACATAATTTTCTAGATTTAAACCTGTTAGTGCATTTATTCTATCTATTGCCTCTGGTATGTTTGTACCACTTCTAAATACAGTATTTATCTTGTAACTTGCAAGATAATTTTGCGTTGCTGTATTTCTATTTCTTCTTCCAACATATGTATCTCTTGGAATTGACATTAGTGAGGCTTTCTGCGTCTTTGGATTGTATGAAGCTACCATTATTGTATCTGCTAACTTATAATCGTCTACACCGCTCTCCCCCATTATTAGAACTTGTATAGGCTCTAGGTTTTGCAATTTTTCAGTATCTTCTCCAAGTATAGTTGCCAATGCTCCAGTTAAGCCACCGCCATTTTGATATATTTTATATCCGAAAAGTGTTCCAGCTAATATTATTGCTAATAATAAAATTGTTACTACAACCCTTTTTACTTTTCTAACAGTTTTTACTTTCTTCTTAGCCTTTGGCTCTTGTTTTTTTATTCTCATATTTGGTTGTTTTTGCTTAACTTGTTTATCGTTATTTTTCTTATTGTTCTCTTCTGGCATGGCATGTCTGCCACGAGACTTTTCATCAGTCTTTTTATTTCTACTCAATAGTATCACTCCCACATAACTTTATGATTAACAGTATAACAAATATACGGAAAAATAGCAATAGAAAAATACCACTTAGAGCATAAATCTAACCATTTATTTTTTAATTATTGAATTTATCTATCTTGCTTGCTATAATACAAACAAGAATATATTAATAGGAGCATAGGAAATGGATATCGAAATTAAATTGGATTCAAATTATAATATACCCAAAGTAATTATTTATACAAATAAAGTTACAGACGAAGTAAATAATATTTTAAAGCAAATTAGTGAACAAGATAAGGCAATAAAAGAGAAAAAATAATATTTTTAGGGACAGCACAACTTTTATTATGCGGTCCCTAAAAGTCTATATAGGAAGGAACAATAATGACTTTAGATAATATTTTAGAAGAAATAAAAAAAGCAAATACCATTGCAATAGTAGTACATGAAAATCCAGATGGTGACGCCATTGGAAGTGCACTTGCTATGAAATTGGCATTGGAGCAATTAAACAAAGACGCAGACGTAATAATACCAGAGTATCCAAGTGCATTCAGCTTTTTGCCAGGAGTAGAAAAAATAAAGAAAGAATCTGACATACAAGAATACGATTTAGCAATAGCTTTAGATTGTGCAAGCATCAAGTTATTAAATGGATTTGCAAAATATTTTGATAATGCAAAAGTAAAGGTTGCAATAGACCACCACAGCAGTAACACAATGTATGCAGATTACAACTTCATAAGCCAAGATTCACCAGCATGTGCCCAACTATTATTAGTCGCATTTAGTTACTTTGGAATAGAAGTTACTAAAGAAATAGGAACTTGCATCTTAGCAGGAATAATCACAGATACAGGTGGATTTAGATATTCAACAGTTACAGCAGAAACTTTTAGATTTGTTGCAGAGCTATGCGAAAAAGGTGTAAAAGTATCACAAATATATGATAAGGTATATTCAAGCAAGACAAGAGCTAAATTTGAATTACACAGAATTGCACTTGAAAGACTTGAGTTTTTAGAAGAGGGCAAAATAGCCTACACATACATAACAAAGGCAGACGAAGAAAAAGTTGGAGCCGAAAACGGAGACTACGACGGAATTGTAGAAAATGGTAGAGATGTTGAAGGTGTTGAAGTTTCACTATTCTTAAGAGAAACAAGCAAAGGCATAAAAGCATCAATACATTCTAAAAACTATGTAAATGCAGCAGAAGTTGCAATGATGTTTAGTGGTGGCGGACATTTGCGTGCAGCAGGTTGTAGCAATTTACCAGGAACCATAGAACAAGTAAAAAACCAGATGATAAACAGAATAAGAAGCTGCCTAAAATAAATTTTGTCGCCCAATAGGGACGCCCTTTCGCCCAAAAAGGGGCATCCCCTATTGGGCGAAAGGAGCATTAAATTGAACGGAATAATTTTAATAAATAAAGAAAAAGGTTGTACATCACATGATGTAGTTTATAAAGTAAAAAAACTAACAAATTCTAAAGTAGGACATACTGGTACATTAGATCCTAACGCAACAGGAGTATTACCACTTTTAATTGGAGAAGCAACTAAAATTTCTAAATATTTAATAAACCATGATAAAGAATATGAAGTTGTATTAGAATTAGGCAAAAAAACTTCGACAGCAGATTTAGAGGGAGAAGTAATAGAAGAAAAAGAAGTTTCAGCTAAAAGCTTAGAAGAGCAATATGTAAAAGAAATTTTAAAAACATTTATTGGAAAACAAGAACAAACTCCACCAATTTATTCTGCAATAAAAATAAATGGAAAAAAGCTATATGAATATGCAAGAAAAGGACAAGAGGTAAAATTAGAGCCAAGACAAATAGAAATATATGATATTGAGCTTCTAAACATAAATAAAACAGAAAAACAAATAAGCTTTAGAGTGCAATGTTCAAAAGGAACTTACATAAGGAGTTTATGCGAGGATATAGCAGAAAAGCTAGGAACAGTTGGCTTAATGAAAGAGTTAAAAAGAACTGTGGTTGGAGATTTTAAGATAGAAAATGCAATTACTGTAGAAGAATTAAAAGAAAAAATAGAAAATAAAGACTACTCTTGCATAATTTCTATAGAAGAAATATTTAAACATAATAATAGAATAGACCTAAATACACAAGATTATAGCAAATATGTAAATGGAGTAAAGCTAGATATAGAAAATTGTAAAATAACAAAATTTGATGTGACACGAAGAAATGTTAAAGAAGAAACACAGAAAAACAATTTAACAGATGAAGCATATAGAATATACTTAAACAATAAATTTATAGGACTTGGAATTATTAGTGAAAATAAATTAAAAAGAGATTTGATTATACAAGACTAACAGTATGAGAAAATATAAAAAGACAAAATTCAACCCAAAATGACAAATTTGAAAAAATAAGAAAAAATTATTGTACTGATGTAGAATGATGATATTATTCTGATTGAATAAATAATACTTTATTTGAAAGAATAAAACGAACTTGTCAAAGAATTAGAGGATACTGTAAATGAAAGTGGTAGTAATTCAGACAATTTATTGATAAGATTAGCTTTTATAAGCTAGTCTTTTTTATACTAAGTAATTCATATGTGACTAAATGAAAAATTTTACGTCAGTATAGATGAAGGAGATAAAATGGAAGACAACGAAATAATTGAACTTTACTGGAAACGTGATGAAGTGGCAATACTAGAAACAGATAAGAAATATGGAAAATATTGCAGTAAAATAGCCCATAACATTTTAACAAATATAGAGGACTCTGAAGAATGTGTGAATGATACATATTTGCGTGTATGGAATGCTCTTCCTCCCAATAGACCTAGTATTTTTAAGGCATTTTTGGCAAAGATTACAAGAAATTTAGCCATTGATATATATCGTAAAAATAAACATAAATCTGTAATGGAAGATATTTTAGATGAATTATCAGAATGTACTTCAAATGTAAGTATTGATAATGAAATTGAATATTCAGAAATACTTAAAAATATAAATATATTTTTAGATAATTTATCACAAGAAAAGAGAGTTATTTTTAGAGATAGGTATTGGTCTTTGAATTCAATAGAAAATATAAGCAATAAATATCAGTTAAAAAAAGGTAATGTCAAAATGATATTATCAAGAACTAGAAAAGACTTAAAAGAATATTTGAAAGGGGTTGATTTAATATGAAAAATGTTGAATTACTAAAAATGCTTAATGACATTGACGAAAAGTTTTTAACAGAAGAATATCAGCCTAATTTAAAAAAAAGATATAGAATATCTTTTAAAGAAAGGATGAATGAGATGAGGAATGTAAAATTAAAATATGTTTTAACTCCAGCTATTGCTTTCTCAATTGTATTAACAGGTATTGTAATGATAAATAATTACGACAATAAAACAGGATTAGAAATAGCCAAAGATAATGAAACAATAGAAACACCAATGAATAATGAATCAAATGAAGATAATAAATTTGAAGATAATCAAATACAAATTGCAAAAGAAGATAATATAACATTTAGCAATAATAATATGCGTTCATCTGTAGCTATAAAAGCAAAATCTGTAAAGATGAATGTAATATCAGACTTTGAATTTCTTGAAAATTTAAGTATTCCTAAAGAATATGAGTTGAAAGAACAATTATCATTATACAAAGGAGAAAATACAAATGATACAGAATATAAAAAATTATGGCAATATGAATTGCATTATTTAGCAAGTAATTCAAACGATAGTGAAATTGAAAAAAATATTAACATTGTATTTACGAAGGAAGATTATATACTTGCGTGTAATACACTTAAAACAGAAAATCTTCCAATTTCAACTATAAATGGAAAAGATATATATTTATTCAAAAGTAATAATGATTTAGGAAAACAAGCATTTTTTGAATATAAAGGATATAAATTCTTTATTGAATCTACTAAATTAACAGAGAATGAATTTGTGGATTTAATAAAATCTATAATTCAATAATATAAAAAAATATGCAGGGATTTGAAATATAATCTCTGCTTTTTTTGTGCCTAAAAATGGGAAGAAAGGAGAATTTATGAAAGAAGAATTAATAAAAAAATTAAAAGCAGAAATGGAAAAATTTAAAGAAAAAATAGAGAAAGATAGGAGGTTAATTATATGTCGCAAATAGTAAAAGAAGAAAAATTAGTATATACAGCTCAAGAAGTAGCTAAAATATTGCACGCAAGCCCAAATTATGTTTATGAATTAATACGAAAAGGAAAATTAAAGGCTTTTAAGCTAAAGAGCATACGAATTCTTAAATCTGCTTTAGAAGACTTCATAAAACAAAATGAGGGGAACGATTTGTCTGATATAGATAATGTTAGAAGATTATCAAAATATGAAGACAATGAAAGATAAAGTCCATGGGTAATGTCACTATACAAAAACGAGGTAATTATTATCAGTATAAAATTGAAGTGGCTAAGGTAGATGGAAAAAGAAAGTTTATAAATAAATCTGGGTTTGAAACAAAAGAAGAAGCAATAAAGGCTGGAAATCTAGCTTATGCAGAATATTTGAATACAGGATTAAACTTTAAGGAAACAACGATTTCTTTTAGTGATTATCTAGATTATTGGTATGAAAACTATTGCGAAACTACTCTAAAATATAATACTAGACGAACTTATAAAACTATGATGGATAAATATTTAAAGCCAGAACTTGGAAAGTATAGGTTAAGTGCTTTATCAAGTGTTAAGTTAAATTCTTTTATAGTAGAGCTTTGCAATAAATACAATTATAAGAAATCATATTTTAATAATATTTTGAAGGTATTAAAAACAAGTTTTAGGTTAGCAACAGATGTATTTGGATTTATAAGATATAATCCAGCAGTAACATTAAGACTGCCTAAAATAGAAGATGAAGTAGAGTTTGAAAAACATCTTTATAATCAAGATGAAATAAACAAAATTTTAGAACGATTTAAAGATGATGATGTATTTACTTGTGCTTTTATTACAGCATGTTATACAGGAATGAGAACAGGAGAAGTTTGTAGCTTAACATGGGATGACATTGATTTTGAAAACAGAATTATAAATGTTAAGCATACTGTATATGATAAGCCTGATGATGGAAAAGGTAGATGGTATATGGGAACAACTAAAACTAAAAATGGAGTAAGACAAATATATATGAGTCCAACTTTATTTCAAGCCTTAATCAATTTTAAGAAGAAACAACAATATCTAAAGATACTATATGGAGCTAATTATATAACTTATTATTTTGAAGATATAATTGGAAAAAATGGAAAGTTAATTGAAAAAAGAATTATTGAGAATACAGGGAATATTCTTCATATGAATACTGCAAATTTAGTATTTACAAGACCAAACGGAAAATATGTAGGAAGAAATATTTTGAACTATCCATTTAAGATAATTCATAAAGAACTGGGTATTAAGGATTGTAGGTTTTATGATTTAAGAGGAAGTTATGCAACAACTAATTTGAGAAATGGAGTTGAGATTAGAGATGTTGCAGATATTCTAGGACACAAATATATTGAAACAACTGAAAACTTTTATATATCAAGTACAGAAGAAGATAAGAAAGATGTTACAACTGCTTTTGATAAAGTTATGACTTCAGACTTAATAAATGATATTATAAAATATGAAATTGCATACTAAAATGTAGAGGGCTAGTATATTTACTGGCTCTCTAATTTTTTTATTGGTATAAAAAGTCAATTTATGATATAATAATGCAAGAGAAATAAAAGGGAGTAGCTATAATATGTCAAGTAATGTAAATGCTAATGATTATGTTGTATTAGATGTAGAAACTAATGGCTTGTCATCTATTAGAGATGATCTTTTATCAATTTCAATATATAAGCCAGATGATGGGAAAATATATGATAGATTTTTACCACTTGAATTATCAGATTATGTTGAAAGTACATATATAAATGGTATTACAAAAGAGATGTTAAAGGATAAAAGTCACTTAA
>OODJ01002924.1_pt1 | contig 10798 bp, 10 predicted proteins | sample 1671611 | NCBI WGS metagenome assembly OODJ01 (sample SAMN06348174, study PRJEB24527) | human gut metagenome | biome: human gut; feature: ankylosing spondylitis patient; material: feces | host: Homo sapiens | place: China | collected 2015-10 | reverse complement strand
CGGACAGCAGCTTTGCATTGGAGCCGGTGATGTAGATGTCACAGTCCAATGAGACACGGAAAGAGTTGATGCACTTCTCCCAGTCTTTGACCTCCTGTATTTCGTCAAAGAACAGATAGACCTTGCCCTCTGTTTCTGCGGCTCTCTTGGTGATCTCGTCATGCAGAGCCTGAGCGGTTTGCAGATGGGAACAGCTCATATCTTCAAAGTTGACAGAGACAAACTGTGTCGGACTTACACCGGACTCCGTAAGTTCCTGTTTGATTAGCTCCAACATGACAGACTTCCCACAGCGGCGGATACCCGTCATTACCTTGATAAGCTCCGTTCCGATAAACGGACGGATACGGCTCATATACAGTTCGCGTTTGATCATTAATCACAGTCTCCTTTCCGCGGTCGGTTTCAGTATAACACATTTACAGATGAAATGCAACGGTGAAATTAAGAAATCATAAGTTATAACCGCTGAAATTCGCAATTCGATAAAAATTTCGGATAAACCTTAAGGATGCAGGCAAAATTCCGAACGTTAACTCCGATTCTTAAATCACAAGGACGGCGCGGATTGCGCTGCCCCATTCGGCAGCAAGTTTTTCGAGTGAATATGATGCGTTTGCGGGGCTTGTTGAAGGCAGCGCCGTGACGGTGCAGCCGAATTTTGCGGTTTCTTCGGAAAGATATTTGCGAAAAAGCTTTTGCGCCGTTTGACCGTTTAAAAAAACGGCTTTGATTTGCATCGAACGGAGGAGCGGAGCAATATCGTTTGCGGTGACGGCCGAAATACTGCTGTCCGCCGAACCGCGTATGCTGCATTCGGCGGCGACATCCCAAAGCGCGATATAATGAGTGCGCAAAAACTCCCGCTTTTGCTCGATCGTTTGCGGCAGCGGCGCGTCGAACACGGAGGAGAGCACGCGCCAAAAGCGGTTTTGCGGATGCCCGTAATAAAAGCCGCTTTCGCGGGATTTGACCGAGGGAAAACTGCCGAGGATAAGTATTTGAGAATCGTCGCCGAAAAAAGGCGGAATGCTGTGCGTTTCGACAGCGGCGGGAGCTTGAATTCTGCTCATGGTTCGTAAAAAGGTTTACAACGGGATGATTGGATAAGGGAAGGGCCGGAAAACGCGGCAAACTGCGCTTTCCGACCCGGGCACTTCAAATCCGAAAGGAATCAGGCAAGTTTTGATTCCTTTGAAGTCGGATTTGTCTGTTGATGCAAAAACTTAAACCGTCCGGCCCGTTCTGCTGAAATCAGCCGGGCTTTGTTCGGTGTTTCAGTACTTGAGTGCGGAGCGGATCGCCTTGCGGAAAGGCGGAAGCATTGCGATGATGACGCAAACTGCGATGTCCGCAAACATGTAGGGAGCGTTGTACAGAAGGGAATACATGAACGCGGACTGTCCTGCTGCGGCATACTCGCCGAAGAAAACCGCACCGGTGAACAGGTGGCAGAGGAAGCGCAGAGTGCCGCCGATAAGAACGGAGAAGACGAGGTTGCGCTCGCCTTTTACAAGGCCGCCGAGTCCGATAACACCGAAAGCAATGGGGTAGTCAACGAGCATCTGAATCCAATGCGTCATTTCGGGATTCTGGATATACTGAAGGAAGCCGTAAACAACGCCCGCCATAACGCCGTATTTTGCGCCGTAGCGATTGGAATAAACCATCAGCGGCAGCATGCTTGCAAGGGTTATGGAGCCGCCGTTGGGCATTGAAAAGAGTTTGAAATAACTCAAAACAAAGCTTATTGCGATGCAGAGCGCACCGTGAACAAGGATGACCGTCGGAGTGGGATTGGCGGTAGAAGCGGCGGGCTCTGTGCATTTTTTCCTGCGCTGAACAAGGAAGATGATGAGCGCGGCGGCAAGCACGGCTGCGGCTGCAAAGAAGATCCAACCCTTTGTGTCAACGCCTTTGAGCTTTTCAAGCAGCACAAATTCGATTTTTTTACCATCGAACAACATAAAAAAGTTTCCTTTCTGAAAATAAACGCCCCCGCAAACGGTGCGGAGGCGTGTAAGCACAAATTTTCGCACCGCTTCCCTACGCAGGTATTACCCTAACAGGTTCAAAGGTTCTTTCTCAGTACATCGGGAATGACCCGTGTACGCACCCAGCGGATGTGTTCAATTTTCAGTCTTAATTATAAAGCCGCGCTGCTGAAAATGCAATAGCATGAAACAATATATTGCCACAATATGCGCGTGACGCCCGCAAAAATTCCGATGCCCATATGGAAAAACGACTGCAATCGTGGTAAAATGAAGTTTAATGCGGCAACAGCGCAATGCTGTATCTATGCAGTGAAAGATAAAAGAATAAGGGAAATGCGGAACGGCATGAATACAATCGAAAAAAACATTAATGTTATTGAAATAAGCGATATATCGGCACCGGAGCTTGATGTTTTTGCAAGGATGACGGAAACACAGCTCCGCAGCAAACTGGAGCCGGAGAAGGGCATATTCATTGCGGAAAGCCCGACCGTTATCAGAATCGCGCTTGATGCAGGGTATGAACCGCTTTCGCTGCTTGTTGAAAAAAAGCATGTTGCGGGACAGGCGGCGGATATAATTGAACGCACGGCGGGAATCCCTGTCTACACGGCCGAAACGCAGCTGCTTTCAAAGCTTACCGGTTATCCGCTCACACGGGGTGTGTTCTGCGCAATGCGAAGGAAGCCGCCCCTTTCGGCTGAAAGCGTTTGCGGCGGTGCAAGCCGCATTGCCGTTTTGGACGGAATTGTTGATTCAACAAATATCGGAGCAATCTTTCGCTCCGCCGCCGCGCTCGGCATGGATGCGGTGCTGCTCTCCCCCACCTGCTGCGATCCGCTTTGCAGGCGTGCAATAAGGGTCAGCATGGGCACGGTGTTTCAGATTCCGTGGGCAAAATTGCAGCCGGACGAGGAAGGGAACCGATTCGGGCGGTTGAAAGCACTCGGTTTCAGGCTTGCTGCAACGGCGCTTAAAAATGACTCTGTAAGCATTGACGATCCGCGCCTTGCGGCGGAACCCCGCCTTGCCGTTGTAATGGGCACGGAAGGAACGGGGCTTGAACAATCTGCGATAGATGCTTGCGATTATACCGTGATGATTCCGATGCATCACGGGGTGGATTCATTGAATGTTGCAGCTGCAAGCGCGGTTGCGTTTTGGCAGCTGGGAAGGAGAACGAAAAACTGCCGAAATAATGCGGACTGCAATAAAAATGACTGAAAACAGATTCGACAGGCAAGAAACTGTCACAATTGCCGCAAAGGAATAACAATTCCCATATTGACTTCAGCCCGACCGAAACCTATAATGGTTATCGGTCGGTTACTTGATGCGGCGAAATTCAAAGGCGGAAGGAAGCCGACGGTATGCATAATGCGGCCGTGTGCGGAGGTAAAAGATGGCATGTGATACAAAGGAAAGGATAATCGAGGAAGCATTGAGGCTTTTTTCGGAAAAGGGCTATGCGGGAACATCCATGAGCGACATCGCGGAACGGCTCAAAATCACAAAAGCCGCACTGTATAAGCACTATTCGGGCAAGCGCGAGATTTTTCAAAAGATTTTGGACAGAATGAGTGCGTTGGATGCGGAACGTGCGGCGGAATACGATATGCCGGGAGCGGAGGACGACGAATATGCCGAAGCGTATATGAACACCGCGCTCGACAGCATACGTCGATACAGCATTGCGCAGTTCCGCCACTGGACGGAGGACGGTTTCTCTTCCCGATTCCGAAAGATGCTCACCATTGAGCAGTACAACGATCCGACCATGGCGGATTTGTATCAGAACTACCTTGCGGCGGGTCCCGCGGAATACAAGGCAAGTATATTCCGCCGTGCGGCGTCAACCGATGCGGAGGCGATGCAGCTTGCGCTTGAATTCTATGGGCCGATGTTCCTGCTTTACAGCATGTATGACGGAGCAAAGACCGATGATGAAAGAAAAAGTACGGTTCTTGCATTGGATGAGCATATCGTTCGGTTTGCGGAAAGGCTGAACACGAAACATCAAACCAAAGTCGGACCGTAAACCGTAAAGGCAGGCGTTTCCGAACGCCGCAGCATAATTGAAGTAAACAAAGAGAAGAAGTGAGTAAAATGAAAAACGAAAACAAAAATACGGCGTTCGGATTCTTTTGTCTTCCCGGTGCAGTGCGGGAATCGGACTCTGCAAATACGAACTGAAGCTCACGGACACAATGGAGGGATGAAAATGAGTTCGGAAAAGCTGCCTGCAAAGGTTAACCCCAAAAACACTCCGCGCGCAGCGGCGTTTGAACTTTGGATGAACGCACCGAATCCGATGGTGACGTTCTTCAAAACTCTTGACGTGACGCCGCTTGTGCGCATGAGTAAAAAATGCGGAATGAAATATGCTGCTCTGCTGGTGTATCGGAAAGGCCGCAAGCGGGATTGAAGAATTCTATCTGCTTCCGGTCGGACACGATTTGGTGCGGTACGGCAGCATAGCCGTTAACGCGATTGTGAAAAACAGCCGCGGAGAAATCAGCTCATGCGATGTTCCGTTCAGCACGGAAATTGCAAAATTCAACGCCGATTATCTGAATTTGACCCGCACTGCTGCGCAGACCTGCACCGATAACGATATTGCAGACAGCATGGTAATCGGCACTTCCGCAATTGTGGAAACGGAGTTGGACGGTGCCGTGGGCATGAACAGCGGCATTTTTAACAATCCGTTCCTGATTTGGGGCCGGTACCGCCGCAGCTTTTTTCGTTGTAAGCTCACAGTGTCGTTTCAATTTCATCATACACAGATGGACGGCTCACACGCGGGCGAATTCCTTGCGGGGCTGCAAAGGACGATAGCGGAGCTGAGATGATTCGGAAAATTCGGGAAGCTTTTTTCCGAGAGATGAATGTGTTTAACAAAAGAAAATGCAAAAAAATATCGGCAGTTTCTTCCGTGGCGGCAGAAACTGTCGGTTTTTATTTGTGCATTCGTGCGAACAATACAGGCAGAAACCGTGCCGTGGTGAATGCGCACAAAAAACGGGTAAAAACGCAGCGGACGGAAAAATGTCTTGACATGCGGTATTTTTTGCTGTAATATAATATTACGGAATCGACACATGCGGCTGAAATTGCAGCATTGAATCCGTATCTTTGAAAAAATCGGGAGGAATACTATGAAAAAATGCGAGAACTGCAACCTTATTTTGCAGGACAGTGATGCTTTCTGCCCCAAATGCGGCGGAGCAACGGTCGAATGTGACTCCGGCAGCAATGCCGAGGGTGAAACAGCCTGCAATTGCGGGGAGAATTGCAGCTGCGGCGAAGAAAACCGCGAATGCGGTGAACAGACGGCGGAGAACGTGCAGGCCGGTCCGCAGATGCAGTTTGTTGACGACGGAAAGAAGAAAAAAGGCAAAAAGGGTCTTATTGCCGCAATTATCGCGGCAGTCATCGTTGTGCTCGGCGTCGGCGCGGCTCTTGTTTACATGCTCGTTTTGAACACCCCGTCAAAGCAGTTTCTTATGGCGCAGGCAAAAATGTTCAAAACCGAGTGGTCGGGCAAAACAACGGTTACGGATGTTCTCAAGGGCAAAGGCCAACCCGTCAAAAGGGATTTTTCGTCCGATGTTTCGATTTCGATGGGCACCGACAATCAGAATTTCAACGATATTCTGAACAAGCTTTCGCTGGACTGGAAAATCAAATCCGAAGGCAGCGAATACCTTTTGAACGGTGAGCTGAATTATAACGGCTCTCCCCTGCTTTCGTGCGTTTTGACGGCGGATGAGAACACCGTGGGGCTTTATGTACCGGAGCTGTCAAACGAATATTACGTCATCGAAAAGGGAATTGCGGAAAAGGTATTCACGAACGGATATGCGCGCGAATACGACCCCATCGAGTACACCAAGCTTGATGACATTGAAAAAGCGTACAACAGCCTTGTTAAGAGATACGGCAAAATCCTTCTCGGCGGCATTGACGATGATGATGTTAAAGTCGAAAAGAACGTGACCGTGAAGCTTGAGCTGCTTGAAAAGGAATTCAAGGGCTGCAAGGTTTATACATACACTCCCGATAAGGAGCGCATTGCGGCCGCGCTGAAAGCCCTCAGCGAGGAAATGCGTGAGGATGAGGAGCTTTTTAACTATGTATGTTCACTGACAGAGTTCTATTACGGCAGCGATGCGCTCACAATGCTCGGCGCTTCTGTTGGAGAAAGCACAATCGTTTCCGAAACCGGCGTTACGGAGGCGAAAACATGGAAGGAAAGACAGGCGGCACTTGCCGATTACATCGCGGAACATGCCGATGAATTTGCACAGCATCTTGTTGACAGCGGGTTCGAAATAAAAACCGCCGTGCATAAGGGAAAGCCCGTTATGCAGACCGTAAAGTACAGCGAGTCCACCGTATCTTTCGAGATAATTTCCGACAGGGAAGAGCTTCTGTTTGCGTGGAAAGTAATAGACGATGACGGTCAGAACGGCACAAGCTTTGTTGCCGAACTGACCCGCAAAGACGGAATGCTGAACGGAAAAATTGATGTCAATAATATCGATTCCGATGAAAGCAGCAGAGTTATGAGCATTGAACTGAAGGATATTTCAAGCGAAAAGAAATCGGCTCTCGGTATCCCTTACGGAACTGTGACGGTTGCGGTTACCGATGAGGATCTTCTTAATGGCGAGGAAATGACATATACTCTCATCACGAGTGCGGCGGAAAACGGCGGAACCGAACATTTAATGACGGTGGAATTGCCCGAATCGCTCGCGCCCTCCCTTGAGTCTCTCGGTCTTTCCGGCACGCTCAGCGAGATGACGATGAAGATTTACAGCTCCGACAAGGCTTCAACCGCAAAGGCTCCCGATGCCGATTCAACGAACCTTTCTTCCGAAGAAGAGATTGAGGAGACGTTAAATGAAATGACCGAGGAACTTGCGAATGTCATCTTGCAGTTTATGTTTTCGGAAATGATGTGAGGTTGAATATCCGCAACAAAGTATTGCGATAAAATTTGACTGCCGCTGCGAGGGAACGCGTTGCGTGAACCTGCGGCGGCAGTCGGTGCATTTAATGACTATGGAAAAAGAACAGGTTTTAGTGCTTGAAAACATAACAAAAGCGTACGGAACAAGGTTTTCGAAAGAAAAAAAGCGGGTTCTCGGCCCTGTTTCGCTCTGCGTTCGAAAGGGCGAAGCTGTCGGAATCACGGGAGAAAACGGTGCGGGCAAAAGCACGCTTCTTTCCGTTGCGGCGGGCATTGAAAGACAGGATGCGGGAAAAATCGAACTTGCGCCGCTCGGACGCGGACAGTTGGGATACGTTCCGCAGGAAATCGCACTTTATCCCGCATTGACAGGAATGCAGAACCTGAGATTCTTTGCGTCGGCAGCCGGGCTTTACGGGCGGAGGCGCACAATTCGGTGCAGGTACCTTTTGGAAAAAGTGAACCTTGCGGACAAGGCGGACAAGCCCGTTTCAACATATTCGGGCGGGATGCAGCGGCGGCTGAATCTTGCCTGCGCATTGGTTGGGGACGTGAAACTGCTCCTGCTTGACGAACCGACGGTCGGAGCGGATGAAAACTCAATAGAAATAATACTGAATACAATCACCGCTCTGAAAAACGGCGGCTGCGCGGTGCTGCTCGTTTCGCACCGTGCGGAGGATATTGCGCGTGTCTGCGACAGGGTAGTGAAACTTAAAGACGGGGTTGTTGAAGATGACAGTCGGTAAAAAAACGAACAAAGCAGGTTTGGGGCGAAAGTGGTTTCGGCTCCGTTCGTTTGCCGCATGTGTTCGGAAGGATATCTGCCTTTTTTCGTCTGCGGCGGGCATTGCCTGCCTGCTGCTGCCGTTTATTGCCGCTTGCCTGCTTGCTTTCGGGCTGAATGATGCGCTTGCGGCGGAAAATGTGATTGAGCCCTTTCCTATTGCAGTAATTGACAGGGATGAAACAGTAATGTCCCGCATGCTTATCGGGCAGCTGCGGCGCATTGAGCTTTTTTCGGAAATTCGCTGCGTTTCCGGTTCGGAATTTGATTCCGCATTCCGAACGGCCGAGGATGCGGCGCCGATTGTTGATTTTGAAGAGGATATGCTTGCGGGGTGTGCGGCGGCGGTCACGATTCCAAAGGATTATTTCTATTCGGTTTACTATATGGACGAGGGCAAGGTTGATGCATGGCTGAACGGAGAAATGCCGCTTGAAAGTGAGCTGACGGCCGATATAATCGAATCGGTTGCGGAAATAATGGCGGGTGAACGCGCGGCAATGCTTGCTGCTTTCCGCATTGCGGAGGGTGATGAACCTTCGGCGGAGGCGGTGCAGCGTTTCCGTGATGCATGTGCCAATGCGGTTTTGGACAGCGCGATGGGGCGAAGAGCCGTTTTTAAGGATTCAGCGGGTGCTTTCGGGGTGCGTTCCGTCGATGTGATTCGCGAAAAATATTTTGTTTGCGCTGTGTGCATGTTGTTTTTCAGCGTATCGCTCGGAATCATGAAAACGGTTCCCGACGAACTGCAAATGGGAACCGCAAAGCGGTTCATCTGTTCGGGAGGGTCGCGGACAGCATTTTCGGCTTCAAAATTTGCGGCGGCAGCGGTCATTTGCACGGTGGGTGCCGTTCCGCTTGTGCTTGTTTTTAAAACACCGTTCAGCGCACGTTTATTGCTGACGCTTTTGCTCGGCTCGACAGTCTGTGCGGAGCTGATGTTCCTTTTGAGCCTTGCTTTCAAACGAACCGAAAGATTCATGCTTGCGGGCGGAATCGTGATGCTTGCGGCACTTTTCGCAGGCGGGGTGATTTACCCGCTGAATCTGATGCCGGAAGCGGTTCAAAAGCTGAGCATTTTGTCCGTGGCACGGCATATGTTTGCAGGCATTGTCCCGGAGGCGGCGGGCGGCGGCTGCGGCTTGGGTTCGCTTGCGGCGGCGGCCGGGATTTTGGCTCTGCTGTGCGGTGCAGCGGCTGCTGCCTTGGGCGGAAGTGCTGCGCGCCGGCACGGTTCGGCAAAGGGGGGAGCATGATGATACTTCGGCTTGCATTGCAAAAAATTCGCGCAATGGCGGGCGGATACGGCTTTTTTGCTGCGATGCTTGCTGCGGCGTTTGCGCTCTTTTTCATCATTGCGGCCACTCTCGGAACGACGCGGATACAGCTGCTGAGGATTGCCTTGACGGATGAGGACGATTCCCCGCTTTCGCATGAATTTGCCGAACTGCTGAATGATTCTGACGGTGAAATTACTGACGGTAAAATGCGGTTCGTTTCGGTGAGGTTCGGAACGCGGGAGGAATCGGAGGAGGCTGTTCGCAGCGGAAAAGCGGAAGGTGCGTTGATAATTCTGAAAGGTTTCGGCGCGGGGCTCGAATCCGGAGAAGAGGCGTTTCTTGAATACAGGGCTTCCGCCGATGCCTCATCGGCACAGGCGGCGGAGGAAATTATCGGCGGGCGTGCAGTTGCGCTCCGCAGCAGGCTGCGCTCCGCAGATTATGCGAAAAAGCTGCTGAACAGGGGCTTGACGGAAAAAGAGCTTTCCGAGCTTGAAGTCGCCGCGAAAGAGTATTATAATGAGCAGGTTGGGGCTGTGCGGTTCGAACGCATCGGCGGAAGTGTTGAAAAAGCGGATTCATCGGTTTTCGGCGCGCTCCGAGCACGGTTTTCGGGCATAGGTGCGTTTGCGGTGCTGACGCTGCTGCTGACTTTGGGGTCGTGGACGGGCTCGAATGCGGCGCGGGCGGCGGAAAAACGGCTTGCAGCGGAAAAAGGCGGAGTGAGCATTTCGTTTTGGAGCAATTTTTTGGCATTGTTCATATGCGGAATTGCGATGTATGCCGTTATGTATATTGCTGCTGCTGCGGCGGGGAGAAACTCCCCGAACGGGCATGAATTGCTTGCGGCGGGCTGTTACCTCTTTTGCGCAAGTGCGCTTGCGCTTGTTGTCGGCGGGGCGGATATTTCGGGGCGGATGAACCTTGCGGCACCGTTCATTGCGTTTGCAACAAGCCTTTTGGGCGGATGCTTTGCGGATACCGCTGCTCGTGGCGGATTGTTTGCAAAACTGGCGTTTTTGACGCCGCAGGGGCTCTGCATTGCGGGGACGGACGGCAGCGTCGCCTGCATTGCGGTGCTTGCGGGAGCGGGCGTTGTTCTGCTTGCGTTAAAGCGGGCTGCGCTGCGGGTAAAATATGCGGAAAGAAGGTAAATTCCCGACTCCTGTAATACGAACAGGCTTTATCAGGGAGAAAAAATGAGCTTAAACAGAGATTTGACCGTCGGCAAACCGGGAAAGGTGCTTTTGCGGTTCTGCCTGCCGTTGTTTGCAAGCATAATATTTCAACAACTTTATAATATTGCTGACAGTTTCGTTGCGGGAAAATTTATCGGCAACGATGCGCTTGCGGCGGTCGGCAACAGCTATGAAATAACATTGATTTTCATTGCGTTCGCGTTCGGCTGCAATATCGGCTGCTCCGTTATTGCGGCGCAGCTCTTCGGCGCAAAAAAGTTTTCCGACCTTAAAACGCTGGTTTACACCGTTCTGATTTCAAGCGGCGTGCTTTGCGTTGTGCTGATGACTTGCGGCTTCCTGTTCGGCGGCGCGCTGCTGAAACTCATTCGAACTCCGACCGAACTGCTTGCGGATTCAAAGCTTTATCTTGATATCTATATTGCCGGGCTGCCGTTCATGTTTTACTATAACGTCGCAACCGGAATCTTTTCCGCAATGGGCGATTCAAAAACGCCTTTCATCTTTTTGGCGTGTTCATCAACGGCAAATATCGGCATGGATATTCTGTTTGTACA
>OODJ01002917.1_pt1 | contig 10825 bp, 7 predicted proteins | sample 1671611 | NCBI WGS metagenome assembly OODJ01 (sample SAMN06348174, study PRJEB24527) | human gut metagenome | biome: human gut; feature: ankylosing spondylitis patient; material: feces | host: Homo sapiens | place: China | collected 2015-10 | reverse complement strand
GATTTCATCCGGTTTATGGCCCCTGTCTGGCGTTATTTCAACGAAACGGAAAACCGCGTGCCCATGTCCGACTGGTACAGCACCAAGACCGCCAGCAGGAATTTCGGTGTGCTGCTGCACCAACGCAGGTTCAGCGGGTCGTTCAACAGTGCGGTAAGCCCTGCCGCCAAGGCGGACAGCCCGTGCGCCTGTTCGGTGATTTGCGCCAGCCCTGCCGCCAGCCAGAGCAACGGCAGCAGCAAGGCAACCCAGAGCCAGAGGTTCTGTCGATCCTTATTCGGGCGCATGGCGGTCAGCGTTCCTCTGCGCGCTGCAAATCACTGCGTGGCCGCTGCAAGTCCAGTTCCTTGCAGACGGAATCGCCAAACACCTTGGCCATCTCGCGCACTTCCTCCAACGCGCGGCGCTCCTCCCCGGCAGGGATATGCGCCCGCAAGCCGTTCAGCCTGTCGGCGGCATCGGCGGGCGCTGCCAGACCGAGCCGTCCGCACACCTCTACCGACACGGCCAACGCCATCTGGTGCAGATATTCTTCATTACCGACCTCTGCATAGCACTGCGCTGCCGTGGCAAGAACAATATCCGCGGGCAGACGCGCAAGGACTTCTTCATTGCTTGCACCGCTTGGATAGAGAATAAGATTTTCGTCAGCAAGAAAGCCTGTGGGTTGCTTATCATCAAACTGCACCTCCACCGGTGACAAGGCGGTCAATATCGCAATGGCTTTGCCAAGCTGGTCGCCCTGCAGCTCCACCGTTGGGCAGGGCTTGTTGCCGTAGGTCGCGGAACGGTCATACACCTTGCCCACCGTAAAATAGCCGCCGGACCGCACCAACTGCGAAATACCAACGGCACCCTTGCTGACCCTGCGCCCAAATTGGTTCCATCCGTCAAAGGACATCACGGCAGTCGCCTGCGGGCAGGCTTTCAGCACCAGTGCGGCATTGCCGGAAGTGATCCCGCTGCCCAGCCTGCCGCGCCCCAGCAGGTAGGCGGTAAGATGCGCGCCGTCCTGCAAAACCTCCTGCAGCGCCTGTTTTTGCTCAGCCAGTACGGCATCGCGGTCGTTCTTCTTTTTGGCTTTCCAATCCTCAATGTTCATACGCTCATACATTTAGCGTTCCTCCTTTCGGGTCGCATTGACCGCGCGTTCCGCACTGCGGGCTGCTGCCTTGCGCAGCTGTGCCGCCACCGTCTTGAACGAGGGGCGGGGGTCAATATCCTCCATCGTCTTCCCGCGCGTCAGCATCGGATCGGTCGTCTGGCGGCGGGTTTCTGCGTTTTTTCGGTCAGTTGCAATCTTTTTGGGCACGGTATACCCAAGCTGTTCATAAATGCGGTTCAGCTTGGATACATCCTCTGCCTTAAACATAATGTCGATTTTCTCGCTCGGCGCGCTCTTGTCCTTGATGGACGCAAACAGCACGCCGTACTGTTTGGCATACGCCTTGAACTGGGCAAGATCCTTGGTCTGCAAAGGAATGATCTTCATCTCCTTGCCCTCGCGCAGTAGGCGGTCAAGACTTGTCTTGCCGCGCACCTTGGGGTTTTCCTTGGCGTAGGCAAGCGCAATCGCCAGCGAGTTCTTAAAACCCAGCGCTGTCAGTTTGATAGCCACCTCAGAAAATTGCAGTGCTTCCCGCACCATCTGGTCAGCGGCTTCTCCGCCGTTGTTCATTTTCGTTCACCTCGCGTTCTTCTTTTTCAGCCTGCCGCACTTCCTGCCATTTCAGCTGCACGGCGGCAGCATCGGTTTCAATGTCTGTGCAGGTGTTCAGCTCCCTGCGCACGGTTCGCATCCGGGCAGACAATTCTTCCAGCCGCCTGTTTCGGACATCCGGCGTCAGGGCTTCCTTGTGGTTGTATAGATATTTTCGTTTTTGGGTAAGCACCTCCAGTTCGTGGGTCAGCCTTGCCTTGTAGGTCCGCAGTTCCTCGGTGGATTCGATTTTTTGCTCCCACAGCAAATCGCATTGCCGCCGATAGCGGTTGAATTTGCTGAAATCCTCGCGCAGCAGGTAGTAGCAGCGCCGTCCGGTTTTGCCGCGGTAGCTTCTGCGCAGCAAGGCGCAGTAATGGTAGTAGCAAGCCATAATGCCGCCCACCTTTTTATAAGGATGGTTTAGTCTGCCGTGGCAGCGCGCGCGGCGAACGATTGGCAGTTCCGGTTCTTTCTGCCAGCTTTGCGGCACAGGCTGGTTTTCTGCCTGATATTCCTGCTGCATTTCGGGCGGAAGTTTTTTCAGTTGCGTGAAAAACTCTCTCAATTCCGATTCGGAAAACTGCGGCGCAACACCGTCCAGCCGCACAAACCTTTTACTGTCTTGGTGCCGAACCGCCATGTGCTTGACGCGGGGACCGTACTTGACCTCATAGCCCATCCTTTGCAGCTTGCCGACAAAATCGTCAAAGTCGGTGCTTTCGGCAAGCGCCATTTCCACATCGGCTTTGACCATACCGCGCAGTGTCGGCTTGCCCTCGCGGCGGTTGCGCCATTCGCCATACGAGATGCCTCGTCCGTCCGTTTCTATGACCGACAACTGGTTTTGCCGACACAGGTCATCGGAAATTTGCCGTATGCCCTGATAGTAGGTTTTGAAATCGTTGCGGAACATTTTGCCGTCCATAAAGGAAACCGAATTGACCACAATATGGTTATGCAGATGCCCCTTGTCCAGATGGGTGGACACCGTACACTCAAACCGATCTGCCAGACAGCGTCTGGCTAATTCACAGCCGATTTGATGTACTTGGTTCGGGCCGGCTTCGCCGGGCTTAAAGCTCTGAATAATATGGTAGCCGACATTGCCGTGTCCGATGTCTTTATGCCAGCGGCGTTTGGTTGCCTCCATAATCAGGCAGGCGTTTTGCGGGTCACAGTTAAAGCCTGTGACATAGAGCTGGTGTTCCGTCTTGTCCTCGTTTTGGGTGTAGTGCATCAGCCGGTCGAGCGCATCGCCGCGAAAGACCTCGGTCTTTTTGGGGTTGGCTGCGTAGTCCAGGCAGTCTTTCAGGCGCTTGCGCACCGGCAGGATTTTTGTTGTCGCCATTACAGCTGCTCCTTCATAAGCAGCCAGATGCGGGTCATAATCTGCTGCGCCTCTTGCAGATATGCGTCCTCCGCCTTGCCGTTGAAGTTGGCAATGCGCGCCAGCTGGTTCAGGTTGTTGCCGACCGCCGCCACCTGCCTTGCCAGTGCCTTGCAGCTGTCCGGTGCACGGGGGTGAATCTCGCAGCCGTTGATAAGTGAAACCACAAAGGGATTCATTTTCAGACCTGCCAGTTCGCTTTTTCTTCTCAGCGCGGCATATTCCTGCTCCGTCAACCGAAGCAGGAAGGATTTGTTTCTTGTTTGCATTTCGCTGCTCTCCTTTGGATTATTGCAAGCGCAAGGGGGTCTTAGGGGTGGCAGCCCCTAACAAGGGGTCGAAATGATAGCAAGCTATCATTTTGACGTGCTTGCCACGGCGTTGCTAACGCAATGCCGTTCCGAGCTTTCTGAAACAAACCAAGGTCGCTCCCACCCTTTGCGGGCGCAGATTTCATCAATTATCGTGCCCATATGGTAGGCAGGTACCTTCAGATTCAGGGCGTACTCGGTAGCAATGACATTGACCTTGTACCGCATGAGCCGTCTGAAAAAGGATATCAGGTGCCGTTCTTCGCCGCTGATCTGGCTCATACGGCAGATATAAATCCTCTCGATATGTCCTGCCTTTGCCTCGTGCATCATCCTGCGGTAAGCAGGGCGGCGCAGCCAGCCGTGGTGAATGTCATATCCCCAACCCACCACTTCGGCACCATCGCGCTGTGCCTGCAGCATCAAAACATTCAGTGTGTTTTTCGTTTCTATGTAGTTGCCGGGGACGCGCGCATACAACCATGCGCGCTGGGGTTCCTTTGTTGTTTTCATGGATTTTTGTTTCCTCTATTCTGTTTCGGTTTGTTTAGCGATTATAAGCCATCTGCCGTCATCGGTAAGGTTGTCGCAGGTGGAAAGCGTGAGCAGCTTGTCGCCGTACTCAGCTGAAATGCCTGTATCGTACAGCGCCCGCGCTTTGCAGGCCGACACATAATCGGCAAATTCTTCCGGGGTTGCTGCGTCCACAAACCGATAGAACGGGAACGCATCGGCAGCATCTGCCTGCACGGTCGTGTGGATCACGGCAAAAATTTCATAGGCGCTGCTGCCCAGCTCCGTATCGAACCAGACGGTTTTGTGTGTCTGCCAGAAATCCTTGCTGCGGTACTTGGCAAGATCTGCGAACATCGAACCATCCTTCATGTTGTGACCGTAGATGATCAGGTTATCGGACGGGCAAAGCTCATCGCAATCTGCCTGCATAAAGGGGCAGCCGTAGTCCGTGTAGTGCTTTTCAAAGTCGTGCTTCAGGTAATAGTTGGGGTCTGCCGGTGTCTGCATCACAGGATAGTCGATGCTGGTGCCCTCGATTTGAATCCAGCCGACCATATCGGCGTTTTCCAAATACAGGTTTCGGCTGGTTGGTTGTACCGAGGATTGCAATGCAATTTCCGGTTGTGTGTCCCGCGTCCTTACGGCGGCAAGGTCGCTGTAAAGGTGCGCCTGCTGTATGGACTGTGCGGCATACATCAACAGGAATGCGATGCTTGTAAGACCTGTAATGCCGAACAGCCCAACAAAAAGCGAATATAGAAAGTTCTTCATCGTCTGCTCAACGCTCCTCGTATGTAAAAAAGCTCAGCTGTTCTCCCTCCAGACAAAACCGTAAATCTAAATCGTGCAGCGTATAGCTGCGGTTAAACCGTTCTGTTGCCTTATTGGGGGCATCCTGCAATTCCAGCAGCAACTGCCACAAATCGGGGTGGGCATTGTACAGGTGCCGAAGTTCCCGCATGGACGCATTGGGGCAAAACCAGCAGCCGCCGCGCCCTGTGAACGCATATAGCGGGGACAGCAGTCCCTCGGCTTGGCACATCGCCTGCGCGTCTTTTTCGGTCAGGTTGTACTTTGCCAACAGGGAGATTTGGTTTGTCTTAAGCCGTGCCAGTCGTATCGGTTCATCGGCGGCAATCCCCATATAGTAAACCGTGTCCTGCGGCAATGTTTTCTGGTAGGTGCGTATGGGCGGCAGTTTGCAGTCCCTTTGTATACTGCAGCGTCCGGTCAGCGGAAAGGACGCCAGCTTTCCCTCGGCGTTGCCGCGGCTTACGATGTGGTAAAAGCAGTCCAAATATGTCTTTTGCCCGCGCAGGACCCTTGTGGGAATGCCGCGCTTTTCAAAATACGGGATTGCTGTTTCATAGATGAACCGCTTATGCTCCGGCAGTTCCCCCGATACGGTATCGCTGAACATTACCTCGGAATAAACCAGTTCATCCAGCGGTTCGCCGTGCTGCAAGGCAAGCAGCGCCGTGGCGATGCTGTCTTTGCCAAAGCTGCAAGTCAGAATATGCTTCATTCGATTTCCTCATAAAAAATGGGTGGCCCTCGCGGGTCACCCATAGTGGTTGGATGGTTCATTTTGGTGTTCCTTATTTCGTTTCGTCGTCATGCTCGGCAACGGATTTGCAGTGGACACACTTGAAAATCAATACCGCCAGCCCGGCAAGCGAAATACCGGCTACGGTCAGCAGCAATCCCAACGGGAAGGTATCGCCGGTCTGCGGAATAATTGGCTGCGGTGCAGGAGTCGGCGCAGGCGTGGTGCTGAGGGTCGGCTGCGGGGTTTCCGTGGGATGCGGTGTTTCTTCCGGCTGCGGCGTTCTCTCAGGTGTGCGGGCATCCTTCATCACAACAGTTTGCACTTCGCCGGTGGGAAGAACGGTAAAGCGAATGCTCTCCGCAATATCGTACCCATCCGGTGCCGTGATTTCGGTCAGCGTGTACTCTCCGGCAGGAAGCTTTTCGATATAATGCGGTTTGTCGGTGGATACCCAGCGGTCGATTTTCTTGCCGTCTTTATTGGTGATAATCAGCTCGGCACCCGGCAGTTCTTTGTTTGTGGTGATGTCCACCTTGGAAATTTCCACCTTGATAACATTGTCCTGCATTTCAAATCGCTGCACTTCGCCGGTGGGCAGTACCGTAAACGGTACGCTTTCGGCAAAGGCATATCCGTCCGGGGCTTTCACCTCGGTCAGCGTGTAATCACCTGCGGGCAGCTTTTCGATGTAGTGCGGCTTGTCAGTAGATACCCAGCGGTCAATTTTCTTGCCGTCCTTGTCGGTAATGGTCAGTTCCGCGCCGGGCAATTCCTCCATTGTGGTCAGATCTTTCTTGGAGATTTCCACCTTGATGGTGTCATCGCGCATAATCACGGTCGCATCATCCAGCAGTTTCCAGTCGTCCCAAGTCCAGAACAGGAAGTTCTTTGTGGTCAGGTAATAGACCTCGGCTTCCTGCAGGTTGTTGCCGTTCTCGTCCACCTTTTGCAGCAGACGGAAGGTAATATCATCCGCCAGCGCGTAGCCATCGGCGGGGCGGGTTTCGGTCAGGGTGTAGGTATCGCCCAAGTGCAGCCCGGTCACACGGTGGGGCGTGTCGGTGGATACCCAGCTTTCTACGATGTTGCCGTCAGCGTCTTTAATGGTCAAAGTAGCACCGGGCAGTTCCTCGTCGTTGGTCAAATCGCGCTTGCTCACCCACATTTCGGTGGGTTTGTCGGTGCAGGTGCTCTCCAAAACCTGCACAGCCTGCCCGTCGTAGGTAAAGGTGACTTCCATGGGTTCTTCGTTGACATAGTAACCCAGCGGGGCGCGGATTTCCTTGACGATATACTTGCCGCTGTTGGTGGCGGCGTCCTTGTGGGTGCTGCTGCCGTATTGTTCACCGCGGATGGGAATATCGCAATCGAAGTAGGTGGTGCCATCCGCATTGGTTTCGGGGCTGGTGGCTACCAGCTCACCGGCGGCAAAAACAAGGCTGCCGTCTGCATCGTAAATGTCATCGGCGGTGTACAGGTTGAACACGGCACCGGCAAGATATTTGCCGCTTTCCAGATCGGTTTTGTAGATGCCGACTTTGGCCTTTTCGCGGTCATTGTAGAATTTTAAGGTCTGCTGCTCGGTGAAATCGGCGTTGGCATCCTTGCTGCGCACGACCTCAAAACTCTGGGAAGATGCAGCGCCATCATATTTGGCAATGCTCGTGGCCATAACCACATCGTTCCGTTCGTTATCCCATGCAAAGGTGACATCATAGCTTTCAGGGGTGCCGATATAGCCGTAAGGCGGCTTGGTTTCCTCAATGTGGTAGCTGCCCAGCGGCAGGGTCACACTGACTTCGCCAATCGTGCCGTCATGGATTACGGACAGGAAATCGTAGGTGGCCTTGGTGCGGGCAGGGGCAAAGGCGGCAATGTCTGCGCTGCCGTCGCCGGTGGTGACTACGGCGACTACATCGCCCTTGGCATACCAGAGCGTGCGGTTGCCATAATTGTCGGTCTGCCGATCCTGCGTATAAATATCCTCGGCGGCTGTGATGGTATACTCCGCACCGGCCAGCGGGCGGGTTTCATAAGTGAAATTGCCGCTTTCCGCTTCGCCTGTCATCCACGGGTCAATGCCGCCCGGCTCAGACCGCCAGCCGGTCAGCACCTCGCCGGTCTTGCGGATGGTCAGCTTGCCGAGGGTTTCGTGGTTGGAATACTTCTCACCAATCACCAGTGTGTCCATGCCGTTTTCGTTCTTGTCGCCGGTTGCCTGATAAATGCGGTCGGTGGTGATGGTGAAGTCCACATAGAAACTGCCATCTGCATCATCGGCCAGAATCCCGTTTTCGTAGCCTGCAGTATCCTTCCATTCGTTGTAGAATCCGTTCGGGCCGGTGACTTCCACAATGCGATATTTACCCAGCGGCAATTTTTCAGGCAGCGTCAAGTTGCCTTCGCTGTTGGTGTAGAAAGTGTCTACATCTTTTGTCAGATGGCCGTTGACAGTATCGGTCATCGTAACGAGTTTCGGGTTGCCGTTGCTGTCATAACGGTAATGCCCCTGCTCGTCCAGCCAGTAGATTTGGAAAGCGGTGTCGGGCAGCAGTACCGGTTTGCCGGTTTCCTCGTCAACTTTGGTGATGCGGAGATAAACTTCGATTTCCTCGTCCAGTACCGTAAATTTCTGATAACTGTCAGAGCCTGTCATTACGCTGTCCTTGGGGGTGGCCATAGCGCCCCACGGGTTGTTATCCTGTTCGGGGTCAACGGTGACAATAAAAGGCTCAGCTTGGAACAGGTCGTGCGGTACGGTGGTTTCCACGACCAGATAAGTGCCATAGGGCAAGCCCTGCACACGAATATTCCCGGTGTCATTGCTGAAGATCTCGGCAAGCTGGTATTCGTTGGAGCTGCCGGTGGGTTGCCAGCCGTTGCCCTTGCCGTTTTTGTTTTCTCCTGCGGCAGTCAGCGTTTTGTTGTACGCGGCAATTTCGTCAGCGTTGACCTCATAGGTCTTTGCGATGGCCTGCGTTTCCGCAGAAAAATCCCACTTCGGATGCTCGTTATCGTAGGTCTTATCAATGTAGGCATCCAAAATGCTTTGCAGGGTGTAGCTGCCGCTGCGGGTCTGCTCAAACTGCTTCAGTTTGGACAGGTCGGACACAAGGAAGAATGTAAAGCCTGCGCCCTCCAGTTCCAGTCCGTTGCTTTGGCCGCTGGAGGATACGATTTTACTGATTTCCACATTGCCTTTTGCTACTTGGTCTTGGCTCTCGGCCAGTGCATTGTCAGCATGGATGTGGTAATTGGCGCTGTAACTGGTCTTGTCGATCTGTTCACCGGCTGCCTGTCGGTTGTCGGCAAAGGTGGTCTTTTCTACATACCAACCCTCATCAGAATAGGCAGGCGTGATGTAGTAATTATGCTCATCGCAGAGGTAGCCATCTGCAAAGGACAGGTAATAGGCATCGTAAGTCCAAGAGCCATCCAACGCTTTACCTTTAGAGACTGTAGAAAACTGGTTCTTGTACACCCAATCCGTGTACTGCCCGCTGCCGTTCTTGGCAAGCGCGGCGGTCTGCCCGGTGGCTGCCTTGGTGCGGCTGTCCACGGTGGGATAGGTGCCGGAAACTGCAAGAGCGCCGTCACGCAGCGGGATAACCACGCCGGTGGAGCGCTCTACGACATAATATTTGCCGAGGTACAAATTGCTGAAGCACAGCCAGCCATTCTCGATTTTAGCGCTGGCTACAAGGTGGTCTTTTTTCAGAACGGGTAAATAATCAGATACCCACTGCCCGCTGTTGTCGCGGATTGTGGTGTGCCAGACGGAATTGCCGTCCGCATCCACAATTTTGGAGTAGTCCACCACGCCGGTCACGCCGTCAGGATGCGTAATATCTTCGGCGGCGTAGAGGTCGTACACCGCGCCGTCCAGCGCGGCATCGCCGTGAGCTTGCCCGCTGGCAAGGGCTGTGCCGTGGGCGGCGCTGCCGCCCACATACCGCACGGCATCAAGGTCAACCTTGGAGATGCTGATTTCGCCCAAGGTGCGGTCATTTTTCATAACGCCGTCTGTGGGCGTGATTGTGTAGCTGTCCTCATTGGCCGCTTTGCCGCTGTTGTCGGTGTTATAAGTACGACGGGGATCCTTGGCAGTGTCGTAGATGGTAACGGTGGTTTCTACGCCTGTACTGGTGACAAGTTTGGTGCCGCCTTTGTCGGTAGTGGCAATGTCGGCATTGTAGTCAGCGTTGTCCAGCCAGATTACAGAATTGTCGCTGTCCTCGGTGATTTCGATATAGTAACCGCGCTTGCCCAGCGGAGTGTTGACGATGCCGGGATGATTGATGTCTGTCCAATCGCCAAAATAGCCTGTGGGCGCTTTGCTTTCCACAATGATAAACTTGCCCGAATTACGCTGGGTGTAGTAGAGAGTATGCCGCATGGAATCTGTGGTCGCATAGGCCGCACTGTTGATGACCGCATAAGTGCCATTGCCTTGGCGCTGCACACTGTAAGTATTGTAGCCACCTGTGGGCTGATATTTGCCTGTTACAGTATCCCACTGGAAAATCTCATATTGCGCGTCGGCAGCAATCTGGTTGCCGGTTTCGCTGTCGGTTTTCTTGAGGTTGACCTGCAAACTCCACTCGCCATTTTTCATAACATAGTCGTTGTTGGTGTTTGCGGGTACCGAGATCGTCTGGCTGCTGCCGTTTGTGCCCCAGTACTTGCCGAATCCATACGGTACTGTGATTTCCTCATAGCGGAACTGGATGCTTCCCAGCTGCGCTTTGGCCGCTGCTATAGCATTGTTGACAGCGTTCTGGGCCTCACCCTGTAATTCCACAATTGCTGAATCGCGGGCGCTGCTGGCGGCCGCATCAGCAGCCTCCTGCGTGGTGAAAGGACCAACCTGTCCATTGCGAGTGCCCGATGTTTTGGTAACGGCATAGTGCAGACTCCAACTTGCGCCTGCATCGCCACCGTTCTTCTGGTAGTTGTCATCCGCGGTATGACCGCCGGTGGTTACGGTCTGCTTGCTTGCCGGGCTGATAGACCAACTACCGCCGTCAATGCTGCCGGATTTGGTAATGGGTTCGATTTCAATGGTCGCGCCGTCCACCTTTTCCTGCGTTTTCAGCTGGATCTTATCCGCGCGGATTCCATAGGAAAAATCAAAACTGCCGCTGGCGGTCTGGGCCGGGGCCTCCCAGCTGGCGTAGTATTCCTGCACAACAGGTTCCGGCTCAGGTTCCTCCTCACCGATCTCAGGACCGATCAGGGCAACGGTCTGCCATCCTGCGCGACCGGGATTATAGATGTAGGTGTAGTAGCCGCGGGCGGAGGCATAGGTTTCGACGCCGTTCAGCAGCTCGTCGGCAGAGGCAAGATAGATTTCCGCGGCG
>OODJ01002908.1_pt1 | contig 10846 bp, 14 predicted proteins | sample 1671611 | NCBI WGS metagenome assembly OODJ01 (sample SAMN06348174, study PRJEB24527) | human gut metagenome | biome: human gut; feature: ankylosing spondylitis patient; material: feces | host: Homo sapiens | place: China | collected 2015-10 | reverse complement strand
TCGGGCGTAAGCCGATCCTCTCCCGCATCGAGCTGGGCGAGGACGGATGGTTGCATTTCGAGGGCGGCGAAACGGCCCTCCTGCGGCGTCCGCTGCCGCTCCCCGGCGGACTCCCTGCCCGTCCGAAGCCGTTCCCGCGGGGCCTGTCCCCCGCTCCGCCGGGGCCATTTCTTTCTGCCGGACCGCCGCCGGGGCGGAGGCGGCCCCCTCCTCCGGCCCGCCGCCCAGCAGCAGTCGGGCCAGAGCCGTCCGCTGCCGCAGCAGCATCTCCCGGATGTACTCCATCTCAGCCCTCCTTCAGTGCCCGGAACCGGCCCTGGTCAAAGTCCCGGTTCACCGCCGCCGGAGCGGCAGGAGGCTCCTCCCCCGCCAGGCGGCGCAGCAGCGCCTCCATCTCTCCGGCGGTCAGCCGGGCCAGCACGGCCCCGCCGTCGGCAAACACCGGCGCCCCCTGGCGCAGGCAGCTCTCTGCCAGCACCTGGGCGTTGCACAGCAGGGCGCGTTCCAGGGGCTCCTCTGCCAGCTCCCGGGTCCCCCGCCAGATCTCCAGCAGCCGCCAGGCCGTGGGCGGCCGCAGCTCGTCCAGCTCCTCCATCATGCCGTGGTCTCGATCCGCTTGGAGGCCACCACCGTCACCTTCTCCGCCACCATGGCGTTCAGCTGCCCCTCCTCCTGGATGGCGCTCCACTGGCAGCCGCTGTAGATGACCTTCCGGTCCGGCTTGCAGATCACCAGGGAGAAGTCCCGCAACTCGTAGAAGTTGATGCCGTCGCTCACCGCGTCCTCGGTGGCGTACAGCCGGGTCAGCTCCAGGGTGTACAGCTTCTGGCCCTCGATGGTGGCCACCGGCTCGCTCTCGCCGAAGGCCTCCACGCTCTGGCTGGATTTGCTGGCCCGGGCGGTGTAGCCCTGGACCACCGCGATCTTCTTCCCGTCCAGCTCCAGATAGATGTCCGCGCTGGTGGGAAATCCTTTTGCTTCCATACCGTCTCCTCCTTACACCGTGATGTGGACCGTCAGATAGATCTGATTCAGCCCGTGGGCCACCGCGAAGCTGAACTCCACCAGGCACACGGTGGGATCGTCCTCAGAGGGGCTCACCGTCACCTCTCCGTAGCTGTCGATGATCTCCTCCGCCACCTTCTTCTCCAGCTCCACGATCACCTGGGAGCGGATGGCGCCGCGGCTCTGGGCGGTGTTCTTGGCCCGGGCGAACTTGCTCCGCAGGGCCTGCCGCACCGCCGGGATCACGTCGTCCACGATCAGGATCGTGGTCAGCTCCCGCCAGGTGGTGTCCGCCGCGCCGCCGGTGGTGGTCCGGGTGGTGATGCCCCGCACCGGGGACACCACGCCGGCCACGCTCTCCAGGGGCGTCACGCCGCCCCGCACCAGCAGATCGATGTCGTTGTCGCTGTAAGCTGTGGTCACTCCCCCCAGCCCCCGGATCTCGGCCCCGTTCAGGGGCACCGCCGGGTCCCTGCCGGAGGCGATGACCCCCGCCAGCGCCGCCGCGGCGAACACGCCGGGCAGCGTCTTTCCGCTGCTGTCCAGGGCGTCGGGCCCCACCAGCACCATCCGCTCGCTGTTCAGGGCCGCCGCGTGGGTCACCAGCTCCGCCGCCGTCTCACCGTCGCCGCCCACCACAGCGATCCGCTCCATCCGGGCGGCGGAGGCGTCCTCCACCGCGGTCCGCAGGGCCTGCTGCACCGTCTCCTGGGCGCTGTCGCACACCAGGATCTGGGCCTCCTGCCGGCCCAGGGCGGCAAAGGCATCCTGATAGTCCTTCACCGCCCCAGCCTCCGCCACCCGGACCGCCGCCACCGTGGCGGCGCCGTTGGCGAACAGCAGCCGCAGGATGGTGCTCATCCCCGGCGTGTCCGCCCCGTCCTCGCCGAAGGCCGCCACGCCGGCGGCGTAGCCTGTCAGAGTCACCGCCTCCCCGGCGGTGCCCTTTGCGGCCTTGGCCGCCACGCCGATGACCTTGGCGGCCCGCCCGGCGGACACCACGGTGGATGCGTCATAGGAGGAATACACCCCCGGCCTCTCATGCATGATCTCGCTCAAGTGGTCACTGCTCCCTTCAAAATAAAGTCCAAAAACAGGGCGCCCTCATCCGCCGCCCGGGCCAGGAAACAGGCCCGGCACTGGAGCCGCCCCCGCCGGAGGAAGCTCTCCGTCTCCCGCTCCCAGGCCAGGGCCTCCCAGCTCAGCTCCCCGGGGTGGATGCCGGAGGGCAGTCCCCCCAGCAGCACCTCCGCCGCCGTCTCGCAGCCTGTCTCGCAGTCCGCGGCCCGCTCTCCCCGGATCTCCACGGAGATCACCGCGTCCAGCTGCTTGCCGTACAGCTCCCACATCTGGCCCGTCTTGGGGTCGCTGACCTCGCCCAGATAGTTGCAGAACCCCACGGTCCGGCTCTCCGCCGTCTCCACGGCCACCGCCGCCACCGGCCCGGCGTACCGCCTGGCCCGCTGGTCCGGATAGGATGCCAGCGCACAGAGCCCCGCCGCCTGCAAAGCGGAGACCACCGCCTCCCGGATCTGATTCAGCTCCCGCATTCCGCCGCCTCCCGTTCCAGCTCCAGCGCCGCCCAGTAGTGGGACAGCCTGTCGCCGATGTAATAGGGCCTGCAGCTGCGCACCCGGAAGGTCCAGCCGTTCCACCCCAGGGTGTCCGTCTCCTCCAGGGCCATCTGCCCCAGATACAGCCACAGCCGCCCGTCCACCCAGCCGATGGGGGTCACGGTCTCCCGAACCTCCTCGCCCCGCTCCGTCACCGGCTGCAAAAACGCCCGCACGGACACGGTGTCCTCCCCGGCCTGGACGGTGACCTTCTGGCCGTACCGCTCCATGGTCCGCCACATCCAGTTCGTCATCCTCTCACTCCCTGAAACGCGAAATCCCCCGGCGCCGTGAAGGGCGCCATCAGCCGCCGGGCGGTGCGCCGCAGCTCCGCCGCCTGGGTGCCGGCCTCCCCGGGGCTCCGCACCTGCACGGATACGCTGCCCGCCGTGAAGCCGGACACCCTGTCGCCGCCCCTGGCCGCCGTCAGGTCCGCAGCGGCGGTGAAGGCCGCGGCGCAGGGAAACGCCTCGCCGCAGTCCTCCGCCGTCACCCCCGGCAGCAGCCGCTCCTTCCACCGCTGCTCTGCCGCCCGGCACAGCGCCTCCAGCAGCGGCTCCTCATCCTCTCCGGCTCCGGAGAGGGTCCTGGCCAGGGTCAGGATCGCCTCCTGCGCCACGCTCATACCACCAGGACCTTGGAGGCCTCCGTGAACAGCTTGGCAAAGCCGGAGATGGAGGTGATGGCCGCCCGCTCCAGCTGGCGGTCGATGAGCTTGTCATACTCCACCGTGACCTCGCTGCCGCAGATCTGCTCCAGGGCGTAGTTCTTGTCCAGGCCGATCAGGATCCCCACCGGCATGGCGGAGGTCCGCAGCAGCTTGGCCCCCAGGGGCGTTGTCAGGGTGCCGGTGCCCTGGAAGTTCAGCCCCGTCAGGGGATTCTGGAACTCGTCCAGCTTCAGCATGGCCAGCATCACGTCGCTGCCCACCAGCATGGTGTTCATGGTGTAGGGGTCGAACTGGCTCCAGAACTCCAGCAGCGCGTCGTAGGTCAGCGTCCCCTTGGTGCCGGACATGGGCTTGGTGCCGATGGTGTACTGCGCGGCGGCGTTGTCGTTGCCGTCGCCGTCACGCAGCACGGCGATGGCGTCCTCCAGGTGCATCCGGCCGATGTAGGCGCCGATCTGCCGCAGCGTCACGGAGAACAGATCCAGCCGCTGGAACCGGATGGCCTCGTAGGAGGCCACCAGCATCCGTCCCCGCTTGTGGAGGCGCACCAGGTTCTCCTGGGTGCGGACGGTGGTCTCCGGGATCCGGGCCCCCTCCTCCACCCGGCGGAGCTTTTTGTCCTCCTCGCTGGGCACGGAGGCGATGGACCGGTAGTCCATGCCGTCGAATCTGGTCACCGTGGCGGTGATGGCGGGCAGGATGCTCTCCTCCTCCATCCCCTGCCGCACCACCCGGGAGACGAACTCCGGGAACAGCACGGCGGAGTCGGAGGTGTGGAAGAACTTCTCCACCATATCGCTGCCGGCGCCCTTCACATGGATGCCAAAGCGCTTGAGCTGCCGCTGAAAGGCGTCCAGCCCCTCCAGGGGCGTGCCCCGGTAGTGCTCGCTGGGATCCAGCTCCTCCAGGGTCTGGGAAAAGCTGCGGCCGCTGCGGCCGTACATCCCCTTCTCCAGCTTGATGTTCTCAAAATGATAGGCCATATGTGCTCTCCTCCTCACAGTACAAAGGTCACGGTCTTGGCGGTGGTGTCCACATCCACCACCAGATGGGTGCCGCCGTCCGCGTCCGCCTGGACGCCGCCCTCGCCGTCGGCGCTGAGGCCGCTCCAGCCCAGGGCCGGCGCCGCGCCCTCCTCCGGCACGGTGTACCCGGCGGTGACCATGCCCCCCAGAGCCACGGCGCAGGCGTCTCCGCCCCGGCTGACGGACAGCACCATGCCGCAGAAATCGTCGCCCGCTGCGCAGGCGGCCACCGTGCCGTTGGCGCTGATCTTCACCAGCTCCCCCTCCGCCGGGCTGTCGCAGGCGAAGGTGGCAGCCCACTGGCCGATCCCCTCATAAGAAAGCTTCATCGTTCTCCTCCTCTTAAATCAGAAATTCCGTCTCGTCCTCTGTCCTGGCCGCTCCCCGGCTCCGCAGCTGGGGCGCCGGCGGGAATCGCCGGGCCGCCTGGGCCTCATAGACCCGTTTCAGCCCCAGCAGCTCCGGCTCCGTCAGATGCTCCGCCGCCTTGGCCAGGGCACCGCCGTCCACGCTGTCATCCGCCAGCATGGCAAGGCGCGTCACCTCCCGGCGCAGCTCCTGCAGGTATTTCCGTCCCAGCTCCGCCTGGGCCCGCAGCCGTGCCACCCCCTCGTCCTCGGGGCCATACCGTTTCAGCACGCCTGCCTTCCGCTGGGCCGGCACCGCCACGAAGGACCACTCGTAGGCGTCAGTGGGCTCCCGCAGCTCCAGGTAGCACAGCCGCTCGCCGTACCGCTGCCCCGGCACGTGCTGGCAGGTGCCGCCCTCCGCCCCGCAGATGGAGCACACCCGCCGGGCCACGCTGCACCCCACGCTGACCTCCCGCTTGATGCCTCCCTCGATCTCCGCGATCAGATCCGCGTTTTTCTCCGTCCGCAGCAGATAAGCCCAGGCCTTCAGCCAGCAGTAGCCGTCCCCTGCCGCGGTCACCTGGGCGCCCTCCCGCACCATCTCCGTCCGGTAGATGCGGGCGGTCTGCCCCTCCGCCGTCCACTGGTGGTCAAAGATGCCGCTCTTCCCCACGAACAGGTCGCCCAGTGTGTTGAGCGCCGCCGTATCGAACCGCTCCCAGTCCCGGTCCACCTCGTTGTCGCACAGCCGCAGGGAGAAGGCGTACACCTCCTCCGCTCCCAGGGGCGACTTGGCGAAGCGGTTGATCTCCGCCAGCTCCGCCTCCGCCGGTACGCCGGCGGCCCCTGCTAGATCCTTTTGAATCTCCTTCATGCCTCTCTCCTTCCAAGTCCCGCGGTCCGCTCCGCCGCGTCGTTTTCAATCCGCAGCTTCCTGGCCTGTTCCAGATAGAGGGCCGCCCGGGCGTCCTCCACCTCATCCTGGAGGTTGATGTCCTCCCACTGGACCGCAAATCCACAGGGATACCCGTGCATCCGCAGCCACAGCCGGCAGATCCGCTCCACCACCGGCGTGAGGGTCCGGCGGATGGCGGTGATCTCCGTGGTGAGCATATCCGCCTGCTGGGAGCTCATCCGCTCCGTGGAGCTCCAGTTGAGCCCCAGCATGAAAGGCGGGATCCCCGTCTTGGCCACCACCTGCTCCAGGATCTGCCGCACCGGCACCTGGCTGTCCAGGATGGGCGCGTCGGCACCGATGACCCGGATGTCCACATCTCCCACCGCCACAAAGTCCCGCACGCTGCCGCTCTTGGTGTCCTGCATGGCCCGGGACCACTCCCCGGCCAGCATTTGGCTCCGCTCCGCCGCCTGTCCGTTTCCCCCGTCCCGGCAGGTGACGGCAAACCGCACATTGCCGCACCGCTCCCAGTTGACCCCGATGGTGTGGTAGATCTTCATCAGGATGTCCGTCAAAAACGGCAGCCCCCGCAGCAGCGACACGCCGTACGGGCTGTCCGCCTCCGGGTTCAGCGGTGTGAACAGCAGCAGGTCCTGATAGGGCAGCGGCCCCATCCGTCCCTGTTCATCCGGGCCGCAGATGACGAATGCCAGAGGATTGTCTCCCTCCCGGATCTCGATATCCTCCACCCGGCCCCACAGCACGGCTGCGATGTCCCGGTTCCCGGCGGCTGGCACGATCTCGCCGATGGCCCGCCCGCAGGTCAGCAGAGAGTCCAGATAGCCCTCCAGAAAGGCGTTGATCCCATACTGTCCCCGTCCGGCCGGAACGGTGCGGAGGAATTCCCCCAGCCCCCGCTCTGCCGCCGGGTCGGAACAGGCCGCCGTCACACCGCCCACCATCCGGATCAGCTTGTAGATGGCGGCGTCCACCACCGGCACCGCCTCCCGTACTGCCCGGTACAGCCGGATCTCCCCACTGCGCATGGGCACATACTGCCCCAGCAGTCCAAATGGGTGGTGTCCCGCCTCCCGCAGCTGGACCGACGCTCCCGCCGGCGCCGTCTGTTTCCGAAACCACTTCAACTTCCAAACCTCCCGTCCATTCCTTACCGCGGTCCCTCAGGCCCGTCTCTCCACCCAGGTGGCCGCAAAGCCATTCTGCTCTTCCGCCGCCAGATCCATGGCGAAGTACCGCAGATCGTCCATGGCGTGGTCCTGCTCCTTTTTCGGAGCGTCCCGCCGCCCCTTGTCGTCCCAGCAGTACGTTTCCATCTCCCGCAGGCAGTCGGCGCAGGCACCGCAGATCACGATCCGCCGCCGCTTCAGCAGGTCCGCCGTCACCCGGATGCCGTCGGCCACATCGTTGTCCGCCCGGACCACCCGGAATCCCTCCCGCCGCAGCGCCTCGATGAAGCTTGCCGCCGACGGGTCCACGATCACCCTTGTGATCTCCCTGCCTTCCGCCAGCTCCCGCAGGTCCCGGACATACTCTGCGTCGGTCTTCTGCCGTCCCTCCCGGCGGGAGTCGTAGTAGTACTCGCCCACCCGGTACCAGGTCTCCCCCTGTCGGCCCCACAAGCCGAAGGAGGCCGGGTTGGCGGTGCCGTAGTCCACAGAGATCCGCCACTCCCGGAAGGGCCCCGCCGGCACCGGTACGCTGTCCCGCTCCCGGTCGAAGAAGTCGTACACCCGCCCCTGGGCGGCGGTCCACTCCCCCAGCACGAACCGCCGGTAGAAGATCCCGGAATAGGCGCTGCGGTACCGGGCCCGGATCTTCGGCGTCAGGGCGGGGTTGTCCTCCATGGTGAAGTGGAGGTACAGGGCACGCCGCTCCCGGGCCTTCAGGATCCACTCCCGGTAAAACCAGTGCTGGGGGTTCTCCGGATTGCAGTTGAACCACAGCCGGCTCCCCGCCACGCTGCACCGGGCGACGGCCTGCTCCACAAAGCTCCGGGGCATCAGGGCCGCCTCGTCCAGCAGCACCCCCGCCAGGGTGCTGCCCTGGATCAGCGCCGCGCTGGACTCGTCCCGCCCGCCGAAGAGCAGGAATCGGTTCTCGTGTCCCCCCAGCCGCACCGTCAGCAGGTTCTCCGACCGCCGCTCCCGGCAGTCGAAGCCCAGCCGCCGCAGATAGGGCACCAGCTCCGCCAGCAGGTTCCGCCGCAGGGAGGTGATGGTCTTGCCGCAAAGCCCCAGCTGCCGCCCGTCGAACCGGGCCATGGACCACAGGAAGAAGGACAGCCCCATGGAGAAGGTCTTGCCGCTGCGGACGGCCCCGTCGCAGATGATGGCCTCCCAGTCCCCGGGACGGCACCACCAGGTCAGCACCCTGCGCTGCTTGGGGGAAAACCGCATGATCTCAGCCGTCGTCCCACGCTCCCTCCTCCCCGGCGGCGTCCGCCAGCACCCGGTACAGCTCCCCGGCGCCCTCCGCCCTCTCCTGGCCCAGCAGGCTGCACAGGGCCTCCAGGGCCCGGATCCGGTCAATGAGCTTGATCTCCACGCCGCCCTTGTCCGTCACCTTCAGCTCCGCCACGGCGGACAGATCCAGGGCCTCCAGATCCGCCTCGCCGCTGTGCAGGGCCAGCCGCGCCGCATCGTTCATCCGGCCGAAGGCCAGCTGGGCCAGCCGCCGGATGGCGTCCTCCCGGCGCACCTGTCCGGCCGCCGCCTCCCGCATCCGCTCCAGCCGCCGCTGCACCGGCTTCGACTCCAGCATTGCGTACCCGTCCCCGCAGCCGGCCGCTGCCGCCGCCTGGTCTGGGTCCATGCACTGGAGGTATTTCCCGCAGAAGCGCCCGGCCCGTCCGCATCTCTCCTTCACAGCTTCCCCCTCCTTTTCCGCCGTTCGATAGTAGCGCCCCCGCCCGGAAAAGTTGCATTCTCCCATGCACGGGTTTTTCAAAAAAAAATCAGAGGGCGCCGCGGCGGGGGCAGGAGATGCCCCGTCACGGTGTCCTCTGACTTTCAAATGTTCAGGCCCTCGCCTCTTTTCTCAGGCCACGGTCCCGGTATGCCGCTGCCGCAGCAGTTTCTCCACGGCCCCCGCGTCCCGCAGGCCGTACAGGATCATCCCCACGGCCTGGTCCGGGTGGTCATGGCCCTGGATATCGGTCTTGGGGTGGCAGGCCCGCCAGCGGAGCCGCCGGGGCGCCTCCTCGAACAGGCAGCTCCCCAGGACCAGGCACTTTTCCGCGGCCGTGCCCTCCAGCATCTGGTAGCCGTCGATCTTGGCCAGCTCCATGTAGTAGAACGTCTGGTCCCGGGTCAGCAGGATCACCCGCTGGTCCGTCACCCAGTAGCGCATCCCCTGCAGATTCCGGCGCTCCATAAAGGGGGATGCCAGGATCACGGCCATCACCAGCGCCACCAGCCCCACAAAGCCCATGCTGGGCTCCTCATTGCCGGTCAGGTACACGGCCAGGAGCGCGGCGCCCAGCACCGCGGTCACGATCCACTTGGTCAGGATCTGGGTCTTGATCTTCCCCTCCAGCAGGGGGAAGGGGGCCGGCTGCCCCTGCCAGCGGACCTGCTCGCCGGGCCGCAGATACGTCTTGAGTTTTTCCTCCATGTTGACACACTCCTTCTGTTTTTCGGCAGGTTTTCTGCCATTCCCCATTATACGCATCTGCCCGTTCAACTGCTGACAAGGTCTGCCGGCGGGCCGCTAACCGGATGCGAAAAGGATTCCGTTCTCTGTTTTTTCCTCTTAACGTTTCTTAGTGGAATCTTAACACTGTTTTCTGCTATAATAGATATCTGCCCGAGAATGAAAGGAGTGAACCTGCCTTGAAGGCTTTCAAAACCCGCATTCGCCATATCTTCGCCTTTTCCTGGCGGGACCTTCTGATCTCCGCCTTCATCTTCCTCTGCGCCACCGGCGTCTGCGCCCTGCTCCACCAGATGGCTGACACCACGGACGGCTTTGCCTCGCCCGTCTATGTGCTGGCGGTGCTGCTGATCTCCCGTTTTACAAACGGCTACCTCTTCGGGCTGATCGCGGCGATCCTGGGAGTCATCGGCGTCAACTACGTCTTTACATATCCCTATATGGCCTTCAACTTCACCATTTCCGGCTATCCGCTGACCATCTTCACCTTTCTGGTGGTCTCCCTGGTGACCAGCGCGCTGACCACAAAGACCAAGGAACAGGACCGGCTCCGGCTGGAAAATGAGAAGGTCAAGATGCGGGCGGATCTGCTCCGCTCCGTCTCCCACGACATCCGCACGCCCCTGACCTCCATCATCGGCGCCACCTCCGCCGTGCTGGAAAATCCAAACCTCTCCAAGGCGGAGCAGCAGGCCCTGCTGACGGACGCCCGGGACGACGCCCAGTGGCTGATCCGCGTGGTGGAAAACCTGCTCTCCATCACCCGCATCGGCAACGACCAGGCCCAGATCTCCAAGGAGCCGGAGGCGGCGGAGGAGGTCCTGGGGGAGGCGGTCCGGAAATTCCGCAAGCGATTCCCCGCCATCTCGGTGGAGGTCCACGTCCCGGAGGAGCTGCTGCTGGTCCCCATGGATCCCATCCTGATCGAGCAGGTCCTGTCCAATCTGCTGGAAAACGCCGCGTTCCACGGGGAGACCACCACCCACATCGTCCTCTCCGTGCAGCGGGAAAAGAACTGTGCCCGCTTCGTGGTCCAGGACAACGGCCGGGGGATCCCGCCTCAGAAGCTGCACTCCCTGTTTGACGGCGCCCTGAAATGCGACGAGTCCGCCCCCCGGGACGGGAAGCGCAACATGGGGCTGGGCCTCTCGGTCTGTATGGCCATTGTCCGTGCCCACGGCGGCACGATGGAAGCGAAAAACACAACTACCGGCGCGGCATTTTCCTTCTGCCTGCCGCTTTCAAAGGAGGATACGCTATCATGACAATCCGCGAAAAAATTCTGGTGATCGAGGACGAGAAGAGCATCTCGCACTTCATCTGCACTGTTCTGAACAACAACGGCTATGAGGCCATGCAGGCTCAGACCGGGGAGGAGGCCCTCTCCATGATCTCCTCCCACTGCCCGGACCTGATCATCCTGGACCTGGGCCTGCCGGATATGGACGGCCTGGACATTCTCCGCAGCCTGCGCAGCTGGACCAGCCTGCCGGTGGTGGTGGTCTCCGCCCGCTCCCACGAGCGGGACAAGGTGTCCGCCCTGGACCTGGGGGCGGACGACTACCTCACCAAGCCCTTCGGCACGGACGAGCTGCTGGCCCGGGTCCGCACCG
>OODJ01002906.1_pt1 | contig 10849 bp, 11 predicted proteins | sample 1671611 | NCBI WGS metagenome assembly OODJ01 (sample SAMN06348174, study PRJEB24527) | human gut metagenome | biome: human gut; feature: ankylosing spondylitis patient; material: feces | host: Homo sapiens | place: China | collected 2015-10 | reverse complement strand
AGCGGGCCAGCGCATCGCAGGCCACGGTGGTGTAGCTGTGGCCGATGTGCAGCTTATCGCTGGGGTAATAGATAGGGGTGGTGATATAAAATGTCTTGTGTTCGCTCATGGGGTTCTATCTTCCTTTCTTTTGGTTCTGCAGCTTCTCCTGCAAGCAAAAAGCGCTCCCGCCCTGCCGGGTATAACCGGACAAGGACGAGAGCGCTGAACCTTCGTGGTACCACCTTGCTTCGCTGCGCCCTTGCGGACGCAGCCTTTAGCCGACAAAAACCGGCCTTTGCGCGGTAACGGGCGCACCCCGTCGCAGGCTCATTGTTCACCTGCGCGGCTCCAAGACCATCTTCGGCACCGCGCGGCCTGCCCGGTTCCATCCTTCGGGCTTTCTGTCAGGCGCAGACGGTGCGTACTCTTCTCTTCACAGCCAATTTGACACAATTTTCAGTGTTGCTTCTATCATACGCAAAAAATGCGGATTTGTCAACAAAAAGATGCAGAATCGCGCTGTGCAATGCGTCTGCTGCCCGCATTTTGGTGCGCGGGCAACATCCGCCGCAGCGCTCAGCCTCAGACGGCGTAACCCTTGCTCTTGATGACCTCCACGACCTGAGAGACATATTTCTGGCAGGTGTCGTGGTCGGGAGCCTCCACCATCACGCGGACAAGGGGCTCAGTGCCGGACTCACGCACCAGAATACGGCCGGTATCGCCCAGCGCTTCTGCCACTGCCTTGACGGCCTCCTGCACTGCCGGGTCGTTCTGTGCAGCCTTTTTATCGGTGACGCGGACATTCTCCAGAACCTGCGGATAGATCTTCAGCGGCTCAGCCAGCTTGCTCATGGGCAGTTTTTTGGCCAGCATGACCTCCATCATCTTCAGGCTGGTCAGGATGCCATCACCGGTGCTGGCGTACTTGCTGAAGATAATATGACCGCTCTGCTCACCGCCAATACGGCAGCCGTTCTTAGCCATGTACTCATAGACGTACTTATCGCCCACAGCAGTTTTAGCGTATCCGATTCCCTGCTCATCAAAAGCCTTGTACAGGCCAAAGTTGGACATGACAGTGGTGACCACCGTGTTGTTCATCAGTTCGCCGTGTTCCTTCATGTAGCAGCCATAGATATACAAAATGTGGTCACCGGTGACGACATTGCCCTTCTCGTCCACGCACAGGCAGCGGTCAGCGTCACCATCGAAAGCAAAGCCGACATCCAGACCGTTTTCCACCACGAACTTCTGCAAGCCCTCGATGTGAGTAGAGCCAGCATTATTGTTGATATTCAGACCGTTGGGCTTGTTGTTGATGACATAGGTATCCGCACCCAGAGCATCAAAAACAGACTTAGCGATATTCCAGCTTGCACCGTTGGCGCAGTCCAGACCAACCTTCACGCCCTTGAAGGAGTAGATGCCCAGGCTGATCAGGTAGCCCATGTAGCGGTTACGGCCTGCCACATAGTCCACGGTGCAGCCGATATGCTCACGGTGGGCAAAGGGCAGTTCCGGCCAATCCTTGTCGAACACGTGGAGCTTGCCGTCGATGTAGTCCTCCACCAGCAGCAGGGTTTCCTCGGGCATCTTCTCACCGTAGCAGTCGATCAGCTTGATACCGTTATCATAGTACGGGTTGTGGCTGGCAGAGATCATGATGCCGCAATCAAAGTCGTCCACGCGGGCAATATAAGCTACAGACGGCGTAGTAGTGACGTGCAGCAGGTAGGCGTCCGCGCCGGAAGCAGTCAGGCCTGCGACCAGACTGTACTCGAACATATAGGAGCTGCGGCGGGTGTCTTTGCCGATTACAATGCGTGCAGGCTCGTTGTTGCCATTGCGCTCGCGGAGCATATTGTAATACCAGCCCAAAAAGCGACCAACCTTGTAGGCATGGTCGGCAGTCAGATCAATACCAGCTTCACCACGGAAGCCATCGGTTCCAAAATACTTTCCCATTATAGTTTTTCCTCATTCAAAGAGTGAATCAACGTTTATATGCTTTAGCCGGAGTATAATCCGTTGCCTGCCGCTCACCACGGAGAGGTAGCATATTTGAGCAGCACAGCCATGCTAATGCATGGCTATAATTTTAGAGTTTTTCTTCCAGTATATCTGCAATCCGCTCACAGGCGTGTCCATCGCCATACGGATTGCTTGCCTTACTCATTGCCTCGTACTCATCTTTATCAGAAAGCAGACGGCTGAACTCTTTATAAATCGTTTCTTCTTCCGTGCCAACCAACTTCAGCGTACCTGCTGCAATACCTTCCGGACGCTCCGTGGTATCACGCATAACCAGAACCGGTTTACCCAAAGAAGGAGCCTCCTCCTGAATTCCACCCGAATCCGTCAGAATTAGATAGCTACGGCTCAGGAAGTTGTGGAAATCTAGAACATCCAGCGGTTCAATAATGTGAATGCGATCGTCATTTCCCAGATACTCATTTGCGGTTTCGCGCACAGCAGGATTCATGTGAATGGGATAGATTGCCTTAACATCAGGATGCTCATCCATCACACGGCGGATTGCCTTAAACATGTGACACATCGGCTCACCGAGATTCTCACGGCGATGTGCAGTAATCATGATCAAACGGCTGTCCTTTGCCCATTCCAGTTCAGGGTGCGTATAGTTTTCCCGCACAGTGGTCTTCAAAGCATCAATAGCCGTGTTTCCGGTAACATAGATGCTGGCAGGATCTTTGCCCTCTTTCAGCAGATTCTGCTTAGAAAGCTCTGTAGGAGCAAAGTTGAATTTACTGATAATGGAAACCGCCTGACGGTTGAACTCTTCCGGATACGGGCTATAGATATTGTAGGTGCGCAGACCAGCTTCTACATGACCTACAGGAATCTGCATATAGAAGCAAGCCAATGCAGTCACGAAGGTCGTAGATGTATCGCCGTGTACCAATACTACATCAGGTTTTTCCTTTTCCAGAACAGCCTTGATGCTATTCAAAATATTGGTAGTTACGTCAAACAGCGTCTGCTTATCCTTCATGATGGACAAATCATAATCTGGTGTAACAGAAAACGCTTCCAATACCATATCCAGCATTTGACGATGCTGACCCGTCACACAAACTACTGTCTGTAATTCTTTTCGCTTTTTCAGTTCATTTACAAGCGGACACATTTTAATTGCTTCCGGTCTTGTGCCAAAGACCAACATTACTTTTTTCATATGTTCTCCTCCGAATATTATTCTTTATTTTTCACCAGCAATAGTTTACTTATCTCATATTTTTATCACTCGAATTAGCAGTAATATGGTTAGAGCAAGCTCTGCAAAAAAAGTTGCAAATGCAATGCCGAACATACCAAGCAGTTTCCCCAAAATAAAATATAATACTATAGACATTACCGCACTAATCAAAAATGCGTTACTGTATTCCTTCTGATGTCCTGATGCCACAAGAATCTGTATACCTAAAAAATTATTAACCACACTCAGCACAAACCACAGACACAGTGGAGCAAGAATCATACTACTATTTGAATACTCATCACCAAAAAGCAATGTAACAATAGGCTTATTGAGTAACATCAATACAACAGCCGCCCCAACAAACATCGGAACAATTATACAAGCAATCCTCTTTACTCGCTTCAGACCACTTTCCTTGGACTTGCCAAAGGCCACGCTGATATCCGGATAGGTTGCTTGACTAATAGGATTGAAAAACAATGCCATCGTATAGGGAATTTTATAGATAGCAGAATAGATACCCACTGCACTGCTGGTAACTGTCATTCCCAACACTGTAACACCAAAACCGCTCAAAACCTTTGACATAGCTTGAGAAACAAACAACGGCCAAGCCTCCTGAAGTGCCATTTTAATTTCTAAAAATTTACATAACTTTACCTCTACGCCATACTTTTTATGTGCTAAAACCAACCCAATAATTGCAGAAAGAATAAACGTAAAGGAATAAAGAAAGCAGTATAAATACACATCTGTTGATCTCTTTACCATCAAAAAAATCAATATCACTGATACTAGTCTTGACACTGCATTAATAAGAGTAATATACTTCATATCTTGCATTCCCTGAAAAAGCCATGTCAATTGGAACGCTACTCCAATAACCATAGAAAACAATATACACATACATACAAAATGTGTATATTCCTTTCCACTAAGCATATATACAAGACACATTGCAGCAAAAGAAAAGATCATCAATGCAATTCTTGCAGTAATAATACTACTATAGATTTTTTGAAGTTCTTCCCTTCCACTAGTCGCAATCTTTCGAGCCCCCCAGTAACCAAAACCATACTCTACAATAACTTGTAAATAAAGAATCCAGTTAAGAGCAAGAGAAAAGTCACCATATCCAGACGGGCCTAAAATTCTCGTTATATATGGTAATGTAAACATTGGAACAACAGTGTTAAATACTTGCAATACAAATAGCCAGAATCCATTTTTTATTAGTTTTGAAGTTGTAAGTTGCTTTATTACTTTACTAATCATGGTTAACCTCGTGTCTAGCTCAGCAAACTCCATGCTCGGCCATTTTCACAAAAGCATCATCAGTTTTCATTGCTTTTTAGTAGTTTTTTGAGTTTATTGCGAAAACTTGGCGTAGTGTTGAGTGTAATCCAGTTCTTAACATTTTCCTTAAAGGAATATCGATATTTATACTCATCAGCATTTTTCTCAGAATAGCCATTTTGAAATAACGCAATATAAAAATTGTCTCTTTCATCCGGTCGTGCAGTTGGATGATTCATTTGAGCATTTACAGAACACTCTTTTAAATAATCCGCTTTAATAAAGTCAACATTCTTCAGATTTCCAAATAAATGTTTTCCTCTTTCAGTATTGACACCCACAATAGACAAAGCTCGATCTTTTTTAAAATAAGAATCATATAACCTATGAGTACTAAGATCACCGAGAGTAATATCTCCCACACGATTTGCTGTAGTATAGGCACAATTATAGCAAGATTCTCTCAGGGAAACCTGACTTGAGAAGCATGCATAGTAAAAATCTCGATTTGTAGGTTGAATAATTTTATAGTTTCCTGATTTTTGGAATCCAAGTGCATAGCCATTTAATTCATGTTTTGTTCTATGCCGAAACTTTATATTGGAAACTTTACCATATTTGAATTTTACATGCTCCCTAAAAAACTTCGGACTTGGTACGCCATGACAAACAATATCAATTGTAACAAGGTTTTTGACATCAATTCCCTTTATCTTCATCGCTTTTTTTAATCCGGATACCTGACATGGTGTACCAGAAAACAAAACCTGACTTCCATTAGATAATAACTCACTAATCTTATCAATGATTCCATCCATGTTGCTTTGGACATATTTACTTCCCTGCAGACCTTCAAGTTCCTCTATATGATTGATTGCTACATGTTTTAGACAATAATCACTTTCCATCTTGGCACCAATCACCCATGAATTATTCCTAAGAAATTCTCTTGCAATTAATGCAAATATTCCACCTGAGCTGCTATTTTCTGATGTTGTTATATCTTGAGATGTCGCAGCATATCCCACAAGCGTTTTATTTTTAAACTCACCACTATTCAACGCCGGACAGCTTTTAATACACAAACCGCATTCAATGCATGGCAGCATAGCTAGTCACTTCCAGATGATATGGTGCAGGAATGTTCTTAATAAAAATACTCTTATCGTATTCTTTTTTAATATCTGCAAAAATATTTTCCGGATCCAGACCCATCAATACAAAGTAATAGCCAGTACCGGAATCGCGAATTGCCCTTGCCATCTCCAACATATAATCCCGGCTTTTCAAGATTCCCTGATAGATAATAAATTTCTTATCCTGAACCAGTTCAATTGCTTTCTTGGTTGCTTCAATAGATGGAGTCTTGCGTCTTGCGTCTTGAAAATCGTATGGTTTATTAGGCATAACATAAGGCAACTTCTTCAGACCATACCAGTTTCTCATAATAAAAGCTCTCGTTGTCTCGCAGCAAACAATGAACTTTGCATCTCCTGTGAGCATACTAAAAAGTCTGTTCTTAGTCTTATTGTCATCCAAGAGTTCCAAGGACGTCAGCGCGTAATTATATCCCTTCAACTTGCCCACCATCGGCATGGCAGTCTCTGCAGTTCCAAACCAAAACAGCGTTTGTGAAGCATCCTTTACAGTTTTCATTTTCTTTTTCACTGCAGAAGCAAACTGATACCAGTTATTGAGTCTATCCAGTTTTCCGGGCAGTTTTCCACGCTGTTCGTGAAGATCAACATAAGGAATATTTTCTGCATCAAAAATGGCCAGCAGCTGCTTAGCGCAAGAGCCATACCATACTTCAACATCCACACCGTTCTTCTTCAACATACGAATTTGTGCAATGCAAGGGGGATAAATATGTAACTCAGATTTCACTATATAGATAACTTTTTTCATCTCACTACCCTCTCATTATCGATTGCACTTTGAAGAAATGCCTTTGATGCATCTGCAGCCGATCGAATTTTGGGGTCTACTTCTGTGTAATCAATCTCTTCTTTTGGAATAACTGGTGCATCACCATAAAAAATTCTACTCTCAAGGCCAATCAAGGTCAGATAATCCCGAATTCTGGAATCAGTGCTTTGCCTGTTATTGATCACGGAATACATGGGCTTGTTAAATATTGTAGAGAAAACCGTACCATGATATCCGTCTGTCATGACAGCCGAAGCATGATACATATAATTCAAAAATTCTACCGGACTTGCATCATTGATAAAATTGCCACGGAAGGATTCTTTTTCCAAATGCATCCAAATATACTTAATTTTCAGTCCACGCTCTTTTGCAATCTGCTCTGCAATTGCCATGTTCTGCTTGATAGGTTTCTTATCAATGAGATAGCAAAACAGGTATTTTTCCTTAGCAAGCGGACTGCTTTTATCTACAAATGTTTCCCAATCTTCTCTTGTCAGTAAAAGGACCGGATCAACTGTGTCCACAACACTGTGCCCGCAAATTGCTTCTACTTTTTCTTTCGCGCCCTTTTCTCTCAAACCAACATACGGAAAATCCTTTGCGTATTTAGAATATCCACGAATATCCTCCAAAGATGACTCTCCGATACTTACTGAATAGCCAATCTTTATCGCCTTCGTCTCAAATGGGAAAAAGAACATCTCGTCAAAATCAAAGATATGCGGATTCCACACCTGATCACTGCCGGTGATAATGGCCCGATACTGTTCCCGGTCCACCAATGCTTTTAGCTGCTCCACATTTACAACTTTTTCTGTATGCGGAATATAATTTTCTACAAAATCTGCAAACCCTTTTTCTTTCCTGAGCCTCTGCTTTACAAATGGCAGCAATACAACATTTGCGGCAAAATAAATCATATTAATATCCGGATTCTTTGCCAATTCAACCGCACTTTGAATAGCAATTTTTGCGGCACCTCCGTTGATGACTGCCCCATCATAAACTATTACAATTGTTTTTTTCATATAGTCTCTCCTTTCTCATAATTTCTGCAAATCTCTTTAATGAACGCACCAACTTGCTGTAAATATTGCCACGATTTTTCAATCACTAGCGATTTTCATGCTTAAAATCATACGTCTATACGATTCTTCTAAGTCGACTTCTGGTTTCCAACCTAATTTTTTAAGCTTATCTGAATTTAGCTTCATCTTCGTGTCAGAAGCATATCCAAATGTATTTGATTCTGGTATATCAAGCACTACATTTATCTTGCCATCACCAAATTTTTCACACACCATTTTTGCCATATTTGCAATAGTAGAAGGTATAAAACCTTTGTGTCTTATAGCCCCTAATAATGTACCACCTGATAATGTATAATACAGACCTTCATTTTTGCAGAAATTATCAAATTGGATAAGGATATCCAATTCCGTTTTTTTACTTCATCTAATGTAAGATAATTCATTTTTTTCCTCTTTTTTACATTCTCTCAAACAGTTTCCCATGCTCTTCAGAAACTCTCCGAGCATTAAATCTGTTATGTACATCTTCCATGCCCTGTGCCACCAATCTATTTCTTAATTCATCTTCTCGATAGAGCCGTAGCACAGCCTCACTTGCTCCAATATCATCGTCAACTTCTACGAGCAGACCATTTTCTCCATCCCGGATTATATTCGGGATAGCGTCCACACTACTTGCTACAATGGGTTTACCTGCCATCATATATTCAGGAAGTGCTAGTCCGAAGCCCTCCCATCGGCTCAACAAACATGCAACATCAAAAAGCTCTACATAACTCATTGGGTTATCAACCCAGCCGGTAATATGTAAACTGTCCGAGAATCCATTGTCTGCCGCATACTTTCTAATATCGGATTCCTGATCTCCGTTACCGACGATAATAAAGTGTGCATTGGGAACTTTTTCCTTCACCTGCTTTGCCATCTTAACAAAGACATCCGGTGCCTTTTGAGGACTTATTCGTCCAACCATCCCAACAACAAATGCGTTTTCTGGAATGTTCAGGTCTCCCCTTTTAACTGTACCATGCACGCCATTTTCATAGGCCTCGATATCCACACCGTTAAAGATAACTTGCAGCTTTTCCTTTCTGCAAATCTTTTTATCCAATGCAGACTGCTTTTCCGCTTCTGAAATGCAGATAATCTTATCACAGAATGGAGCGGCAATCTTTTCAATAGCTGTGTACATTGCCTTTTTCTTCGCAGAGCATCGCATGTTAAACGCCCATCCATGTGGGTTATATCCACCCAGAAGCTGCGCTCCTTGACATATTTCACGTCCAAATCCATCCACTCCTCAAAAGAGAGGTCATTGCGGTGCGGGGCAATCTGCCAATAGCAACTCAGGCCGGGTGTCACATACAAACGCTGCTTTTCGTAGTCGCCGTACTGTTCCACCTCGCGGGGAAGTGCCGGACGGGGTCCAACGATGCTCATATCACCCTTCAGGATATTCCACAGCTGCGGCAGCTCATCAATGCTGGTCTTGCGGATAAACTTGCCCACACGGGTAATGCGGGGGTCGTCCTTGATCTTGAACACGGGACCATCCATCTCGTTCTGATCCAGCAGATCGTCCAGTTTTGCCTCTGCGTTGGGGCACATGGAGCGGAACTTATAGAACTTGAAGGGCTTGCCGTTGCGGCCAATGCGCTCCTGACTGAATACAGGGCCCGCAGACGGGTCGTCCACCACAATTGCAATAGCCGTAGCCAGCATGACCGGTGACAGCACCACCAGCGCCAGCGACGACAAAATCACATCCTGCGTCCGACGCCCGATCCAATACAGGCGATGGTCGCGCAGATTTTCCTTTCGGTCAACTTCAACTTCCTTATCGATTCCGACAGTATTCGTAGCCATTTTTTCTCCTCACATAAATCCTTGTCTATGCACTTCTTATCGTCATTTGTTTTATCGCAATTTTCAGAAATAGTGCCCTATCAACACGGCATATTTGCGATATGCAGTTTGCGGATGCTGCTTGCGCATTAAAAACACAAACTGCTATAAAGTAATCCCTTTAACTCACACCGTTCCCGCAAGCACCTTCCTTTTAAATAACCGTTCTCTCCCAAGACCTGCAGACCGTTTACCCCTGATCTCCAGGCAGACAAAAGCCCTCGGACGACAATTTCGCCCAAGGTCATTTCAAATGCAATGTGGCCGTAATGAAAACCAGAACGTCATGCTGCAGCTCAAGCGCCGCATGTGCATTGCTTCCAGTATGCAATATTTCACATTTTTGTAGAACCTCAACAAGCCCACTTCATTTTCACCTTTGCGCATCACGCCAGCAAGGGAAACAGCAGTGGGCTTTTTATTTTGATCTATCATTCGGGTTTCCTCATGATCTATCACATGATTGTTCGCAAACAGACATAAGCCCACTGGATTCACCTCCTTATCGCAATCAAGGCGTATCCTTCCATCACAAAACAGAGGATACCAGTTCTTCTACGTGGCCGTCTGAATTCTCTTATTATTCTATCATGGTTATATCTGGGAATCAATAGAAATCCGAGGAAATGTATCCATCCATGTTTTAGAAAAAAATGCGATTCAGCCAGAACTTTTTTGCACATTGCCCAGTTTCGCATGAAAGCTCCAGATGAAATCATCGATGGACAAAATGTGTGGTCATATAGTTGTCCAAGGCGCTGGAGAGTGCAGTCAGGTGTGATAGCCGCTCCGATGTAATGACAGCCGTTAAATAGAACGCGCCCCTCGCACTGAAAAGCCGGTTTATGCCGTCACATTGATCAGGAGTTCTGACGAGGCATATCGCACAGTACTACATAATTTTTACTCTCTTCCCTGCTGCCCCTATTATATATAGGTATAACTTGCATCCCGTTACTGCAGCTACCACCTGCTCTAAATCGGGCTATTTGTTCGCGCAAAAAAGCCCCTGCCGATCACATTTCTGTGAAAGACAGAGGCCTTCTGTTGCTAGATTTCAATCAGGTCTGGGGAGATGGAACAACTATCTCATTCTACCGGGTCAGTGTCCCCTTCCAGATTTTTAACTACCCCCGGGGTGTCTGACGCACTGAGCATCTGTTCTTGCTCCATGCGGCGGCGTACAGCTTCCACCACATAGGCGTTTACGCTTTGTCCAGCTTGCTTTGCTGCTTGTTTGATGCGTTCTTTTTCGCCCTTTTGCGTCACGAGCTGTGTGTACTCGTAATTTTCGTTATTCCATTTCCGTTTGCTGGCTGTACTTGTTTTTCCGCCCATCCGAAGCACCAACTTTCTGTTTACTCTTATAGAGATAATATCATATCTTTTCGAGCTGTCCATTCCGCAAATACTTCATGGAGTATGTGTATACTCATGCCATCGGGAACACCGGTTCTCACATCCGACCATTCACCAACGA
>OODJ01002900.1_pt1 | contig 10875 bp, 10 predicted proteins | sample 1671611 | NCBI WGS metagenome assembly OODJ01 (sample SAMN06348174, study PRJEB24527) | human gut metagenome | biome: human gut; feature: ankylosing spondylitis patient; material: feces | host: Homo sapiens | place: China | collected 2015-10 | reverse complement strand
CGTGCTGACAATACTCGGAGGGCAGCCTCCCGGGAAGATAAGTCGACGCCGACATAAATTACCGCCCACTAATACTGGGCGGTAGTAACATTCCTCCTTAGCTCAGTCGGTAGAGCATGCGGCTGTTAACCGCAGGGTCGTTGGTTCGAGTCCAACAGGGGGAGCCAAAAAGAGCAGGAAGACATTGGTCTTCCTGCTCTTTTTTTCTTTACCTACTGACCCAAACAGTGACCCTGCCACACACAGCCGCACCGGCTGTTAACTGGCTCGGAGCACCGCGCTGCCTGCGGCAGATGAAGCGGTGCTCTGAGCAGGAAGAAACAACGAGCATTGCGAAGCGCTCCAAGCGAGCAAGGCGACTATGTTTCTGACCGAAAGGGTCGTTGGTTCGAGTCCAACAGGGGGAGCCATCTCAGAAGCCTTGAGCCTCAACGGGTTCAGGGCTTTTTCATTTTTTAAAATAGCTCGAAATTCCCATGTGTCTAACATTTTGTCTAACACGCCTGAGCTAAAGTTTCGCGAATAATTTCAGAGGTCATCTTTTTCCTCGACAAATCAAGGTGTCCATATATATTACAAGTCATCTTTATATCGGCGTGACCCATCCAATCTTGGACGTCCTTGAGCGAACAACCTTTGGCGAGAAGAAGGCTCGCACAACTATGTCTTAGATCGTGGAATCTTATATGCGGGAGATTATATTTTCTCAATAGGTCTCCGAATTTGTGCGATATATATGACGGGTCATACATTGCGCCATTCGCCCATTTGAAGATATAATCATTCTCCACATAGGTGTCTCCAAAGAACTCTCTGTTCTTCTGTTCCTCTTCTTTGAGCTGAAGCAGTAGCTCTCTAATTTCAGGAAACAGCGGAAACGACCGATAACTTGATTTGTTTTTGGTTTTGTCTTTTTCAACAACCTTGGTTGACATAGAGACCGTGTGGCGTATAAGGATAGTATTTGTGTCAAAATCAATGCTTTGCCACTGTAGACCCAAAACCTCACTGCGCCGCAGTCCATACATGACTGTAGTTTGGATGAGCGGATGCAAAGGTTCGTCCTTTATGGTCTCAAGCAGAGTGTTAATTTCACTGGCGTTATACCACTCATACTCCCGTCTCTCAAGTTTTGGGAGCCTCACGAGTTCACAGGGATTAGACCTTATGAGCTTATGCCGCATAGCCTCCTTAAAGGCAAGCTGAAGAACATTCTTGTGCAGACGAAGGGTTTTAGGTGATAGACCGCCATTCCCATCTTTTCTGCCGTGGGTCGCCTTATAGTCAAAATATTGCTGTATATTGTCAAGGTTGGCATCCACTAATTTTATTTTGTGTTCCTCAAAATACGGTTGAACATGAGAATCGACTATAACCTTATAACCGTCCCAAGTTACAGTATCTATAAACGGCTTAGTCTCCGTGAGCCACTGGTCTAAGTAGTCCGAGATAAGTATATTGGGTTCATAAATCAGCTGAGCACTTTCATACTCGCTAATTATTGACCGCATAGCCGCCTCAGCTTTACGCAGATTATTCTTTACTTCATAACCTGTGTAAACCCACTTCTGCTTACGCTTTCCAGTGTTGTCTACGAAATTCAGAACGGCATAATATTTGCCGCGTTTTGCTTGCAAGCTTCCTGTCAATTAAATAATCTCCTTTCTGTAGTCCGCTTGCTGTTGTACGGTCATTTTAGCACAACAGCGCAAAATGTCAACTACCGGCAGAAAGAAAATTTTCAATACTCTTTTTAGTAATTAAGTAGCTTGTACCTATACGAACAGAGGGAATAGTGCCGTTATGTACAAGGTCATACGCAGCCTTTCTTCCTATTCGCAACATTGTCTGCATCTCTTTAACAGTTACCACATCAGGATAATTGTCAAACAATCAAATCATTCCATTCCTATATTTTTTATCAGTGCCCTGCGGAAACTGTCTACTCCTCATCAGTGGAGCGACTTTCTATCCGCAGGGTCTTTTAGTTCCCGCCGCGAGTTCACGGCTTCGTAAACCCTACGACTCGTCTACCGCTTATGGTGCGGCGCATCCTCGTAGAATGTAATCAATAACTGCATAACCGCCATTATTGCAGTTTGCAAAAATATGTAAATTTTCCATTTAAACTCCTGCACCCATAGTTAATGGCGAGATGGACAGTCTATCTCGCCATTTTTAAGTCCCTACTTACGGCAAGAGATTTCCGCTTTTTTTAAGTCCCAACTTACGGTATGGGATAACCGCTTTTTTAAGTCCTGCTTTTACGGCGCAGGATCTCCGCTTAGACGTGGGTGACAGAAGTATCGTTATATCACGCCGAGGCTCGCGAGCAGCTGGATAATTGCCACAATAGCAATACCACCAGTGAGAGCAAAGACGTTTAAAAAGTTGTAGATCAATGCAATCAGCATAATATCTCTCCTTTACAGGTCGGCGTAGTCGGGCTCAGTGCTCGGGAAGAACGCTATACCCGGCACGAACTTAATAACATCCGACGGCTCCGGCACACACATCTCTCCCGTTACCGGGTGTCGGTAAGGCTTCGGCTTACGCCTGACCTTCTGAAATGTACCAAAACCATATATTGACAGCTTATCTCCGTCATTAACGACCTTGGAGATAGCGTTGCACACTGCATTAATGCAGAACTCTGAATCACCGAGGGTGAGAGAGTTATCTTTCGCCACAAGTCTTATAAGTTCCTTGCGATTCAAATTATCTTCCTTTCTTTCCTCAAAAGGCGACAAGCTTCGTCGCCGACTCAATGTTATAACCATCTTTATCGAGACACACATAAATACAGCCCTGCTGCTGAGAGTTAACCAACGCGCCGTCACCATATCTCATTTTCTGTGTCTCACACGCCGCACCCTGCTCATACATAGTGGTGTTTCCGATTTTATATGAACCGAGTCTGTGCGTATGCGCCATTACAAGGCAGTTGAAATCATACCCCTCATTGCGGAACCACAGCACAGCTTTCTCCGCCGTCTTCATAGGTGAACTGCTAAAAGCCTTCGGGTGAACAAACATTACATGACCTATCTGCGAAAACCACTCGCCAGTATAAACGACTTCGATATCATCGAATGTCTCACGCAGCGGCTCAAACCATGTCTTAATATGATTGCGACGGTCGTAATGATAGAAACCATCAACGAAGATGTAGTCCAGTGCCGTCTCAGGCATAAGCTCCTGAAGGTCTGAATCGAGGTGGTTGGCGAGATATGCTCCGAGGCGAAGCTCATGGTTGCCGTAGTTTGCGATGACCTTCTTCGGTTTTATGTAGTCAATAAGGTCTATAATGTACTGCCGACCCTCAACCAGTTCCTCGATACACGGTATGCGATACGACTTCGAGAATTTGGATATCGACTGACAATCAAATATATCTCCGTTGAGCTGTAGGATGTCTACACGCCCGACATACTTTGAAAATGTCTCTATAGGCTTTGCGAACGGGAAGTGCAGGTCTGATATAGACAGAACCCTCGTCGCCACGCCGCGCTCAGCTATCTCACGTTCATAGTTGCGACCGCGATTGAAAGCGGCAAATTCTTTTCGATAAGCACTCTCGCCGAGCGTCTGACCGCTTTCTGTATTGAGCAACTCGGCTATCTGGTCGCAAGTGAGACCATAAATTTTCTTGTTGTCGAAGAGCCGAACGAAGTAGTCAACATAGGACTCTCCGCTCTGCTTCTTAGCGAAGTCTTCCATCAGCGGCTCACCTCCACGGTTCGTGGCGAAGCTTCTTTAGGTAGCGCATCACCTTAAAGCCCTCGGTGCAGTAATATGTTTTCTTTCGACTGGGAGCGTAGCGGTTCGTTACCGTTATATGCGTTCCCGGAAACTTCTTTCTAATCTTAAAAGCTTCCTCCTGCGAGATTTTAACTATATGAACCATTCCTTTTTATCAATTTGGAGCGAGTTTTCTTACCCCTCTCCTATTGTAACCGCACGGGACGCCCCTAAAATTTGTCGCATAATACGGCTATTTTAGGGGGTCGTTTATCCCGTTTGGGTCGGATTTTAGCCTATTTTTTGTAAATTTTTGCGTGATTTGTTGTCAATTTACGCGAAATATTTATATCGAGTGTATCTCTTTCCATATAGCTCAACATCACCCTCGTCGTCTTCTGCGAGCAGTCCGATAGGTTCTGCACCCGCTTCGAGAACCTCATAGAACGAGGTGTTGGGGTAGCCAAAGAGTATGTTAAATATCTTACGCTGAATCTGAGAATAACGAGGTTCTTCTATCTGGCGCAGGAGGTAGACCATATCGCTCTTGGTGAACGACATATTGCCCACATATTCTACGCACTCCTGCCTGATGTCGCAACACTGCATCTGTTTGACGGAAGATTCTATGTCCGAAGCATATACACTTTTTATCTCATTTGTCATGTCTGTTACGGCATTGATGACACGGGTGACTTTCTCGTACTGTCTGCGATGAACATCTATGCCATTACCCACAAGAGCGGAGAAGGGGAGGTACTCCTGTTTCTTTCCTATCTCTTCTCTCTGAGCCCTGTACGAATTAATACAAGTCTGCACATAATCCATGGTCGTCAAATGCTTCTTGTAATTCTTTCGCTTGCGGTCATAGTAGCCTTTGCCGATATCCTTCGCCTTGAAGAAGTTGGGTTTAATAGCTCTTCCGTCATCGCCCTCAATCTTATATTTATCACGCAGTCGGCGAAGCTCTTTAGCATTATTGATATTGAACTCTTTCTTTGCTTTGTCGATTTCAATGCCGCTCATAATATTCAAGATACATACATCTTTATATATTTCCTCAATATCACTATAACTGCCACCACGATTAAGGACATCCCATATGCGGGTATTGAGCTCCTGACTGAGGTTGATGATATCGCCTATAAGATTGTTGCTCGTTTTAACATCAAGGTCAACCTGCTCGTCGTGAGTGTACCTGCGTTTTTTCTTAACGGACGAGACATCCGGAACCGCTATCAAAAACTTACCTTCGTTCTTAAGCGCGGTATTGATAAGGTGAAGATTATCCGTAACAAGCGAGGTGTCTGAATCAAAATCGCAACCAGATAATTCGTTTAAGACATTTTCACCAATGCTGTTTATACAGACTATCTCGTTCGTCAGATTAAAGTAGCGGTCGATCTCGCTACACTCCACATTCGTCGGAACCCACACATTGCTCATTGAGATATGGGGGCTGCGCGAACCTACAAGCCTCTGCCCGTACCCGAACCTCTTCGTATGTATGTTGCCAACACCCAGCACCGACACGCCGTCGAACTTGCCGATGCTCGCCTGTAACATCTCAACTGGATTGCCAAACAAGGTTTCGTAATTGCCCTCGACAAGCACATGACCGAGCCTAAGATTTTTTGTAAAAGACTTAAGAATATCTATCTTGAAGTCATGATAAAGCTTCGTCTGCGCAAATCTGTCATTGAGACCGAGAAGCTTATATACAACATCATTCTTCGACTCAGCAGGGGAGATGTCGAATTCGTCTTCTATCGGATATTTGATATGGTAGCGCAGAACTGCGGGGTCTGTTCTGATAGCTGTCATATAGTCAAATGTCTCCTTGAGGAACGCCGCCGTCTCAGCCTTGTCCATCTGCAAGCTGTTGAGAAGCTGATAGTGCGTCTGCACCATGCGTCCGTCAAAAAAGTGAGTCGGCTTATCATACTTAACAACGCCAAAAGTATTGTCGATGTGCTTCATCCAATCGTTTATCGTCCCGAACTTCAGATACTTGATACTGCTCGGCGTGGTTACTATCTTTATATCTTCCACACGCTTCGCTTTAGTGTAGCCCTTTAGCTGACTCACCTCTGTTATGCCGTGGTCGGCAAACCACTGCTGCAAGTTTGTATTGAAGCAACAGCATTTAAAGAAGAGGTTGCGGAGTAGTATCATGCCCTTATCGCTGTATTTGCCCATAGCTGATATATCTATAAGTCCCTGTCCGTCCCAGATAGAGTTGGTTATCTGTTCGTCTTTTTCTTCGGCGATTAGGTGGTCGCCATCTTCGCTGACGGACATAACCCTATCGAAGAATTTGCTCTCGTAGTCGTCTATCACGAGAATGTTCTCGGGGTTTATTTCCAGTATATCAATAATAGAGCTTGACGGCAGAGAGATATACGACTCAAGCGCAGCAAGGTCTACCTCTTCACCCTCGGCGACTTTCAGTCCACACATCTCCCACTTGTGCATACGAGCATACAGCTTCTCGTCAATAAAGAGACACTTGCCAACGCGAGAACTGCCGCTTGACCTCTTCCACCTGACATACCTTACTCCATTACACACAAAGCCGTCATTATACAGTGTCCTGCGCAACTCCGCTGTGCTCTTCAGCGTCTTAGGTGTTTTGATAAGCGTGTATACGCCACCTTCAAAACCGAAGTATTTACCGAGCACCTCGTCAGATACCGGATATTCCACAGGCTGTCCAAGTATTATTCCCACCAGCTCGCCGTCTTTTATAGCCACGCAGTCATTGAAGTTAAGGTCTGAGTCTTTATATCCAAAGCGAATATACCTATTTCTGCCGGCTTTATTAAACTCCGCCACCGAGTATTTAAAGGTTACATTTATTACACGCGAGGTATACTCTTTCTTTCTTCCGTAAAAGCTGAAGTTAGTGCGGCGGTACACTTTCTCATAAACCTCGCGCAGTTTTATCTGATCTAAACTGTAATCGAGCGTGTTGGCGTATCGTCTATAATTGACCTTGCCGTCTTTATCCACCAACGAATAACCTGTGTCGGGGTACAGCTCATTTGTTATGTATATATCCTTAGCGTCGATACCCGGTATATATATTGTATTACCTATAGTTAATTCTCCTCATCCATATCCGTATTTATGGCTTGATTTCCATAGTCTATGTAAGCGACCTCATCCCAACTGCCGTGGCAGGGGTAGTCGTTGTCGTCGTTGCCGCAGCGGTTAATCCACGGGCAACCCTCACAAAACCCTCTATTCAACTTCTTTCTCTAATCCTTTCTGTAAAATGCCGTTCACACCTCTTCCCTAAATATCAGCCATATCTCATTTCGTCCGAGTTTTGCTGTCTATATATTACAAACTTCGGTTTAAAGTGTCCCGGTAGGGTAGTTTATGCCCCAAGTCTAACATCTTATCTTTACTGGTTCTTTCACGCGCATACCATAGGTGCGCCGATAAACCCCTTTTCTATAAGCTTCTTGTGGAAGAACTGCTTGCCCTGCGGCGTAAAGAGCACCCTTACCGATACGATATCCGACTTAGTGTACCAATCTTTTGTCTCGAATAAGCCCTCGTTGCTCTTCTTTGCGTAAGGACGAAGCTGTTTGGTCGGAGTGCGGTACAGGTACTTTTCATCTATCAGAAAGTTAACAAACTTACGCTCAGAGATACCAAGTTCTTTGGCGGTGTCTCGAAGCCCTGTACATTTATTAGGGCTAACAAACGTGTCGTAGAAGTCCGCCTTCGGCTGAGCGACATCGAGCTCGCTTTGCAGACCAGAAATTTTGGCTTCCGCTAATCTAAGTTTGCCTTCTGCAAATTTAAGTGCTCTCGCCATTATCATGTCTGGATCGTTCCACGCTTTTTCGATTTGTAAAAAATATTGCCTCGCCTGCTTACCCCTTTTGTTGCGCTGAAGCATACAGATCTCTTTTGCCATATCGATGGTGAGCTGCGCATCCTGTCTCGGCTTGCCCGGTAAGCCGTCAGACCTATTCGACAAAAATGTCGAATAGTCCTCTCCCTCAGCAAAACCGTATTCGCACATTTTCGGGAACCATTTGTCATAGGGAGTTCCGACTTCAAGAAATTCGTGCAGATCTCTCGCTAAGACCGTAGGTCTGTCGCTTTCATAGTTGATTTTGATTAATTCGTTCATTTCATTTTCTCCTTTATTTATAATGTTAAAATTTGCAGGGAGTAAGGATGTCTGCCGTAACCCAGCGTTTAAAAGCTTTGGCATTAGGGAGCTTGCTCGAAATGATGAGACTGTAAAGACCCGATTCATTGATAATGGTCATCTCCTGTGTTCCTCCAAGGGTGTCGCAATTCGCGACGCCCTTATCTTCTGCGTCCACGTGCTTACTAAGTGCGTCTCTTGGATTACTATACCCGAGCACAAGGGAGTAAAGCCCGGACTCGTTAATAATTGTTCCATCCCCTTGTCGCCCTAAGTTGAACTTAGCCCGCTCGTCCTCATCGAAATGGTCTGTATCTTTATACTCAAGGTGGGCATATTCCCATTTTGGGAACCCGCTTATTTTTGAGCGAGTTCAACTTAACCTCACTTCTCCGCCCTGTACTTCGCCAACGCCGCCGTCGCCTTGCGTTTCTGTTCTTCGGAAATGCTTCGAGCGGCGTTCTTTCTTATAGTAACTGCGGAAGGGATAGCCTTTAGAATCATCCCGCACACAGCGCCGTCGTCGTAAACCGTCTGCTCTATAGGAGTCCAACCCTTACGCAGCGCGGCATTGAAGTCTTTCGGAACGGTGCTGTCCATTACCCAGCCGTCGCCACTTCTATATATGTGCGTCTCTCGCTCACTCACAGATATCTTACTCGTAATCGTCTTCGTCTTTATCGTCATTCTGAACCCTCTCCATCCAATCTTTTAAAAGTGTCCTCATTCTTCTGCTCGGCACATACAGCCATATCTCTTCTCCACGCCTTATAGCCGACCTCCATATCCACTGCAACATAGTTGAAAGGGCGTACATATCTTGGTCTACCTCTACGCCAAACTTCTCATACACACGCCTCTCCGCGACATTCATAAACAGGTTGACGGCGTAGGCGAGATACCTCTTGTTGATGTATGAGTTAGTAGCCCTCTCGTTGAAGACGACATAACTCTTGGTGTAGCCTTTGCCCTTAACCTTATTACAGGCGCTCTTATAGGTTCCCCACATACGCTCGTCCGCAGGTGAGTTTTTCCATATATGCTTGTAGCAGTTGGCTACATGATTCTTAACAGCCTTGAGCTCGCCATCCTCACCAGCCTTGCGTCTCTGATACCAATTCATAGACAGCGCATGGGGCGGGTCGCCTATACGGTTGAGCTTTGGCGACTCTACTATATGTATAAGGTCTTTGATGTGCTTGGTGTATTCCGGCACATAGTCAGTGCTACTTGAGAAGCGATAAACGCCGTCCTTTAGCGACACACCTATATATGTATAAGGGATTTTATAAATCTTCATAAAATAGCAAAGCGCCTGTCCGGTAAACAAATACGTTAGCACGAACACCTCATCGAACGAGGTCAACAGCTCCTGCGGCAGAGCCCAATAATAAAGCTTCTGCCCCTTTTGTCCATCAACACACAAAATATCGCGGGAGCGGAACATCTTCATCTCGTCCTCAAATTTGCCTGAGTCGTACAGCTTGTCTGTCGCCCGATATGTCGTGCCGTCTGATTCTAAAAAGCCTGTAGCAACAAGCCCGCCAACATCATTGGTCTTCATTTGACTCTCGATGAGAATATCCAAGCTCTCGTCTATGATGAGGGTATAGCCAAGCTCTCTAATCATCGCCAGCGTATCACGGTTGTAATTTCTGAAAGCCGCGTGGGTTGTCGTTATGTTGCGCCCCTCGCTTATAAGAGCTGCTGTGTGCTCTGTCTTTCTGAAATGGTATTCGCTCAGTTTGTTGCTCGGCTCGACGAAGTGCAACTCCGGGCAGCCCTCTTTGATACGATTGCTCTCCGCCAGATACGGCGTGATGTAAATGAATTTCTTCTCCTTGTGTTCGTTCATATAGGTAATAGCAGCTTCGGTTTTGCCGGTACCCATAATCGCATCGCATACCTTGACTTTGATAGTGTTTTCCTCCTATTTTGAACTTATTTTTTTAAAATGGTTCCAAACTGGCTCACAGCCCTTGTGTATCAAGGCATCTGAGCACCCCCTCTCTTAAAAAACAATTTTGTGTTATGTGAAGGTCACAAGTCCACTAACGTGTCCTTGTTCGCCACATAATTCCGTCTACGGAGTAGGCGGGTGGAAGGCTTCGCCTTATTTCTAAAGGAAGACTGCATCCTCGGTTCGCTCCATCTTGAGGCGAACTCAGCAAGCCTTTAACTGCGCTGCGCTCCGTTTCCGTTCGCCTTATTAGTGTCGCTCACCTCGGATTTGCCTTGAAACGGCTTACGCCGTAGCCTGTACCACCATGTTATGTATATACCTTACACCCGAGGTTGGCTGATTTACCAAAATCTGAAGGTTAAATTTATGAATAAATTATTAACAGAAGTAGAGGGTAGAAGCTTAGCGCGTAGCGATAAACATAAATAAAAAAAACGCGCCCTTCGGCGCGTAAGACGATCGTACATATATAGAACTTGTAGAAGCTTTCTTCGAAGACGTCAGCCTGTACATACCAACCCTGATGGGTCTATAGGCTTATACCACGGACGAAAGACCGCTCGTAAGGTAGACTTTAGGGATTTTAGCCTGTACCACATCTTTATCTCGGATGCTCGTAGGGGTAACTTTGTGCGTAGAGCGGGCTTTTACCAGTTTTTTTAAAATTTTAAAAAGCACCAATCTACCTGACCCGTAGAAGATACCCTCCACTATGGGCGGGATTTGTGTAGTTCTGAGGGTCTATTTTGACGACGTGTGAGTGGGGTTGATTAACTAAGCGGTTTTTCACGATTATTTTTCTACTATAGGTTTAAAATGGCCCCCTTGCGGGGGATAATCCATAAAGGCATCACGGATGGAAATTTGAGCGGATTTGCGGCACGGCAGATTTTTCACCGCAAAGCGCACACAGTTCACTTACTCAAAAACCAATATCACGAAAATATGGAGGTAAAAAGTTGATGAAATCCAATCTGAGAAATGAGATCAAGTCGTACAT
>OODJ01002886.1_pt1 | contig 10912 bp, 11 predicted proteins | sample 1671611 | NCBI WGS metagenome assembly OODJ01 (sample SAMN06348174, study PRJEB24527) | human gut metagenome | biome: human gut; feature: ankylosing spondylitis patient; material: feces | host: Homo sapiens | place: China | collected 2015-10 | reverse complement strand
ATCATCACCCTGGGCTTCGGCATGATCATCGTCAACATCATCAACAACCTGCCCTTCTGCGGCCAGCAGGGGCTGGGCCAGGGCTCCGCCTCCTCGGCGCTGTACGCCACGGGCCTGGGCTTCTCCAACGATGAGAAGATGCAGTACCTGTGGCTGGTGGCGCTGGTGGTGATCCTGTGCGTGGCGGCCATGTTCATGTTCGTCCGCTCCAAGTACGGCCGGGCCATCCGGGCTATCCGGGACAATGAGATCGCCGCCTCCGCCTCCGGTATCAACGTCAACTACTACAAGGTGCTGACCTTCACCATCTCCGCCTTCTTCGCGGGGATCACCGGCGCCCTGTACGCCTGCTGCAACGCCTCCCTGACCACCACCTCCTTCGCGTTCACCAACGGCTCCATCCTGAACTCCGTGTTCATCGTGGTGATGGTGGTGGTGGGCGGCATGGGCTCCCTCACCGGATCGGTCATCGCCGCCGTGGTGATGTTCCTGCTGAACTACACCATCAAGAACGGCGCCTGGGTGGCGGCCCTGCCGGCGTTCTTGCAGAACGTGTTCACCTATCCCATGCTGGTGTACTCCATCGCGCTGATCATCGTCATCATGTTCCGGCCCAAGGGCATCATGGGCAGCCGGGAGTTCGCCCTGTGCGACATCCCCAGGTGGCCCGCCCGGATCCGGGCCTGCTTCGCGGACGCGAGGGCCGCCAAAGCGGCGAAAAAGGAGGTGTCCTTCCATGGCTGAACAGAAAACGCCCATTCTGGAGACCCGGAAGCTGGGCATCACCTTCGGCGGGCTGAAGGCGGTGCAGGACTTCAACATCCAGATCTACCAGGGGGAGCTGGTGGGGCTCATCGGCCCCAACGGCGCCGGCAAGACCACGGTGTTCAACCTGCTCACCGGCGTGTACGTGCCCACCGAGGGCACGGTGCTGCTGAACGGCGTGCCCCTGAACGGGAAAAAGACCCACCAGTTCGTGGCCGCCGGCATCGCCCGGACCTTTCAGAACATCCGCCTGTTCGGGGACATGACGGTGCTGGAAAACGTCAAGGCCGCCTTTACCAAGGACATCTCCTACCACCTGCTGGACGCCCTGTTCCGCACGCCCCGCTTCTGGCGAACGGAGAGCGGGCTGACGGAGAAGGCCATGGATCTGCTGGCGATCTTCAACCTGGCCGACAAGGCGGACTGGAAGGCCTCCAGCCTGCCCTACGGCCAGCAGCGCAAGCTGGAGATCGCCCGGGCCCTGGCCACGGACATGAAGGTGCTGCTGCTGGATGAGCCCGCCGCCGGCATGAACCCCACGGAGACAGCGGAGCTGCTGGAGTGCATCAACACCATCCGGGACCGGTTCGGCGTGGCCATTCTGCTGATCGAGCACGATATGTCCCTGGTGATGAACGTGTGCCAGCGGATCCAGGTCATCGACTACGGCCAGACCATCGCCGCCGGCCTCCCGGCGGAGATCGCCTCGAACCCCCGGGTCATTGCCGCCTATCTGGGCGAGTGAGGAGGGAGAACCATGCTGGAAATCAAGGATCTGAATGTATTCTACGGGGCCATCCACGCCCTGAAGGGCATCTCCCTCACCGTGGCGGACGGGGAGCTGGTGTCCCTGATCGGGGCCAACGGCGCCGGCAAGACCACCACCCTCCACGCCATCTCCGGCCTGCTGCCGGCGGCCTCCGGCTCCGTCCTGCTGGACGGGAAGGACCTGCAGAAGGTCCCGGCCAACACCATCATCGGCCTGGGCATGGCCCACGTGCCGGAGGGGCGCCACGTCTTTGCCCGCATGACCGTGGAGGAGAATCTGCGGATGGGAGCCTACATCCTCCGGGATCAGAAGCGGATCGCGGAGAACCTGGAGATGGTGTACGGCCACTTCCCCCGGCTGAAGGAGCGCCGGCGGCAGCTGGCGGGGACCCTCTCCGGCGGCGAGCAGCAGATGCTGGCCACCGGCCGGGCCCTGATGACGAATCCCAAGATCGTCCTGATGGATGAGCCCTCCATGGGCCTGTCCCCGCTGCTGGTGAAGGAGATCTTCTCCATCATTCAGGAGCTCCACAAAAGCGGCATCACCATCCTGCTGGTGGAGCAGAACGCCAAGATGGCCCTGGCGGTCAGCGACCGGGCCTATGTGCTGGAGACGGGCACCATCTCCATGGAGGGGCCCGCGGCGGAGCTGGCCGCCGACGACCGGGTCCGCAAGGCATATCTGGGCGCGTAAAAGGAGGCAGAGCATATGGAGCGCTTTATCATCACCGTGGCCCGGGAGACCGGCAGCGGCGGCCACAACATCACCCGCAAGCTGTCGGAGGCCCTGGGCATCCCCTATTACGACCGGGACCTGCTTCGGAAGGCCTCGGAGGTCAGCGGCATCCACGAGGGGCTGTTCGGCGCCGTCGACGAGCGCATCGGTCTGCGGGAGATGCTCTCCGCCGCGGAGAAGGTGTACACCGGGGAGATCCTGCCGCCGGACAGCGACGACTACATCTCCACCCGGAACCTCTTCAGCTTCCAGGCAAAGATCATCAAGGAGCTGGCGGACAGCGAGAGCTGCATCATCCTGGGCCGCTGCGCCAACTACCTGCTGATGGACCGGCCCAACGTGCTGAAGGTGTTCATCCACGCCCCGCTGGAGGCCCGCCTGGCCCGGGTGGGCTCCTACTCCATGGCCTGGAGCCAGCGGGAGGTTGCCAGACATATCCGGGTGGAGGACCACCGCCGGGCCGCCTACTACCACTACTACACCGGGGAGGAGTGGCGGGACGCCGCCGGCTATGACCTCTCCCTGGACTCGGAGAAGCTGGGGGAGGACGGATGCGTGGAGTTCATCCGGAAGGCCCTGCCCCTCTTCGTGAAATAAACCCCGGCATAGGAGGCATCATCTCATGCGTTTTTCCAAGCGAATTTCCCAGATGGACACGTCCGATCTGCGGAACGTCCTGGCGCTGACCGCCCGGCCAGACATCATCTCCTTTGCCGGCGGCCTGCCGGCGCCGGAGGCGTTCCCGGTGGAGGCCATGCGCCGGGCCACCGACAAGGTCTACCGCACCCGGGGAGCGGCCGCCCTGCAGTATGGCTCCTCCCTGGGGCTGGCCTCCCTGCGGGAGAAGCTGGCCCTGCGGCATCAGGCCCAGGGCATCTCCTGCACGGCGGACGACATCCTGATGGTCAGCGGCTCCCAGCAGGGGCTGGATCTGGCGGGCAAGGTGTTCCTGGAGCCGGGGGACGTGGTGCTGTGCGAGAATCCCACCTACCTGGCGGCCCTGACGGTCTTCCGGGCCTACGGGTGCCGCCTGCTCCCCGTGGAGACCGACAGCCGGGGCATGGTGCCGGAGGACCTGGAGCGCAAGCTCTCTGCCCACCCGGAGGCCAAGCTGATGTACGTGATCCCCACCTTCCAGAACCCCACCGGCAAGACCTGGTCCCTGGAGCGCCGCAGGGCGGTGCTGGCGCTGGCGGAACAGTACGGCCTGCCCATCCTGGAGGACAATCCCTACGGGGATCTGCGGTATGAGGGGGAGGCCGTGCCCACCCTGAAGTCCATGGACACCGCCGGAATCGTCACCTACATGGGGTCCTTCTCCAAGGTGCTGAGCCCCGGCATCCGCCTGGGCTGGCTGATCGCGCCGCCGGCGCTGCTGGGGAAGTACGCCAGCGCCAAGGAGTGCACGGACCTTCAGGCCAGCACCCTGTCCCAGATGGTGGTGGACACCTACCTGGAGGACAACGACCTGGACGCCGGCATCCGCCGGATCAGCGCCCTGTACAAGGGGCGGCGGGATTTGATGCTGTCCTGCCTGGAGCGGGGCCTGCCCGACGGGGCCTCCTGCACCCATCCCCAGGGAGGGCTCTTCCTGTGGGTGACGCTGCCGGAGCGGATCGACACCACCGCCCTGCTGCCGGAGGTGGCGGAGCGCAAGGTGGCCTATATCCCCGGCGCCTCCTTCTTCGCCGGCCGGGATGTGCGCTGCTGCCTGCGGCTGAACTACTCCAACGCCGCGGAGGAGCAGATCGTCCAGGGCGTGGAGACCATGTGCCGGGCGTTCCGGGACGCCTTGGAAAAGGGGTGAGGGGGATGGAGATTCAAACCGTCAGCATCCTGGGCCTGGGGGCCGAGGGCAGCGTGGCCTTCCGGGCCCTGGCGGGCAGGCCCTGCCAGGTGCGGATCCTGGCCCGGGGAGAGCGGGCGGAGCGCCTGCGGCGCCAGGGCATCACCATCAATGGGGAGACGTATCCCCTCCACGTGGCGGAGCCCGGCGCGGAGCCGCCGCCCCAGCTGCTGATCGTGGCGGTGAAGAGCTATCAGCTCTCCGCCGCCCTGGAGGACATCGCCGCCGAGACCGGGCCGGACACCGTGGTGATGAGCCTTTTGAACGGCCTGTCCAGCGAGCGGATCCTGGCGGAGCGCATCGGCCAGGAACATCTGATCTACTGCATGAGCCGGATCAACGCCAAAAAACACGGCCAGCAGGTGGAGTTTCAGCCGGTGGGGCAGATCTGGATCGGGGAGCGGGACGGCAGCGTCACCGGCCGGATCCAGTCCATCTGCGCCCTGCTGGACGGCTGGGTGCCCTGCCGCATCAGCCGGAAGATCCTGCGGGACATCTGGCGGAAGTACCTGTTCAACGCCGCCTACAACACGGTGCAGGCCATCCTGCGGGGGCCCCACTTGTGGTTCCAGCGGATCCCGGAGGCCCGGCCGCTGTGGAGTGCGTCATGGAGGAGATGCTCCGCCTGGCTAACGCCCAGGGGGTGCCGCTGACCTGGGCGGACGCCCCGGATCTGGAATCATACCTGCGGCCGTATCCGCCGGACGGCCTCAGCAGCATGGCCCAGGATATCCTGGAACATCGGCCCACGGAGATCGAGATGCTGATCGGCGAGGCGCTGGAGCTGGCGGCGTCCTCCGGCGTGGAGATGCCGGTGTGCCGGTTTGTGCGGCATCTGGTAAAGACCCTGGAGCAGGCGCCCGCTCTGCCGGAGTGAGGGCGGGGGGAGCGGCCGTCCGCCCCCCGGCGCAGAGGAGGAGCCGCCGTTTGCGGAATGCCCGTCCGCCGGGGATTTCCGATCCTCTCCGGAGGCAGAAAAAGAGCCACACCGTCAGGTGTGACTCTCTTTTTGGTGGAGACTACTGGACTCGAACCAGTGGCCTCATGCGTGTGAAGCATGCGCTCTAACCAGCTGAGCTAAGCCTCCATACGAGATGTGCAGTTTTGTCCGCCCATAAGACGCCGCGCAAACAACGGCGTCCTATGGGATGGTGACCCGTACGGGATTCGAACCCATGTTACAGCCGTGAAAGGGCCGTGTCTTAACCACTTGACCAACGGGCCATATGAGACACGGGATGCTTTCGCATCCCGTGCATCTGGTAGCGGCACCTGGATTTGAACCGGGGACACTGCGGGTATGAACCGCATGCTCTAGCCAACTGAGCTATGCCGCCGAATGCGTACCCCGAACGGGCATCAATTACTATACCAGACAGGACCCCGGATTGTCAAGTGTTTCTTTGAAAAAAATGAAAAAATCAGAAAACAGGGAGGAGGGCGCCCGGGGACGCCCTGGCACGGCGGGACCGTCAGGCCCCGCCGCCTGTGTGGAAAGCGCCGTACAGCCGGAACAGATCCTCCAGGGCGGCGTCGAGGTCCGCCCGGGCGGTCCGGCGGGCAGTCTCCCAGGGCACGGCCCGGCGGTTGGTGGACACGATGGCGGTGACTCCCTCCTGATAGGCGCCCTCCGCCCCCAGCGCCACGTCCCCCACCACCGCGATCACCGGGACACCGGCGGCCCTGGCCCGGCGGGCGATGCCGATGACCACCTTGCCCCGGAGACTCTGGCCGTCAATGCGGCCCTCGCCCGTCAGAACGGCGGCGGTACCGGGGAGCAGCTTGTCAAACCCCACTGTGTCCAGCACGGTCTCGATGCCCATCTGGAGCCGGCCTCCCAGAAGGGCCACCGTGCCGCCGCCCATGCCGCCGGCAGCGCCGACGCCGGGGAGATCCAGGATGTCCTGCCCCAGATCCCGGCGGATCACCTCCGCCAGATGCCGCAGGTTCTGGTCCAGCCGGGCCACAGCGGCCGCGTCCGCCCCCTTCTGGGGGCCGAACACCGCGCTGGCGCCCTGGGGGCCGCAGAGGGGATTGTCCACGTCGCACATGGCCACCAGCTCCACGCCCTCCAGCAGGGGGGAGCGGCGGGACAGGTCGATGCGGTCCAGCCGGTCCAGGGTGCCGCCCACCGGGACGTACTCCCCGCCGGAGGCGTCCAGAAACCGCACCCCCAGGGCGGCCGCGCAGCCGCAGCCGCCGTCGTTGGTGGCGCTGCCCCCCAGGCCCAGGATGATACGCCCGGCGCCGTTTTGGGCGGCGGCCAGAATCAGTTCCCCGACACCGTAGGTGGTGGCCCCCTCGGCGCAGAGGCGCCCCTCCATCAGGGGGAGGCCCGCGGCGGCAGCCATTTCGATCACTGCGGTGCGGCCGTCCGGCAGCAGGCCGTAAAAACCCATGACCTCCTGGCCGCAGGGCCCTGTGCAGGGCACCTCCGCCCGCGTGGAGCAGGTCCGCATTGAGCTGGGCGGCTCCGTTGTCGCCTGCGGTGCCCGCACGCTGCTGAACCACAACAAGTGCGAGTACGATCTCGATGCCGTCTACTTCGGCCACGGCAATGACGTGCTGGACTTCAACGACGTGTCCGTCCACACCGGCATGGACACCCTGTGCGAGATGCACACCGCCGGTGTGTTGACCGGCAGTGCCGATAAAATTCTGCGCGGTACTGTCGATTTCCAGCGCGGTGCCAAGCGCGGCGTCGGCCATGAGAGCGAGGACGTGCTGCTGTTCAGCCCCAGCGCCCGCAACCGTACCGCCCCCCTCATCCTCTGCGGTGAGGAGGAGGTCGAGGGCCAGCACGCCGCCAGCGTAGGCCGTCTCGACGAGAACAAGCTCTACTATCTGCGCTCCCGCGGCCTGAGCGAAGCACAGGCCCGCCGCCTGATGGTGGACGCCCGCTTTGCCCCGGCCATTGATAAGATCCCGTTGGATTCTTTGCAGGATGAAGTACGTGAAAATGTTGCACGGAGGCTGAATGATGAACTGGACGGCTGATTTTCCGATTCTGGCTGCCGACGAAAACGGCAATCGCCTTGTCTATCTGGACAGCGCCGCCACGACCCAGCACCCCATGCAGGTCCTGAACGCGGTGGTCGATTACTATACGAAAGAGAACGCGAACCCCCACCGCGGCGTTTACGAGCTGGCCATGCGCGCCACCGACGCCCATGAGGGAGCCCGCCACACCGTAGCGCAGTTCTTTAACGCAGAGGACGACGAGATCGTGTTCACCCAGAACACGACGGAGAGCCTGAACCTCGTTGCCTACAGCTACGGCATGAATTTTCTGCATGAGGGCGATGAAATCGTCATCTCCGTGGCCGAGCACCACTCCAACATGGTGCCGTGGCAGCGCGTGGCCCAGGCCACCGGCGCGAAGCTGGTTTATATGTATCCCGGCGAGAACGGTCGCCTGACCACCGAGGAGCTGGACAAAAAAATCACCCCTAAGACGAAGGTCGTCGCCGTGGCGATGGTCTCGAACGTGCTGGGCCTGCGCGCGCCTGTGGAAGAAATTGTGAAGCGTGCCCACGCCGTGGGCGCTGTGGTCGTGCTGGACTGCGCCCAGAGCGCGCCCCATACTCCCGTGGACGTCAAGAAGCTGGACGTGGATTTTGCGGCCTGCTCTGCCCACAAGCTGTACGCCCCCATGGGCGTCGGTGCGCTGTACGCACGCGCCGGACTGCTGGAAAAGATGCCCCCGTTCATGAGCGGCGGCGATATGATCGGCGCTGTGCATGAAAGCGGCGCGACCTGGGCCGACGGCCCCCGCAAGTTTGAGGCCGGCACCCGCAACGTCGGCGGCGAGGTCGGCTTTGCCGCCGCCATCGACTATATGAAGGGCATCGGCTGGGAGGCCATGGAGACCCATGAGCATGCGCTGCTGGACCGTATGCTGGCCGGTATGCGCGCCATGCCGTGGCTGACCGTCTACGGTGAGCCTGTGGCCGAGGGCCGCTACGGCGTTGTCAGCTTCAATGTCAACGACGTACATCCCCACGATGTGGCGACCATTCTGGATGCGGGCGGCGTAGCCGTGCGTGCCGGTCACCACTGCGCCCAGCCTTTGATGGAGTACCTGGGCATCGGCAGCTGCTGCCGCGCCAGCGTGGCGATCTACAACACACCCGAGGACGTGGACGCCCTGCTGGAAAATCTTGAAAATGTCAGAAAGGTGATGGGCCTGTGAACCTGAACGAACTGTATACCCAGATCATTACCGAGAACAGCCGCAGTAAAGAGAACCGCCACCCCGTCGAGGGGGCGACCCACAGCCTGGAGGGTGTCAACCCCAGCTGCGGTGACGACATCACGCTGCAGCTCCGCGTGAAGGACGGCAAAATCGAGGACGCCGGGTTTATCGGCAGCGGCTGCGCCATCTCGCAGGCGTCGGCTTCGCTGATGATCGACCTTGTGAAGGGCCGCACCGTCGAGGACGCGCACCGCCTCATCAGCCTGTACTTCCAGATGATCAAGGGCAAGATCACGCCCGAGGAGCTGGACGACCTGGAGGACGTAGCCGCTTTGCAGGGCATTGCCCACGTCCCTGCCCGCGTCAAGTGCGCCGTGCTGGCCTGGCACACGCTGGAGGAAGCACTGGACGGCGAGGGAAAAACCGATAAGGTGACGACGGAAGAGGAAGCATAACGTTATATTTCTGTGGCAGGATGTTTCGGCATCCTGCCGCTTTTGCTTGTCAGGCCTTCCCCTGTGGGGGAAGCCATTTTGCGCTTCACTTTTCTTCACATATTTTCCCCGTCTACTTTTCTTTTTCCCTCATCTGTGGTACAATATATAAATATATAAGTTAAAATCCTATGATTGCGCCTATAGAGAGAAAGGGAATGTACCATGTGTGGTTTTGTTGGCTTTACCGGTCTGCGTGAACAGCGCGAGGCCATCCTGCACAGAATGGCGGACCGCATCATCCACCGCGGCCCCGATATGGAAGGCTACCATATCAGCGGCGACGACCCGCGCACGGCCATTGCGCTGGGCTTCCGCCGTTTGAGCATCATCGACCTGGCCGCAGGCAAGCAGCCCATGTACAATGAGGATGGCACCGTCGTCTGCGTGTTCAACGGTGAAATTTACAACTTCATGGACCTGCGCACCGAGCTGCAGGCCAAGGGGCACATCTTCAAGACCCACTGCGACACCGAGGTCATCATCCACGGCTATGAGGAGTACGGCACGGCACTGGCCGCCAAGCTGCGCGGCATGTTTGCCTTCGTCGTATGGGACACGAAAACGAACGAGATGTACGGCGCGCGCGATATTTTCGGCATCAAACCGTTCTATTATACCCAGACCGACGCAGGCGAGCTGCTGTTCGGCTCCGAGATCAAGAGCCTGCTTGAGCACCCCGGCTTCCGCCGCGAGGTCAACGCCGAGGCCCTGCGCCCCTACCTGACCTTCCAGTACAGCGCCATGAACGAGACGTTCTTCAAGGGGACCTACAAGCTGCCCCCGGCCCACTGGTTCACCTACAGGGACGGCAAGATGCAGATCGAGCGCTACTGGGATGTCGATTTCCGCCACCCCACGACGCTCTCTTACGAGGCCGCCGCCGATGAGATCGATGCCCGCGTGCGGGAGAGCGTGGCCGCCCACCGCATCAGCGATGTCAAGCTGGGCGCGTTCCTGTCCGGCGGTGTCGATTCCAGCTATATCACGGCCTGCCTGATGCCCGACGAGACCTTCTCCGTCGGCTTTGCAAGCCCCGACGGCACGCATAAATTTGACGAGACCACCGAGGCGGGCGAGCTGAGCCAGAAGCTCGGCATCAAGAACTACCGCGAGATGCTGACGAAAGAGCAGTGCCTCGACGCCTTCGCCGACATCCAGTACCACATGGACGAGCCCCAGTCCAACCCGTCCAGCGTGCCGCTCTACTTCCTGTGCCAGCTGGCGCGCCAGCATGTCACGGTGGTGCTGTCCGGCGAGGGCGCGGACGAGATCTACGCCGGTTACGAGTGGTACGCCGACACCCCGCTGATGCAGAAGTACAAGCACATCCCCGCGCCGCTGCGCCATCTGGCCAGCGATGCCAGCCAGCACCTGCCCTACTTCAAGGGGCACGACTTCATCATCAAGGGCAGCGGCCGCCCCGAGGACTGGTTCATCGGCCAGGCGCACGTCTTTGAGGAGAAGGATGCCTACGACATTCTTAGACCTAAGTACCGCGTCGGCCCCACGGCCCGCGAGGTCGCCGCGCCGATCTATGACCGCGTCAAGGACTTGAGCGAGCTGGAAAAGAAGCAGTACCTTGACCTGAACCTGTGGCTGCCCGGGGACATTCTGCTGAAGGCCGACAAGATGAGCATGGCACACAGCCTTGAGCTGCGCGTGCCCTATCTGGACCGCGAGGTCCTGCGCGAGGCCCAGACCTACCCCGACAGCTACAAGCTGCGCGGCGACACGAAGGCCGTGCTGCGCACCGCCGCCAACAAGACCCTGCCCGACGCCTGGGCCAACCGCACGAAGAAGGGCTTCCCCGTGCCGATTGCCAAGTGGCTCGAGGACCCGGCGTTTTCCGCCAAGGTGCGCAAGAGTTTCACGAGCGATGTGGCGGCGGAGTACTTCGACCAGGACAAGCTCGTCGCCATGCTGGCCGACCCCAAGCACGAGCGCCGCAAGATCTGGACTGCCTACACCTTCCTGACGTGGCATGAGCAGTTCTTTGAGAAGTTTGATGCGTGAATCTTATGAGCCTTCCCCCAAGGGGCTGCGCCCGCAGGCGCGTGTCGGAGCGCAACCGCCGTAGGCGGCTCTTGGCGCGTAGACTGAAGGTG
>OODJ01002882.1_pt1 | contig 10918 bp, 7 predicted proteins | sample 1671611 | NCBI WGS metagenome assembly OODJ01 (sample SAMN06348174, study PRJEB24527) | human gut metagenome | biome: human gut; feature: ankylosing spondylitis patient; material: feces | host: Homo sapiens | place: China | collected 2015-10 | reverse complement strand
CACATATTCTGTACTTGCTGCGAATAGGTCATAATCATACTCTCCTTTTGACAAATGTCGCTTGGCGGGAACACGGCTGCGCCCTGCCGGCACAGCTCGTCCTCCCGTTTTGCATCGGCTGCGCGGGCCGCTCTCTCTTTCGGCCGCACAGCACTACCACGCATGATTTTATTATAGAGAATGCGCGCGCATTTTGCAAGACATTTCCGCCAAAAATCCGCAATTCTCTTTCTGGTCATTTACATCTAACCGTCAATTCGTCCGCTTTCTGCCGGGCATTTGTCATTTTTCTGTCAATTCTGTCAGCAGGTCCGGTCCATGCCCCGCTGTCCGCGCCCAGCAGACGGTTCCACCGGTCGCAAGGCCCGGATGCAGGCAAAGCCGGCCCCGGCGGCTGCCACGGCCATCCAGTGCCGACCGACTTCCAGCCCGAAGAAATTGGCTGCAAACGGAAAGGCAAGGCTGCCCACGCTCTGCCCCAGCGCCAGAAAGCCATAGTTGACCCCCGCATGGGGGAAGCCGAACAGGTCGGTGGAAAGGGCCGGCAGAACCGCCGCCAGCGCCGAGTAGCAGAAGGTGAGGCCCGCATAGCAGGCCACCACGCCCCAGCCCTGTGCAAAGGCAAACCCCGCCGACAGCCCGGCGGATGCCGTAAACAGCAAAAGATCCGTCGGGCGGCGGCCGATCTTATCACTGAGCATCGGCATCAGCAGGCGGCCCGCCGCACTGCCCACACTGCCCAGCACCACGCTCCACAGCGCTGCCTGCTCCTCCAACCCGCGCTCCATGCCCAGCTTTAAAATAATGGGGCTGAACAGCAGCACTGCGGGGGTAGAAAAGCACACCGCTCCGGCGCACAGCCAGTACTGCTTTGTGCGCAGCATCTGCTGCGGGGCAAGGTCAATGGTGTTTTTGCCGTTCTCCTGCGGTTTTTGGGGCTGCCCGGTCTGCAGCGGGTCCTGCAAAAGCAGACTGCCCACAAGGCATACCGGCAGGGTGACCGCCCCCAGTGCCCAGAAAGCCCCCCGGATGCCCTGCACGACCCAAAATCCCCGCACTGCCGTGCGCACGAATACGGTGAGGAAGGCACCGCTCAGGCCCACCGCCCCGCCGATGACGCCGGTGGCCAGCCCCTTGCGGTCGGCGTACCACTTCTGGGCGCAGGACTGGATGGACGGATACAAAAACGCCGTGCCCAGCCCCGCCGGGATGCTGAACGCCAGAAAGAACGCCTCTGCGCTGCCCGGCGGCAGCAGGCCCGCCGCAAAAAAGCCGCCGCAGAGCAGGGCGGTGCCCCACAGGCCCGCGCAGCGGGGGCCGTGCCTGTCCTGCAGGAAGCCGCCCAGCACGCACCCCACACCGAAGGCCGCGATGAGGATGCCAAACGCATACCCTGCCCCCTGCTCCGACAGGCCGTATTCCTCCATGACCGGCTGCTGGAACACGCCCCACGCCGCCGGAAGCCCCGTGAGCACCTGAATGGCGGCCCCGGCGGCAAGGATCGTCCACGGGTGTTTTGCTGCAAACTGCTGTTTCATCGTTTCACCTCAAAATCCGTGCAATTTGCGATAGTGTGCCCATTCGGATTGACAATCCGGCAGTTTCCTTTATAATATGATGTACTGGAAACAATTCAATTGACATATAGAGAGGTATTGCAACCATGAAAACACAGGCATTGAAGGGCATGCGCGACCTGCTGCCCGCCGAGCAGACCCTGCGCGACTACATCCAGGGCAAGATCCTGGAGACCTACCGTGCGTCCGGCTTTGAGCGCATCTCCACCCCTATGCTGGAGGACATGGAAAATCTGGACAAGTCCGACGGCGGCGACAACCTGAACCTGATCTTCAAGGTGCTCAAGCGCGGCGACAAGCTCACCGCCGCCCTGAACACCGGCGACCCCAAGCAGCTCTCCGACATGGGCCTGCGCTACGACCTCACCCTGCCCCTGAGCCGCTACTATGCCGCCAACAAGGACAAGCTGCCCAGTCCCTTCAAGGTGATCCAGACCGACCGCGTGTTCCGTGCCGAGCGCCCCCAGAAGGGCCGTCTGCGCGAGTTCGTGCAGTGCGACATCGACATTCTGGGCGACAGCTCCCCCAACGCCGAGGTGGAGCTGATCGACGTGACCACCCGCGCTTTGCTGAACATCGGCTTCACCGGCTTCACGGTGAACATCAACGACCGCCGCATCCTGCGCGGCATGCTGGAGAGCATGGGTTTTGCCGCCGATACGCTGGATTCCGTCTGCATCACCTTTGACAAGATGGACAAGATTGGTGCTGACGGCGTGAAGGCCGAGCTGACCGAAAAGCAGCTGCCGGAAGCCGCCATCAACGCACTGGCCGATTTCATCGCCGCCGGTGAGGTGACGCTGGACGCCGTGGCTGCCCGCTGCGCCGACCCTGCCATCGCCGATGACCTGAAGTACGTTCTGGCCACCGCCAATGCGCTGGCTGCCGGCCGCTATCAGGTGGCTTACTGTCCCAGCCTGGTGCGCGGTCAGGGCTACTACACCGGCATGGTGTTCGAGATCACCTGCCCGCAGTTCAGCGGTGCCGTGGCCGGCGGCGGCCGCTACGACAACATGGTGGGCAAGTTCCTGGGCACCCAGGTGCCTGCCGTGGGCTTCTCCATCGGTTTCGAGCGCGTGTGCGGCATCCTGCTGGAACAGGGGTATCAGATCCCCGGTGCCAAGCAGAAGATCGCCCTGTTGTACGGCAAGGACGCCGACTTCCCCGCCGTGCTGAGCAAGGCCGCCGCCCTGCGTGACACCTACAACGTCACCGTGCTGCAGCAGGCCAAGAAGCTGGGCAAGCAGCTGGGCCAGCTGGAGGCCGCCGGGTTTGCCGGTGCCGCCTTCATGGACAAGGACGAAGTCAAAATTTTTGCACAGCAGTAACCACAAAACGCAGACAGGCCCCCGCACAAAACCGTGCGGGGGCCTGTTTTTTACTTCGTCATCAAATGGTGAACTGCACCACGCAGAAAGCAGCGTAGATGCACAGCAGCGCAATGCCCTGCGGGCGGCTGAGCTTGCCCTTGAGCAGGGCGGGCACCGTCAGCAGCAGCATGACCGCAAACATCACCGGAATATCCATCACCAGCGAGGCGTTCATGCCAGCAATGGTGGAGTTCTGCGGGATGGTAAAGGGGGCCAGCGCGACCGACACGCCGCTCACCAGCACCAGATTGAACACGTTGGCACCGATGACGTTGCCCAGCGACAGCGCCCCGTGGCCCTTGGCCAGCGAGGTGATGGCCGTGACCAGCTCCGGCAGCGAGGTACCCAGTGCCACAAAGGTCAGAGCAATGACCGACTCCGGCACGCCCAGTGCCTGTGCAATGAGGGTGCCGTTGTCCACCAGCAGGTCCGCGCCCACCGCGATGAGCACCGCGCCCACCGCCAGCAGGCCCAGTTCCTTGGCAAAGGAAGCGTTTTCTTCCGGCTCTTCCTCTTCTTCCGGGGCGTGGGCATTCTTCATGGCCATCACGTTGCAGACGATGTAGGCCACGAACATGGCCAGCAGGATGATGCCCACTGGCCGGGTGAAGGAGCCGGTGGTGTAGGCCACACCGGCGTAGAAGGCTGCCGCCACAAAGAAGAACAGCACCGGGGTGCGCAGGCTCTTGGGGTCCACCTTGCCCGGCTTGGCCACAATGGGAATGGCCGCAATGAGGGCGGAATTGCAGATGACCGAACCAATGGCGTTGCCGTAGGCGATCTCGCCGTGACCGGTGAGAGCCGAGGTGGTAGACACCATCACCTCCGGCAGGGTGGTGCCGATAGACACCACCGTGGCACCGATGAGCAGCTCCGGCACATGGAAGCGGCGGGCAATGCCGGTGGCACCGTCCACAAACCAGTCACCGCCCTTGATCAGGCACAACAGGCCCACGATGAACAGCAAAACAGGTATAAGCATGTTTTTTCTCCTTTTTGATCGTTCCTTGGCCCGGCTCCGGGAACGGGAGTCTCTCAGCCGGGCAAAAAAGAAAAGACTCCTATTACAGGGTACGCATACTACGTCCTTGTAATAAAAGTCTCAAGCATCCGGTACTGCATCGGGCATTTCTGCCGGGTTGTCGCTGCAGCACAGCGCATCATCTCTTGCGGGATATACGCCCTTTACTCCCTTTTATCTTTGCATATTATACCTGTTTCAACGGCAAAGCGCAAGGGGAAACCTGCAAATTTCACCCGGCCTTTTCCACTTTTTTCGCGTTGGGATAGATGCGTTCCATGCGGGCATTGTCGAAATGGGCGTCCAGATAGGTCTCCACGGCATTGGCAGCTGGCACCCCGCTGGTGCGGGCGTCGTAACGGGCCAGCGCCAGCGAGCTGGTGACCATGTTCACCGCCATGAACACCGCCAGCAGCACGGTCATCCACGGCCGCACCCGGCTGCGCAGACGGGTCATGCACTTCATGACCACCGGGTAGCCGTAGCGCATCCACACCACGGCCGCCATGCCCCAGAAGAAGCAGTACAGCAGGTTGATGCGCCCGCCCAGATTGAATTTGAATTTGCTGTAATCCCAGAACACCGTGCCGAACAACAGCTCGGTCACGGCGCTGCACACATACTCGTACACGCCGCCCATCACCGTGCCGAACACAAACAGGTAGCGGTCGCTCTTGTCCTGATTCTGGCGCAGCAGCACGGTGGTCAGGGCCAGAGCCAGGCCCCACACCACGCTGAACGGCCCCCACACCAGACTGGAACGGCTCATCCAGACGCCTGCCGTCAGGCGGCAGAACACTGTTTCCACCAGGTCACCCAGAAACGCGCCCACCACGAACAGCCACAGCAGGTCGGCGGCGCTCAGGGGCGTTTCGCCGTTCTGAGCAATGGTCGGTTCCTGCCGGGCCGCCGCCGGGTAGGCCCGCTGGATGCGCTTTTCCACATACAGGGCAATGCGGCGGCGCAGGCCGTCGGAGCTTTCACCCAGCCGCTGGTTCAGCTGTTCCAGCACCGGGTGTTTGGCCGCATAGCGCCCCACCAGCACGGCCGAACCGATCTGGTCCAGCGCTGCCACGATGACCGCCGCCCACACCAGCGGGTGCAGCAGCCAGCTCGGGATGGCCTGGCACAGCCGCAGCAGCAGGCCATTGAGCCACAGCACGCTGGCAGTGCCCAGCACGCCCCACAGCAGCGAATACTGCAGGCAGACATAGCCGTTCAGGTTGAAGCGCTTACCGGAGTAGTCCCACCATTTTCGGCGGTGCAGCCGTTCCAGCAGCTTAGCCGTCAGCCACTCCATGACCGTGGAGGCCAGCGTACAGGCAAAGAAGAGGTACACCGGGTCGCTACGCAGGTCCGTGAAGCCCACGGCCAGCAGTACCGCCGTGGAGCCGTACACAAAGCAGAAGGGCCCGGCTGCTGCGCCGCGGTTGGCAAAATGCTTGCCCCGCACCGTAGCTACTACCGTCTCCCCTACCCAGCCCGTAAACGAGTAGACCAGGTAAAGGACGCCCAGCGTATAAAAATCGTATTCCATAGCAGTCCTTTCTTCCAAAAGCGTTGGTTTTCCAGCAGTTGTATTGTACCCTTTTTGCCTGCAGAACGCAAGCATGGCAAAGGGGCCGCCCGCAGCGGGTGGCCCCTTTTAGATTTCGTTGTACGATCAGAATTTGCGCCAGGTGTCGGGCAGGAACAGCACCAACATGGGGAAGATCTCCAACCGGCCTGCCAGCATGTCAAAGATCAGCACCAGCTTGGCCGGGTCTGCAAAACCGCTAAAGTTCTGCATGGGGCCCACCAGTTCCAGGCCCGGGCCGATGTTGTTCAGGGTAGCCGCCACAGCGGTAAAGTTTGTCACCATGTCAAAGCCGTTCAGACTGATGAGCAGGAAGGACCCCACAAAGATGAAGCTGTAGGCCGCCATGAACACGTTGGTGGTACGGATGGTCTCATGGTTCAGCAGCTTGCCGTCCATCCGGGCCGGAGCCACCACCTGCGGGTGCAGAGCCTGCTTGAGCTCCTTGCCCAGCGTCTTGCCCAAAATGAGGATGCGGCTCACCTTGATGCCGCCGCCGGTGCTTCCGGCACAGGCACCAATGAACATCAGCACCACCAGCACTTCCTTGGACAGAGTGGGCCACAGGTCAAAATCGCAGCTGGAAAAGCCCGTGGTGGTGATGATGGAACCCACCTGGAACGCCGCTTGACGCAGCGCCTCGCCAAAGCTGTTGTAGAGGCTGTAGATGTTGGCCGTGATGATGGCAATGGCGGCTGCAATGACCACAAAGTAGCCGCGCACCTCTTCGCTGGCTGCAGCACGGCGGAACCGGCGCATCAGCAGCAGGAAGTAGGCGTTGAAGTTGACGCCGAACAGGATCATGAACACGGTCACGACCCACTGGATGTAGGGCGAAAAGCTGCCAAAGCTGTCATTGCGGAAGCCGAAGCCGCCGGTGCCTGCGGTACCAAAGGAGGTAAGCAGGGCCTCGAACAGGGGCATTCTGCCTGCCAGCAGGAACAGCAGCTCCAGCACGGTCAAGGCCAGATAGATGCCATACAGGATCTTGGCGGTAGACTGCACCTTGGGCACCAGCTTGTCCACCTGGGGGCCGGGGCTCTCTGCCTTCATCAGGTTCACATGGGAGCCGCCGGTCAGCGGCAGCAGCGAAAGCAGGAACACCAGAACGCCCATGCCGCCGATCCAGTGGGTGAAGCTGCGCCAGAACAAAATGCCCTTGGGCAGGCTCTCCACCTCCGGCAGAATGCTGGCACCGGTGGTGGTAAAGCCGGACACGGTTTCAAACAGGGCATCCACCGGGTTGGGGATGCAGCCGGTGAGCACGAAAGGCGCGGCACCAACCACCGAGATGACGATCCAGCTCAGTGCGGTGGCAGTAAAGCCCTCCCGCATATAGAATACCTTGCTGCGGGGCTTGATGGCCCGCAGCGCAAAGCCGATGCCTGCGCTCACGGCAGCCGTGAGCAGGAACACTGCCAGTACCATCCACTCGCCGTAGATCAGGCTGGCAGCGGCGGGCAGAAGCAGCAGGGCGCCCTCGATCATCAGGATATAGCCCAGCAGACGGAAAACGATCGCATAATTCATAGCCCGCCTCCGTCAGCTCTCCACGATGTCCCGCAGGTCATGCAGGCCATGCTCCAGCGTGACCACGATCACGTTGTCGCCCACCTGGATCTGGTCGCCGCCGCGGGGGATCAGGATGCGGTCGCCGCGGGTGATGCAGCACAGCAGCAGGTTCTTTTTCAGATGCAGCTGGCTCAGGGGCACACCGGTGGCCCGGCTCTCCTCATGGACCGTAAATTCCAACGCTTCCACGCGGTCGTCCAGGATGCGGTACAGGGTCTTGATGTTGCTGCCCGCCTCATTCTGCAGGGCACGCACATACTGCACAATGTAATCGCAGGTCATGTACTTGGGGTACACCACGCTGCCCAGGTCCAGCCCGGCCAGAATGTCATCGAACTCCAGACGGTTCACCTTGGTCACCAGCTTGCCGTGGGAATGCTTTTTGGCAAACAGGGTCAGCAGCACGTTTTCTTCGTCGATGTTGGTCAGAGCCACAAAGGACTCTGCGGACTCCAGGCCCTCCGACAGCAGGAAGTCCCGGTTGGAGCCGTCCTCGTTCAGGACCTGGGCACCGGGCAGCTGCTCAGCCAGCTCCTGGGCGCGGGCGGCATCCCGCTCCACGATGCGCACCCGCACATGGTTGTCCAGCAGCTCCTGGCTCAGGTAGAACGCGATGGCGCCGCCGCCCACGATCAGGGCGTTGCGCACCGGCCGCACCGGCATGTGGATCTGCTGGAAGAAGGCATGCGCGTTTTCCTGGGTGGCCAGGAAGGTGACCTGATCGCCGTTCTGCAGCACAAAGTTGCCGTTGGGAATGATCACCCCGCCGTCACGCTCCACGGCACACACCAGAATGTCGCTCTTGAGCCGACTGGGGATCTCGCGGATGGCTACGCCGTCCAGCCCCTGTGCCTCGGTGAGCGCAAACTTGATCAGCCGCACGCGGCCGCCCGCAAAGGTGTCGATCTTGCTGGCCCCCGGGAACCGCAGCAGATGGGAGATCTCCTTGGCTGCCGCCATTTCCGGGTTGATGATGGCCGAAATGCCGATCTGTTTTTTGATAAAGTCCAGCTCGTGGCTGTAGGACGGGTTGCGCACGCGGGCAATGGCGTGGCAGTGGCCCGCCTTTTTGGCAAACATACAGCACAGCAGGTTCAGCTCGTCCGAACCGGTCACGGCAATGAACACGTCCGCGTCCTCAATGCCGGCTTCGGACAGGGTGGTGATGGAGGAGCCGTTGCCCACGATGCCCAGCACGTCGTACGTCTCGATCAGGTGCTCCACCCGCGCCTTGTTCGTGTCCACAACGGTCACGTTGTGGCCCTCCTCGCTGAGCTGCCGCGCAAGGGCGGTACCGACCTTGCCGCTGCCCACCAGAATGATCTTCATAACAAGTCCTTTCTCCTTTGGCAGCCCCTTTCCCGGGGTATACAAACACAGCTTAGTATATCATATCCAGCCGCAAAGTTCCACTGCTTGCCCCACAAATACATCGAACTGCTTAAAAAGCGACGGTTCTTTTGTGCAGGATTACCTGTTTTCAGCGTGAAAGCGCAAAAAAGGGGCTGCCGCACAGCTTTTGTGCCGCAGCCTCCTTGGGTCAAAATGATTCAGAATGCCCTCCGCATGCGCTTTGGGCGTCATCAGCGGAAAAGTATCGTTATAAGAGCAAGGTCTCCCCTGCTGTCAGGTCTCAGTACCGCTCTACGCCGTCCTTGGTGACAAGGGCGTATACCAGCGGGGCTTCCTCCGGCTTTTCCGCGCCGTACACAAGGCCGCTGCGGTACTCGGCGGCTGCGGCTTCAAACTTGTCCGCTGCACCGTAGAAGGTTGCCAGGCTCTCGCCCTTGTGGACGTAGTCGCCGCGCTTTTTGTGCAGGGTGATGCCGGCGGCAAAGTCCAGCGGGTCGCCCTTTTTCTGGCGGCCGGCACCCAGCAGCACACTGGCCGAGCCGATCTTTTCCGCATCATTGGCCACGATGTACCCATCCTGCTCGGCCAGCAGCTCATAGCGGGCAGCAGGCTGCTCAAACAAGCTGTAGTCCTCCAGCACGCGGGTATCACCGCCCTGGGCGGCAAACATCTCCTTGCACTTGGCAAAGGCAGAGCCGTCCGCGATCACCGCCTGTGCCATGGCACGGCATTCGGCGGGGGTGCCCTTCCCTGCCAGCACCAGCATATTGGCGGCCAGCTGCAGGCACACCTCAGTCAGGTCGGCGGGGCCGTGGCCCTTGAGCACGTCCATGCTCTCCATGACCTCCAGGCTGTTGCCGATGTTGTGGCCCAGCGGGGTGTCCATGTCGGTGATCATGGCGGCCACCCGGCGGCCATGGTGGGTGCCGATGGACACCATGAGCTTTGCCAGCTCAATGCTCTGGTCCACGGTTTTCATAAAGGCACCGGTGCCGGTGGTCACGTCCAGCAGAATGGCGTCGGAGCCGGAAGCCAGCTTCTTGGACATGATGCTGGACGCGATGAGCGGGATACAGCTCACGGTGGCGGTCACATCCCGCAGGGCGTACATCTTTTTGTCTGCCACGGCGATGCCCTCGCTCTGGCCGATGACCGACAGACCGATGCGGTTGACCTGTGCAAAGAACTCTTCCTGCGTCAGGGCCGTCTTGGTGCCAGGCACGCTCTCCATCTTGTCGATGGTGCCGCCGGTGTGGCCCAGACCGCGGCCGCTCATCTTGGCGATCTTGACCCCGCAGGCTGCCACGATGGGGGCGATCACCAGCGTGGTCTTGTCGCCCACGCCGCCGGTGGAGTGCTTGTCCACCTTGATGCCCGGAATGGGCGAAAGGTCCACCATGACGCCGCTGTGGGCCATCACGTCGGTAAGCTCTGCCGTCTCTTCGTCGGTCATGCCGCGCAGGTACACAGCCATCATCCAGGCAGCCATCTGATAATCGGCCACCTCACCGGACACATAACCGTTGACGATGCTCTCCAGTTCTTCACGGCTGTGGGTGCCGCCGTCGCGTTTTTTGGCGATCAGATCATAAATGCGCATAACTTCACGCTCCTGTCGAAATAGTATGACATTGTAGTCTCAGTATAGCAAAATTCCAGTCAAAAGCAAGGTTTTTTCTGTAACTTTTGCCCATTTTTTAAGCAAAAAGGCGCAGCTGCCCGAAAAAGCAGCTGCGCCTGTGAGGTTTGCGGAGAAACGCCCCGGATCAGCGGGAACCCTTGTCGTAGGGGATGCCCTCTGCCTTGGGGGCCATGCTGTTCTTGGACGTGAAGGCCAGGATGACCATGGACGCCACGAACGGCATCATGTTGTAGATGTTGCTGGACCAGTGCAGCTGTGCCAGGAAGGTGGAATCTGCAATGTTGGCCAGGCTCTTGAACACGGCAAAGAACATGGCCGCGCCAAAGATGTTGAAGGGTTTCCACTGGCCGAAGATCATAACGGCCAAGGCCAGGAAGCCTGCACCGGCCACGCCCACCTCAAAGTTCCAGGTCTGCACCGGGGGCACGATGTAAGCCATGCCGCCAATGGCACCCAGGGCACCGGAGAGCAGCACACCAGCGTAGCGCATCTTGTAGACATTGATGCCCACCGAGTCGGCTGCCTGGGGATGCTCGCCGCAGGCCCGCAGACGCAGGCCGAAGCGGGTCTTGTACAGCACCACATAGCTGATGATCAGCAGGATGATGCCCAGCGGAACAAAGACGCTGAGCTCCAGCCCGCCGATGCTGAACAGGAAGGGCTTATTGGAATAGTTCAGCTTGGCGCTGCCGCTGTCGCTGAAGTATTTGGCGATGACCACGGCAATGGCGGTGGCCAGCAGGTTCAGAGCGGTGCCGCCGATGGTCTGGTCCGCCTTCAGGTTGATGGAGGCAAAGGCCAGCAGCA
>OODJ01002875.1_pt1 | contig 10939 bp, 9 predicted proteins | sample 1671611 | NCBI WGS metagenome assembly OODJ01 (sample SAMN06348174, study PRJEB24527) | human gut metagenome | biome: human gut; feature: ankylosing spondylitis patient; material: feces | host: Homo sapiens | place: China | collected 2015-10 | reverse complement strand
CGTTCAGCACCGCCTGCAGCTCCGGGATGCCGTAGCCGTTCTCGCCGCTGGTCAGTACCACCTTCTGGCAGCCATAGGGCAGGCAGACCTTTTCAAAATCCTCCTGTGTCTTGGCCAGCTGGCTCTTTTTGAGCTTATCGGCTTTGGTCAATGCCACAACAAAGGGGATCTGATGGTAGTGCAGATACTTCAGCATCTGCAGGTCATCCGCGCTGGGGGCATGGCGGCTGTCGATAAGCTGTACCAGCAGAGTATGATGCCGGGGGGCCTCAAAATAACTGTTGATGAGGTCATCCCAGCGCTCACGGTCCGCATTGCTGACCTTGGCATAGCCATAGCCGGGCAGATCCACAAAATAGCAGTTGTCCACCTCATAGAAGTTGATGGTGGCCGTTTTGCCCGGTGTACTGGACACACGGGCAAGGTTCTTGCGGTTGCACAGCTTGTTGATGAGGCTGGACTTGCCCACGTTGGAACGGCCCGAAAAGCTGAGTTCCGGGCGGTCACTTTCGGGCAGCTGGCTGGAAATGCCGTAGCTTGCAATAAAATCCGCTTTGTTGTAGTTCATGGTTTGCTCCTTTGATTAGCAGACAGCCCCCGGCTTCGGTTTTTCCGGTGCGGGCGGGATGGCCGCTTCTACCGGCTTTGCCTTTTTGGCGGGGTGCGGATGACGGGCAGAAACGCTCTTGGGCTTGAGCAGAGCTGCATTGAGCACCTGCGCAAGATCAGACATGGGCAGGAAGGTCAGATTCTTCTTCACCTCGTCATCCACCTCGTACAGGTCCGGAACGTTGTCCTTGGGGATGAGCACGGTTTTCATCCCCTCACGGTAGGCAGCCATACTCTTTTCGCGCAGGCCGCCGATGGGCAGCACATTGCCGTGCAGGGTGATCTCGCCGGTCATGGCAACATCACCGCGCACCGGGATGCCGGACAGACAGGACACCAGAGCCGTGGTCAGAGTAACACCGGCGCTGGGGCCATCCTTGGGCACGGCACCCTCGGGGGCATGGATGTGCAGATCGCACTTTTTCAGCCGCTCAGGGTCGATGCCATATTCCTCGGCGTGGACACGGACATAGGTGATGGCCAGCTGGGCACTTTCCTTCATCACGTCGCCCAGCGAACCGGTGACGGTGATCTTGCCGCTGCCATTGTCCATGACCTGCACCTCAATGGGCAGGGTCTCGCCGCCGATGCTGGTCCAGGCCAGACCGTTGGCAATGCCGATGGCATTGGTCCGGTTGAGAAAATCTGGCTTGACGAAGCGGGGCCCCAGCAGCTCTTCCAGGCTGCTGCCGGTCACAGAAACGTTTTCCGCCTCACCGGACGCGATCTTGCGGGCGCACTTGCGCAGGACACTGGTGATGGTACGCTCCAGGGTGCGGACACCGGCCTCACGGGTGTAGCCGTCAATGATGCCGTAGAGCGCGCTCTGGGAAAAGGTGACCTTCCCGGCCAGACCGCAGGCCTTGAGCTGTTTGGGTACCAGATGCTTGCGGGCAATGTTGTATTTCTCCACCCGGGTATAACTGGGCAGCTCAATGACATCCATGCGGTCACGCAGAGGGCCGGGAATGGCGCTCAGATCATTTGCCGTGGTGATGAAGAGCACATGGCTCAGATCAAACGGCATATCGATAAAGTGATCATTAAAGGTGGTGTTCTGCTCGGGATCAAGAGCTTCCAGCAGGGCGGCGGCCGGGTCACCCCGGAAATCGCCCGCCAGCTTGTCGATCTCGTCCAGCAGCATCAGGGGGTTGGAGCTCTTGGCGGAGATCATGGCGTTGATGATCTTGCCGGGCATGGCCCCGATATAGGTGCGGCGGTGGCCGCGGATCTCTGCCTCATCCCGCACACCGCCCAGACTGATGCGCACATACTTGCGGTTCAGGCTCTCGGCAATGGAGCGGGCAATGCTGGTCTTGCCGACACCCGGAGGGCCGACCAGGCAGATGATCTGCCCCTTGACATCCGGAGCCAGCTTGCGGACAGCCAACACCTCAAGAATGCGGTCCTTGACCTTCTTCAGACCGTAGTGGTCGCGGTCAAGGATGCGCTGGGCCTTGGCGATATCGAGGTCGTCCTCGGTAAAGCTGTTCCAGGGCAGATCCAGGCAGGTATCCAGATAGGTGCGGATGACCGTTCCCTCCTGATTGCTGCTCTGCATCTTGGCAAGGCGGTCCACTTCCTTGAGCAGTTTCTTCTCCCGCTCCTCGTCCAGATGCAGCTCCTGGATCCTGCGGCGGTACTCCTCGGCCTCTGCCGTGGTATCATCGTCCTCGCCCAGCTCCTGGCTGATCATGTGCATCTGCTCATGCAGGTAGTAATCACGCTGGTTCTTATCCATGGCCTCGTCCACTTTCTGGGCGATTTCCTTGTCGATTTCCAGCATCCGGCGCTCCCGATGCAGGCGTTCCACCAGCAGGCGCAGACGGCCGATGAGGGTGCTTTCCTCCATCACAGCCTGCTTATCCTCAAAGCGGAAGAGCAGATTGGCAGGGATGTACTCGCACAGGAAGGCGGGGTCGTTATTCGAGGTAACAGCAAACACCACATCCTTGCTGATGCGGGGATTCATGGAAAGCACCGCATCGAAGCTCGTTTTCACGTTGCGGAGCAGGGCCTCCGCCTCGGTCTCTTCCTCTGCCTTGATGGGGCGCACAGGAGCCGGCCGCACCGATGCCAGCAGGAAGCTGCCGTCGGTATCCAGCTCGGTGCGCTTGGCGCGGAACTTGCCCTCCACCAGAATGCGCACCAGATCATCCGAAACACGCATGACCTGCTTGATCTCGGCCACAACGCCGTACTGGTACATCTCCTCTGCCTTGGGGTCCTCAGCCTTCATATCCTTCTGCGCAATGAGGAACACCTCGGACTTATTCCGCACGGCCCATTCTACAGCGGCAATGCTCTTGTCACGACCTACCTCAAAATGCAGCAGGTTGTTGGGGAACACCACCAGCCCACGCAGGGCAATGGCGGGAAGATGGAGGATATTGCGCTCCACCTTGACAGTCACTTTTTCAGACATAAACTCATACCTCCCAGCTGCCCCGCGCCAAAGTGCGCTATCCCGTGGGCAGTTTTTTTGTTGGGTAAAAATTCAGATTTGATTTATTATATCGGATTCCGGCTCCGGTTGCAACCGGGCAGCTCATCCTTTGCGGTTTTCCTGGATATTATAGCCCAGCCGTCCCAGCGCAGGCAGCATAGCCCGCAGGGTGACACTGGTGAGCATTCCCATCACAAGGCCCAGCACCAGCATAATCGGTGCATAGTAAAGGGACACTGCTGTGGAAAGGATGACACTGGCTCCCAGCAGCTGGCCGATGTTGTGGGCCAGCGCGCCGCAGACTGACAGGATGAACCATGTGGGCCGCAGCGGGCAGTGATAGTAGAGCAGCCACATCACCAGCAGTGAGAGCAGGCCGCCGCAGAGGGAAAGAAAACCTGCCGTCCAGCCGGAGACCAGAAAGACGAAGAACGCCTTCAGCACATCCAGCACAAAGGCCTGTTTTGGCCCCATGAAGAACAGGGCATACATCACCACAATATTCGCCAGACCCAGCTTCATGCCTGGCAAAAGCCCGGGGATGACCAATGTGCCCTCGATGAAGGAAAGCGCCATCGCCAGAGCAAACAGCAGACCTGAAAGGGCGATGCTGTGCGTTTTGTTGTAATTGCGGCGATTATGAGGCATCATTGTTCTCCTTTGCAGCGGATTATTCTTCATCAGCAGCCTGTTCGTACTGCTCCTGCTCTTCCATTGCCTTTTCCCAGGCAGCAAACAGCTCCTCCTGATGGAAGCGCAGATCACTGAGCTCATCGCTCTTTTGGCGGAGCAGATCAGGGTCATTGTAGACCTCCGGGGAGTTGATCTCATTGTCAAGCTCCACTTCCCTTGCCCCGCAGGCTTCCATTTCATCCTCGCAAGTCTTGATCTTGGCCCGCAGCTCCGCGCGGCGGCGGCGCTGCTCTTTGCCGTAACCGGCCTTGGCGGGCTGATCCCCGGCTTTTTCCGGAGCGGCAGCAGGAGCGGCACGGCCCATCAGGGCATCGTAGCTCGGATACAGGGTGGCCTTGCCATCTTCCAGATAGAGGATGGGACAGCCCAGACTGTTCATCAGATGGCGGTCATGGGTGACCATGAGCAGGGTCCCGGTGTATGCCATCAGGGCTTCGGTCAGGTTCTCGCGGGTGTAGATGTCCAGGTGGTTGGTGGGCTCGTCCAGAAACAGCAGATTGGGCCGCTCCAGCACAATCTCAGCAAAGCGCAGGCGGGCCAGCTCACCGCCGGAAAGTGCCTCGCAGGGCTTGAACACTGTCTCGCCCCGGAAACCCAGCTTTGCCAGATGGCTGCGTACTTCCAGCTCCGTCATCCGAGGATACTTGTTCCAGATGACATCGATCACCCGGCCCTGTCCCAGACGGTTCTGCTGCTGGGCAAAAATGCTGGGCCGGGCTCCCGTACCCAGCCGTACCATGCCGCCGGAGGGGCGGCGCTTACCATCCAGCACCTGCATCAGGGTGGATTTACCCGCACCGTTGGGGCCTGCGATCACCAGCCGCTGACCCCGGCAGACTGTATAGGTAAAGGGTTCCAGCAGAGTGCGCTCCCCGATCCTGATGGTCAGGTTCTTCATCAGCACCAGCTCGTTCCACGGCTCCACATCATACTCAAAGCGGAACTTGAGCTGGTTTGTTTCATCCTTTGGCGCTTCCGTGATCTCCAGCTTTTCCAGCTGTTTGCGGCGGCTCTGGGCCATCTTGGTGGTGGAAGCGCGCACAAGATTGCGGTCAACATAATCCTGCAGCTTTTCGGCCAGTGCTACATCTGCATCGTGCTGCTTCTGGCGCAGGGCATCCGCAGCTTCCTTCTGAGGCAGATAGGCCGAGAAGTTGCCCTTATAAGTGGTCATGGTCTGGAAGGAGACCTCCCAGATCCTGGTACAGATATTGTCCAGGAAATAGCGGTCATGGCTGACGACCATCACGGCACCGGAATAGCCCTTGAGGTAATTCTCCAGCCATTCCATGGTGGCAAAATCCAAGTGGTTGGTGGGCTCGTCCAGAATCAGGACATCCGGCTTTTCCAACAGCAGCTTTGCCAGACGAAGGCGCGTCAGCTCACCGCCCGAAAGCACAGCGATATTCTTCGTCCAGGTATCCTGCGCAAACCCCATACCGGACAGCACCTTTTTGATGTTGACATCCATATTGTAGCCATCGGCAGCATCAATGATGTTCTGCAAGGCATCATGCTGTTCCAGCAGAGAGGTATCCTCCGGGCTGGCGGCCATTCTGCGCTCCAGGATCTGCATCTGGGCCATGGCATCCAGCACATGGGCAAAGCAGGAGCGCATCTCGCCGTAGATATCCAACGTAGGGTCGAGCTTTGCATTCTGTTCCAGATAGCCCAGCGTCATACCATGGGTCACACTGAACTCACCCTCATAGTCCGTATACTCGCCGGTCAGGATCTTCAGCAGGGTCGTTTTGCCTGCGCCGTTCTGGCCCACGATGCCGATGCGGTCCTCCCGTTCGACACTGGCCGTGACATCATGCAGGACGATCTTCTCGCCAAAGCTCTTGCCCAGCTTTTCCAAATGTATCAGCATTGTTCGTTTTCCAATCTCTCACACAGGCCGCACAGCATTACAGCTGGTGGCGGCGATTCTTCAGGCCCACATTGGCCAGTTCCTCCGGCTCCATCACCAGCGGATAAAGCTCCTCCAGGCTGCTGATCTCATAGGTAGGCACGACCTTGCCGGGATTCTCGGCGTGGTTGGGGTTATACCAGCAGGTATCCAGCCCGGCGTTCACACCGCCCTGCACATCACTGCTCAGGCTGTCGCCCACCATCAGCACGTGCTCACGGTTCTCCACGCCCAGCGCACGGAGCGCGGCATCAAAAATCTTGCGGTTGGGCTTTTCACTGTCCATTTTTTCAGAAACGAACACATCCTCCACAAAATCCAGAATGCCGGATTCCCGCACACGGCGGCCCTGCACCCGGTCAAAGCCATTGGTCACTACAGCCAATGTTGCCACTTCGGAAAGCTCCCGGAGCACGTCCAGCACGTTGGGAGATGCCAGGTCAGGGTGGGTAGAGAGCTGATCCAGATAGAATTTGTTCATCTCCACACCGTTGCCTGCGGCATTCACTGCCTTCAGAAAGCGGGTGAACCGCTCCCCCATCAGCTTGTCCCGGCGGATCTGGCCCTTTTCCAGCTGCCGCCAGAGCTCTTCGTTGATGGTGCGGTAGGTCTGCACCGTCTCGGCATCCGGCTCAATGCCGTACTCCCGCAGGGTGTCAGCCAGCGCCTTGTTTTCCGCTGCATCAAAATCCAGCAGCGTATTATCAGCATCAAACAGAACACAATAGTATTTTGCCATGGTTCATTACCCCTCTTTCATACTTGTGTCATTTTCCGGGACGCTTGTTCCCCGATCACCGGGGAATTTTTCCCAGATCAAAAGAACAGCGAGAAGCCAGCCCCGCCCCGGCAGAGCTGGCTTCCAGTTATTCCTGAACTATCTCATAGGTTTCATCATCGGTCTGTACCGGGGAATTGTCCGTGCACGGATCTTGCGCGGTGCAGGGTTTGTCAACGTTTCTGGGCATCTGCTCCTCGGTCACGCCGTTGTCCACATTCTCCCAGTCCATTTCATACCAATCCACACTGCCATCGGTCACAGTTCCCTCACCGGGCAGCCCGGGGATCTTGATCTCTTCACAGAACATCCGGCTCCCTCCCTTCTGCCCAGCCTATGCGGGCAGACAGAAAAAGGTTTACCGGCTGGCTTCTGCTTCGGTGGAAGCGGAAGGCTCCTCTGCGGGCTCAATATCATTTTCAACCGAAGCGGAGACCGATTCACTGTTGGTCTGCTCTTTGGATTCCGTTTTGCTCTCAGAGGCAGCACTGCTGGAGGACGAAGTGCTCTCCGCCTTGCTCTCCGAGCTGCTGTGAGAAGAAGAGGTGCTCTCGCTCTTGGATTCGCTCTTGCTCTCACTTTCCGCCGTGCTGTGGGAGGAACTGCTGCTCGTGCTCTCAGACTTGCCGCTCTCCGAAGAGGACGAGGATGTACTGCCGGAAGAAGCAGAGGAGCTGCCGGAGCTTGAGCCGGAAGCGTGCTCCGGGTTGATCGTGATGGTCAGCGCATTACTGACCACGGCGCAGTCGTTGTACACGACCACCGCATAGATCTTATAGCTGCCGCTGGTGATGGCCGAAGCGGACACGGTGACCGTTGTCTGGCCTGCGGCCTCCTTCACTTCCTGACCGTTGGCGAACCAATGCAGGTTTTCACTCTTGGCATATTTGCCCTCCAGCGCAGCCTTAAAGACATAGGAGCCGGCGGAAGCCTTGCCTTCCGAGATGTGAACGGAAACAGCTGCAAACACGGCTGTCACGTCCAGATTCTGCTTGAAACCGGTATCGGTACGGGTCTTGCTGGTCACGCCGTCGCTCCACTTGACGAACACATGGCCCTCCGCAGGGGTGGCCGTGACAGTCAGCGACTGGGATGCATCTGTGATGCCGTATGTCAGGCTGGTCTTGCCGCTCTCGTTCCCACAGCTCAGGGTGCCGCCGCCGCTCTTTTCCACCTGATACCGGGCCTCAAACTTAACGTTGGCAGTCTCAGAGCTGCTGACGCTTTCGCTCTCGCTGGAAGAAGCGGGTTCTTCCGAGCTGGGAGCCTGCACCGCCGAGCTGGGGTTGGATACATATTCCAGTGTGCGGGTGGGGATATTATTGGTGTCCGGGCGGCGATCCTCGGTCTGGTAGGCGTGGGTGCGCAGATAGCTCAGCGCAGCCTTGAGACCGGCGCTTTTGAGGTGGATATCACCGTCCGTGTAGTAATCCGGCTGGCCGTAGCCATTTTCTCCTTTGAGAACCTCAGCCGTATTCAGAAATTTGACCCCCAGCTGTTCGCACATGTTGAGCAGCGCCATATTAAAATCATCGATCTTGGCCTGATCCATGTGGGGGTAATTGGAGTGATTCTCCGGGATAGGAGGCACCGTGTTCACGATGATATCGGTGTAGGGGTAAGCCTCCTGAATGGCCTGCACCAGCGCGGTATAGTTACTGATAAAATCAGCCACCTCCATGCCGGTGTCGTTGGTGCCAAAGGTCATCACGACACGGCGGGGCTTCATTTTTGCCACCGCCTGTGCGATGGTGTAGTGGGTGGTGTCATTCTTAAAGGTGACGATCCCTTCGTTCAGGGCCACCTGGGTGCCAATGCCCTCCTTGGCGCAGAACTGCTGCAAGGAGATCAGACCGTTGTTATACAGACGCACGGTGTTGGAGTCTCCCAGAAACAGGGTGCTGTCCAGATATTCCGTGCCCGCATCCGCTGTTTCAGTCAGCAGAGCACTGGAGGTGTTATCGATCTGATAGTGATTGGCAAGATCTGTGCTTTCACCGTCCCCGGTGGTGTCCGTCGGCACGGAGTCTGCGGGTGTACCGGGCGTTTCCGGCTTTCCCCGTTTGAGCAGGGTCAGGGTGATGCCTACGGTCAGCAAAGCCGCCAGTGCGCAGACCACACAGACCAGAACGGCCTGCCGCTGCAGCGATGTCATAGACTGTTTGTCCGATTGATTCTTATGATTCATGTTATATTCACCACTTATCCTATCGTTCAACCGTTTGCACGGCAGGCCAGGAGCTTGTCCGTCAGTTCTTCACAACTTTCCGCCAGCAGCACCGGGCCAAAGGGCTCCAGTTCTTCCCTGCTGCCGTAGCCATACAGGGCACCGGCGGCATCCAGCCCGCAATCAGCAGCACCGCGCATATCATCGTTGCGGTCGCCCACCATCAGCACCCGCTTGCCCTGTACACAGGGCTGGGTGAGAACATAGCGCACCACTTCCGTTTTGGTATCCCGGCTCTCATCCATGGATGCGCCGCCGATGAAATCAAAGTAAGGGGCCAGCCCCTGTTCTTCCAGAATGGGGGTCACCACCACAGTCGGCTTGGAGGTTGCGGTGCAGAGCACAAATCCTGCCTCCTTCAGGCGGCGCAGCATCTCTGCCGCACCGGGGTAGGCCGTGCCCTCATGGCTGCCCTTTTCGCGGTAACTCTCCCGATAGAGCTCGGTGGCCTCCTCGATTTTTGCAGGGTCAGAAAAATGCTCTCCAAAACTCTTGCGGAGCGGCGGCCCCAGATAGCGCCGCAGGTTCACATGGGTGACATCCACGCCCATCTTGGTAAAAACTTCTTCCAGTGTATTCAGGATGCCGGGGGCGGAATCGATCAGGGTTCCGTCCACGTCAAATAAGATCACGTCATAGTGCTGCAAGTTCGTTTCCCTCTCTTTCACACATATACACGGTATAGTATAGCACAGAATTGCGCTTTCAGCAATTCCAACAAATCGTTTTTGCACTTTTTATACAAATCGGTCACAATCTGGCCTTAAAACGCAAAATGCCTGCCCGCCAGAATGCGGACAGGCAGGGGGTCGTGCAGGCTTATTGGGCTGCAGCGCCGTTATCAGCGGAGGGATAATAGAGGTTATTGGAGATAAACTCCAGCTTTTCCTTCAGCACCAGCTCCAGATTTGCCACGGCGTGCACCATGTTGGTGGCCGAATCGTTCACTTCCAGCAGCTTGCACAGGTCGATCTCGTTCATGGCGAGTGCGGTTTTCATCTTCTGGCTCTCGGCGCAGAGGATGTGGCTCAGAGCACTTTCCTGCAGCGCGATACTTTCCATCAGATCGATCACAGCCTGACTCAGGGTAACACGGGGCAGGGCCGGACATTCCAGCGTGGTGGGACAATTGATCGTTGCCATAGGGGACTCATCCTTTCTATATAAGGTGTACCCCATCCTATGTCCCCTGCCGTGCAGCCGTTACTGCTTTTTCTCCTGTGCAGAGATCTTTTCAATTACGCTCTGGTAACCGCCGGTTCCGTATTGGATACAGCGATTGATGCGGCTGATGGTCGCCGTGCTGATCTCTACCTCTTTCACGATCTGGTCATAGGTGCGGCCGCCAAGCAGCAGCTTTGCCGCTTCCAGCCGTTGTGCCATATCGGAGATCTCCTTTACTGTGCACAGATCCTCAAAAAAAGCATAGCACTCCTCCCGGCTCTCAAGGCTCAGGATGGCATCGAACAACGCATCTACGGTCTCGTTTTTTCTGGAATTTTTCTCAGTCATTGCGGTCTCCTCTGCGGCAAACGCCGGAACTTCTGACAGAAAGAATCATATCATGTTATCACTTTAGCACATGAAAGTGCGAAAGTCAAGTCTTTTGCGTGAATCGTTTTCAATTCAGCATGTCAACAGTTTTTTTCTTTTCACAAGTGAAATAAAATCACCTAAAATTTCTTGCCGGATTTTCTGTCGAATTAGCACATCCTCTGAACTGCTCCGAAAAATATTGACAAATTATGAAAATGGGGATAAAGTATACACAATTTTCAGGCAAAGGAGCCACAGCGTGACCTCTTTGCCGCATGAAAAGCAAAGGAAAGAGGTAAAAGAAATGAACACGCTGGTCATCGTTTTGATCGCAGCCGTGTGTCTGTTTGGTGCTTACACCCTCTACGGACGCTGGCTGGCAAACAAGTGGGGCATCGACCCTACCGCAAAGACCCCTGCGGTCGTCCATGAGGACGGCCGGGATTACGTTCCCACCAACGGCTGGACCGTTTTTGCACATCAGTTCAGCTCCATTGCAGGTGCCGGCCCTGTTACCGGTGCCATTCAGGCTGCTGCCTTTGGCTGGCTGCCTGTTCTGCTGTGGGTCCTGCTGGGCGGCATTTTCTTTGGTGCTGTTACCGACTTCGGCGCTCTGTATGCTTCTGTAAAGAATGACGGCAAGTCCATGGGTATGCTGATCGAAAAGTATATCGGCAAGACTGGCCGCAAGCTGTTCCTGCTGTTCTGCTGGCTGTTCTGCGGCATCGTTATTGCAGC
>OODJ01002861.1_pt1 | contig 10972 bp, 10 predicted proteins | sample 1671611 | NCBI WGS metagenome assembly OODJ01 (sample SAMN06348174, study PRJEB24527) | human gut metagenome | biome: human gut; feature: ankylosing spondylitis patient; material: feces | host: Homo sapiens | place: China | collected 2015-10 | reverse complement strand
ACTTCCGCGACGAGTCCGGGCAGGATGTGCTGCTGTTCATCGACAACATCTTCCGGTTCATCCAGGCAGGGTCTGAAGTGTCCGCCCTTTTGGGGCGTATGCCTTCGGCCGTAGGGTATCAGCCCACCCTGGCCAACGAAATGGGGGCCTTGGAAGAGCGGATCACCTCTACCCGGAGCGGATCCATCACTTCCGTACAGGCTGTCTACGTCCCTGCCGATGACCTGACGGACCCGGCCCCGGCGGCTACCTTTGCCCATCTGGATGCAACCACGGTCCTGTCCCGTGAAATCGTAGAACTGGGAATCTACCCGGCCGTGGATCCCCTGGCTTCCACCAGCCGGATCCTGGATCCCTTGGTGATCGGCCAGGAACACTATGAAGTGGCCCGGGGCGTCCAGAAGATCCTCCAGCGGTACAAGGAGCTCCAGGACATCATTGCCATCCTGGGGATGGAAGAACTGAACGAAGAGGACAAACTCACCGTATCCCGGGCTCGGAAAGTCCAGCGGTTCCTGAGCCAGCCCTTCTTCGTGGCCCAGCAGTTCACCGGCCAGCCCGGGAAGTACGTCTCTTTGGCAGAAACCATCCGGGGCTTCAAAGAGATCCTGGAAGGAAAACATGATGACCTGCCGGAAAGTGCTTTCTATATGGTGGGATCCATCGACGAAGCCGTGGCCAAGGGCAAGAAACTGAAGGGCGAATGATATGGCCAAGTTAATGAAACTGGAAGTCCTCACACCGGAAAAACTTTTGGTCAAGCGGGAGGATATTTCCTATGTCTTGTTGAATACAGTAAATGGGGGCGTTGGGATCTTAGCCAATCACAGCCCGATGATCGCTGTGCTGGGGGAAGGGACCCTGAAGCTGCAGGATAAGGACAATCAGGTGATCCTGGTCTACGTAGAAGGGGGATTTGCGGAGGTCAAGGACAATCAGGTGGTCATCCTGACACCCAGGGCCCAGAAGGCAGAGAACATCGATGTGGCCAAATACCAGCAGATCCGGCAGGAAGCACTGGCCAGACTGGAGCATCCGGATGCCCTGACGGACGTAGAACATACTGAAAAAATCCTGCGCAGAGCGGAAGCGCGGCTGAAGACCGCGTCTCTTGCGGGTAAGGTACCCCCTTATCCGATGGGGGAATAGTCCCGGCAGGAGAGAAGGTCGTTGCAGCAGGCAGAGGGGGGATCCGCTGTGGACTTTATCAGCAAAATGGCTGCCAGTAAGATGGGGCAGCTGCGGCTGGAACTGGTCGAACTCAACGAGCGGCTGGCAGAAGCCACCAATGAAGAACAAATCCGTAAGCTCCGGAAGACCATTCAGGAAAAGGAAGTATATTACAATATCCTGGCGGACCGCCTGCGGACCCATACGAGGAATTTTTGAAGGAGGTGCCGCAGGCACCTCCTTTGTCAGCCAACCAAAAAGGAACCGCCCAGGCGATTCCTTTTTTCATTTCCCTCTATGGAAAACAGAATGTTCTATGGTATAATAGTCTAGTTATAAAAATGGACAGAGAAGTTGGAAGTTGGAAGTGGGAAGTTCCGTAGACATTAAGGGGGGTGCCGTACGGCTTGTCCAATGTGATTGCTTTGGTGGTCTGCTGTCTGGTGACCTGGGTGGTTTTCCTGGACAGCCACAGCATTGGGATGAAACACAAGAATCTCTGGGTCCTGGGGACGTTTCTGCTCATGCCCCTGGTGGTTCCGCTGTACCTGATCAGGCGCGCACAGTTCCTGTATCAGCATCGGCTGACACCCCGGCAGCAGGCAGAGGCAAGGGCCAGAGAGATTTCCCGGAAACGCAGGGAAAAGGCGGAACGGGAAAAACAGCACTGGGAAGAGAAAAAGAGAAAACAAGCCCTGGAAGATCCCGCAGAAGCAGCCAGGAAAAAGAGCCTGCGGGAAAAAGAACAGAAGGAAATGCGCATGCACCTGGATGAACAGCTGAGCAACCAGCGGAAACGGCATGCCAAGCTGTGGGGCATTCGCTATCATCAATGAATACAGAAAAGAGAAAGAGGAGCAGTGCTTCTCTTCCAGCAAGGAAAGGCGTGGAATCAGGAGTGGAGAAACTGGTGGTTAAGGGTGGTCATCACCTGAAGGGCACGGTACGGGTCAGCGGTGCCAAAAATGCGGTATTGCCCATCATTGCAGCTTCTGTCCTGGGGACGGAAGGCAGCACGATTTTGGAAGTCCCTGAATTGGAAGATGTCAGTACCATCTGCAAGGTGCTGGAGTGTTTGGGGCTGAAAGTGGATCATTCCACCCCTCATGCGCTGAAAATCGACAGCCGGCAAATCACCGGATGGGAAGCTCCCTATGATCTGGTCAGCACCATGCGTGCCTCTTTCCTGGTCATGGGTTCTCTCCTGGCACGGATCGGGCGGGCTAAGATCTCCCAGCCGGGAGGCTGTGCCATTGGTACCCGTCCCATCGATATCCATCTGAAAGGCTTCGAAGCCCTGGGTGCGAAGATCGAACAGGGCCATGGGTATATCGAGGCCTTTGCACCCCATGGTCTGGTGGGTACCACCATTTACCTTGATTTTCCCAGTGTGGGAGCCACGGAAAACTTGATGATGGCAGCTTCCATGGCCAAAGGGACCACCATCATCGAAAATGCAGCCCAGGAACCGGAAATCGTGGACTTGGCCAACTATATCAATGTGATGGGGGGCAAGGTCCGAGGGGCCGGGACCACCGCCATCCGGATCGACGGAGTGGAAAGCATGAAGGGCGGGGAACACACGGTGATCCCTGACCGGATCGAAGCCGGGACCTTTATGGTGGCCGGGGCCATGACCCAGGGAGATATCTTGGTGGACAATGTGCTCTGTGAACATATGAAGCCCCTGATCGCCAAGCTCCGGGAAGCGGGAGCTGTGGTGGAAGAAGGCATCAATGATGTCCACGTAGTGGGGCCACGGGAAATCCAGCCCATTACCATCAAGACACTGCCATATCCGGGCTTCCCCACAGATATGCAGGCCCAGGTCATGGCCATGATGTGCATTGCCAAAGGCCAGAGCTCCGTGCTGGAGACCGTATTCGAAAACCGTTTCATGCATGTGGATGAACTGCTCCGGATGGGAGCCAATATCCGGACCAGCGGCGGACGGTCTGCTATTGTAGAAGGGGTGCCCAAGCTGTACGGCTGCCAGGTCCGGGCAACGGATCTGCGGGCTGGGGCAGCCATGGTGCTGGCTGGGCTGGTGGCTGACGGCGTGACGGAAATCACCGACATCTACCACATCGATCGGGGTTACGAAAATCTGGTCGCCAAATTGACCGGACTGGGAGCCGACATCCAGCGGGTCGGCTGATGCGCCATGAAACACACGGAAAAAAGTTTGTTTTCCCGGCTGTTCAACCCAGTGGATGTGGGCATCGACTTGGGAACCGGTTCTACCCGGGTGTTCATGAAGAATCGGGGCATCGTGCTGGAAGAGCCGTCAGTGGTGGCCTTGGATCCCAGTACGGGCAAAACGGCAGCCATCGGCTCCAAAGCACGGGAAATGACGGGAAAAGGCCAGTGGGAAGTGGTCTGGCCCTTGGAAAATGGTGTCATCGCGGATTTCGATGCATCGGTAGGGCTCCTGGAAACCGTGCTGGATCGGGTAGTGGGGAGGAATCTTTTCTTTAAACCCCGGGTCATGGTCTGTGTCCCCACTGGGGTCACCGGGGTGGAACGGCGGGCTGTGACTGAAGCGGCACTCCTGGCCGGGGCCGCTAAGACTTATCTGATCGAAGGGCCTCTGGCTGCGGCACTGGGTGCCGGGCTGCCCATCCAGGAACCTAAAGGCCGGATGGTGGTGGATATCGGAAGCGGTACGACCAGTGCGGCGGTGCTGAGCATGGGACGGATCATCCAGGCGGCTTCTCTCAGGATGGGGGGAGAAGCTTTCAATGAAGGGCTGGTCCGTCATTTGCGGGATAGGCTGAACATCCAGATCGAAGGGAGCCTGGCGGAAGAAATCAAGCTGGAGATCGGAACGGTCAGCCGCCGGGGCCGCCGAGGCACCAAGATCATCCATGGAAGAGACAACATCACCGGGCTGCCCACATCCCTGCGTCTTTCCTCTCAGGATACGGTACGAGGACTGGGAGAACCCATCGGGCCCATCTTGGCCTGTATCCACAGCGTCTTGGAGAAGACACCGCCGGAACTGGCGGCGGATCTCTTGGAGACGGGAATCGTCCTTACCGGAGGCGGAGCCCTTCTGGAAGGAATGGATGAATGCATCGAAGCCGGGACCCATGTGCGGACCCGGGTGGCGGCCAATCCCCGGGAATGTGTGGCCCGGGGAGCTGGAATGGCCCTGGATGATTCTGCACTGTTGGAAATTTTGGAAGGAAAATAAAGGGGGTGTGCTGCCTGTGAAATATCACGCAGGCAGCACACCCCCTTTTCAGGAAAGGAACGCGATAGAAAACAATGAATCATAGTTACAGACAATGGATGGCACGATTCGTTTTGGCAGGTCTGCTGCTGACGGCTTCGCTACCAGCAGCCCAGGCAGCCAAGGTCAGCACCCTCCGGGGTGGAGTCACACCCAGCCGGGCCCGGGTGGTCATGGACTTGGATACGCCCCTTTCCTATACCTCCCGAGTGACGGGAAACCAGCTGATCATCGACTTGAAAGCCAGAGCCGATCGGACAGAGATGGTCCGGTTGCGGGACCCCCGGATCCAGAAAGCGTACCTGGAACCTCAGGGAAAAAACAGCCGTCTGGTGGTTGTTTTCCGGAAAAATGTCCCGGTCTACAAGATCTTCCTATTGAAGAATCCCCAGCGGCTGGTAGTGGATTTTCCCCGTTCCGGAAGTACCTCCGGAGGGAAGAGCGGACCGGCAGCCGGACGGTCCCAGTGGCTGGGAAAGGGCCTTACCTATCGGGAAAGCACTGTGGATCTGGGGGCCGGCCGGGTCAAGACCTATCTGCTGACCCTGGCTCCCAACAGTGATTTCCGGCTGGATTTCATCCCCGGATACGGCAGGACCATCCAAAAAGGGACCCTGTCCATGATCCAGAAAAGGTCCGGTGCTGTTGCCCTGGTGAACGCCTCCTATTTTGACAGTGACATCTGGGTAGTGGGGAATCTGAAGATTCAAGACAAATGGCTGGGGATGGAGACCACACCCCGTACCGGCCTGGTGCTGCCAGCCGGAGGCGTTCCTTCCATCCAGCCCGGGCTTTCCTATCACGGGACGGTGACCCGGCCGGACGGGAGGAGCTATTCCATCGGCGGGGTGGATCGGATGCGGCTGGCCGATGAACTGATCCTGTACAATGACGGCTATGATGACACCACGGATACCAACGCTTACGGTACGGAAGTGCGGCTGGAAGACGGGGTGGTCCGGGAAATCCGGAAGGGCGCAGGAGGCATGCCCCTGACGGCAGGCAGTACAGTACTCTCCGGGAATGGAGCGGCTGCCGCTTTCCTGAATGGGCTGCGCAAAGGAGATAAAGTGAGCCTGACCCAGACCCTGGGCAATCCAGAAGCGGATCAGGCCGCTTCTGTGGGGTCCGCCGGTCCTCAGCTGGTGCGGGATGGGCAGGTCCAGGTCACTAGCAGTGCGGAAGAAATCGCCCCGGACATTGCCCAGGGACGGGCTCCCCGGACCGGTGTGGGCATCAAGAAAGACGGCACGGTGCTGATTTTGGTAGCCGACGGACGTTCCCGCAGCAGTGCCGGGATGACCTTGGCAGAAATGGCCCGGTATTTCGTCCAGCTGGGAGCCGACCGGGCCATGAATTTCGACGGCGGCGGTTCCAGCGAGATGGTGGTCAACGGAAAGATCATGAATGACCCCAGCGACGGCAGCGAACGCCCAATAAGGGTGGCGTTGGGGGTGTTCAGGAAGTAAGTGCCGCCAGAGGCAGCACTTACTTCACTCTTGAGTCGGGAGTCTGAAGTCTGGAGCCGAATGATAAATTTGCAGGCAACAGCCCCCCTTGCATCTCACCTCCCCTTCGGTATATAATAAACAAACGAAAGAAAAGAGGTGCTGATCATGTTACACAAAATCCTCAAAAATAGAAAAATATGGGCAGCAGCCTTGCTGATGGTTCTGCTGGCTTTGGGCGTCGCCCAGGCGGCTGGGGTCCAGCCCCAGAAAAGCAGCCTTTCCGGTCAGGTGGTTTCCACGGTATCCGTGGGGGCACAGGTGACGGAGGGGACTGTTTTGGTGACGGTCAAGACCTTGACGGGGACGGCTCCGGCCGCTCGTGCCAACTGCAGCGGGAAAGTGGTTTCCGTGGAAGTTTCTCCCGGCAGCCAAATCGCAGCAGACCAGGTAGCCTTAAAGAGAGGCTGCCGGCCGTTCTGGTCTCCGGACTGGAGTTTTGGCCATTGATGACAGACCATGACAGAGGGTGTGAAAGACACTTTTCACACCCTCTTTTTTACAGGAGGAAATATGCATCTTTTAAAATGGAAGCGGATCCTGTTCCTGACCTTGGGCTGGCTGCTGGCTGCTGTTTCTCTGGCAGCAGCAGCCATTCCTACCATTGCCGTGGAAGAATTGAAACCGGGGATGAAGGGATATGGGAAAACAGTCATCCGGGGAGCGGATATCGAAACCTTTGATGTGGAAGTCCTGGGGGTCACCGGCACGGAAACCGGCGGGTACAACATCTTGATCAAGGCATCAGGTCCTCTCCTGAAAGAAAGCGGGGGCATCGCCCAGGGGATGAGCGGCAGCCCGGTTTACATCGACGGCCGGCTGGCTGGAGCCGTGGCCTATGGCCAGGCTTTTTCCGATCCCAACTACTGCTTCCTGACTCCCATCAATGAAATGCTCCGTCTGTTTGACGAAACTGACCCCCGGCCTTCCGTATTCCTGCCCAAGAGTACGCCGCTCATGGTCAGCGGCTTCACCGCTGACGGAGTGGCCCATCTGAACGAGGAACTCTCGCCGTTCGGGCTTACTTCTTATGCAGTGCCTGGAGGCACGGATGAACTGGACAGTGTCCAGCTGGAACCTGGCAGTTCCGTGGGCGTTTCTCTGGTCCGGGGAGATATGGTCATCGGTGCCATCGGCACCGTGACCTGGACCGACGATGAGGGACGGATCCTGGCCTTCGGGCACCCCTTCCTCCAGCACGGGGATTCCAACTATTTCATGACCAATGCCTGGATCTTTGCGTCCGTCCCCAACATCCAGAGTGCCTTCAAGGTGGGGACCCTGGGAAAGACACTGGGAAGGATCAGCCAGGACCGGCTCAGCGGCATTGCCGGCAAAGAAGGAGAAAATGCCCCCATCATTCCCATGTATGTTTCAGTGACGGACAAGGACCGGGGACTGCACAAAAGCAGCAATGTCCAGCTGATCACGGATGAGGACCTGGTGCCCACTTTGGTGGACGGCGTCACCTACAATACCGTAAGCATGGCCAAGGACCGGAAGGGCGGCGGGACGTCCCGGATCCGGTTCACCATTACGGCGGAAGGTGAAAAGGAAGGTCCCATCCGCCTGCGCCGGGAAAACATGTTTTACAGCGCCACGGATATCGGGAAACTGACGGATTCGGAGCTGAATGTGGCCACGGATATGCTCATGAACAACCGGTTCGACAAAGTGACCATCCAGGATATCAATGTGGATGTAGAAACCACTTCCGGCTGTGAAGTGGCAGAGATGCTGGGAGCGACGGCACCGGCCACAGCTGTACAGGGAGGCATCCTGCCCATTACCCTGACTTTCAAACCCTACCGGTCGGAAGAAATCACCCGGACTGTCAATTTCAAAGTCCCGGACAAACAGCCGGCCGGCCCCATGAACCTGATTGTCCGCAGCGGCAATGCCACGGCATGGATCACCAAGGCCCTGTCCAGGAAGAACAGCCGGAACGGGGCCCAGGATGGAGGAGATGGGAACAGTGAGGACGAAACCGCCATGTTCCAGTCTTCCCAGCGGCAGTTCAGAGATTTTCTTACGGAATTCAACGATATGGATGCCAATAATGAAGTGATTGTGGATCTAATGCCCACCTATGGGGACGAACGGCCCAGCCGCCGGGCAGCTGCCCGTTCTGCAGCTGGGAGCGGGAATGCCATAGGCAGTGCCCTTACCGGCCTCCTGAAAGGCAGCAAGTACAAACAGAAATTCCCGCTGGATTTCATCATCACCGGGGAAAGCAATATTACCGTGGATGTGCAGAAGAGATAAAAAGGGGGTGTGAAAAAAATCCACACCTCAGGCCGCGGCTCACGTTTTGCGGCTCGTGACCAAAGGGGCTGTGAAGAAATGAATTTATCGTTTCTTCACAGCCCCTTTTTCTACAAATTTTCATCTGGATAGGGTATAATAATCTGTATACTGTTACCATTAGTTTGCTGTGAAGGAGCTGTTTCCATGGGATACCGAGAACTTTGCCGCTGGGTCGGCCGGAACCTGGTGGATCTTTGTGCCCGTACCGGCCGTGTGGTCAAGCTGTTCCTGGAAACCTGCGCGGTGGCCAGAGCGGCGGACCGGCAGGAAGTCCTGCGTCAGATGGCCAAACTGGGAGCGGATTCCCTCCCCATCGTCAGCATGACGATCCTGTGTACCGGGATGGTCATGTCCGTCCAGACTGCCAAAGAATTCGTCCGCTTCGGGGCAGCGGATTCCGTAGGCGGAATCGTAGCCATTGCTATGGGACGGGAACTGGCACCCATCCTGACCGGGGTGGTGGTGGCCGGCCGGATCGGGGCAGCCATTGCGGCGGAAATCGGCACCATGAAGGTGACGGAACAGATCGATGCCCTGCGGGTCATGGCTGTAAGCCCCATCCGCTATCTGGTGGCCCCTCGGCTCCTGGCCATTGTCCTCATGATGCCCATCCTGGTGATCTATGCCAATCTGGTGGGGGACGTAGGAGGCTGGTTTGTGGCGGAGAATTATGCTGGGATCAGTTCCCACATGTTCCTGGAAAGCGTCCGGGGCTTCATCGAGCCCTGGGATATCATCGGGGGACTGATCAAGGGGGCTTTTTTCGGAGCCATCATTGCCATCATCGGCTGCCACAAGGGACTCACTGCCAAACAGGGAGCGGAAGGGGTTGGCCTGGCCACTACCAAATCGGTGGTGCTTTCCATCATCCTGATCTTCATCGCCAATTATTTCCTGTCCGTGATCCTGTATGTCCATGGAGGCTGAAATGGAACGACCAGTCATTGAATTTCAGAAAGTGGATATGTCTTTCGGACCCAAAGTGGTCCTGGACCAGGTGAGCTTTTCCGTAGCCAGGGGAGAGACCTTGGCGGTCATCGGTCCTTCCGGCACCGGCAAAAGCACCGTACTGAAGATCCTCATCGGCCTGCTGAAGCCGCTGGGAGGCCATGTGCTGATCCAGGGCCAGCCGGTGGAAAATGATACGGAAGCCCAGTGGAACCAGCTGCGCCAGCATATGGGCATGGTGTTCCAGTATTCCGCTCTGTTCGATTTCCTGGATGTGGGAGAGAACGTGGCTTTTGGGCTGCGTCAGCATACCAGCATGTCGGAAGACGCCATCCAGAAACGGGTGAAGGAGCTGCTGGAAGCGGTAGGCCTCGCCGGCAATGAGCATGTGTATCCGGCCCAGCTTTCCGGGGGCATGCAGAAACGAGTGGGACTGGCCAGGGCTCTGGCGCTCCAGCCGGATATCATCCTGTATGACGAACCGACTGCAGGGCTGGATCCCATCATGGCCACCAACATCAGCCAGCTGATCCTGGACACCAAGAAAAAACTGGGCATTACCGGCGTACTGGTGACTCACGACATGGCTTCCGCTTTTCTCTGTGCGGACCGGATCCTGATGCTCAGCCATGGCCATATCGCTTTCTCCGGGACGGTGGAAGAAGCCAGACATACCCGGGAACCCCTGGTGCGGGCGTTCCTGCGCAGTGATATTTTGGAGGACAAGGAGTAAAATGATGAAAGCAGATGAAGTCAAAGTCGGTGCAGTCACCTTGGGCGGCATTGTCATCCTGGCCCTGATGCTGACCTTCCTGGGGGTGTTCAGCTTTGCCGGGCGCACCTATAAGCTGAATGTGATGTTCGACGATGTAAACGGCCTGAAGGTGGGCAATGAAGTCCGGTTTGCCGGGGTCCCAGTGGGGAAGGTGGATGACATCATCGTGGACGGATCCAAGGTGAAAGTGGTCATGAAAATGGATGAAAAACAGAAGATTCCCCGCAATTCCCAGTTTGCCATCGGCATGGACGGGGTCATGGGGACCAAATTCGTCACCATTGCGCCTCCCAAAATCGCTACGGGCCTGGTATTCAAAGCTGGAGAGACCATTACCGTCATGGCCTATGCCAGAAAGAACCGGAGGTTCAGCTTCCGTCAGCTGCTGGAGCGCCAGGCAGACAAGCTGGAAGTGGTGGTAGATGCCTTCAGCAATGTGTTCGGCGACAAGAAGGTCCAGAAATCCATGCGGGAAGGCTTTGTCCAGACCGGGGAAGTAGCCAAGAATATGAATGACTTCACCAAAGCCTTGGCCACCATGGCCCAGCAGAATCAGGGAGATATCCATACCATGGTGGGACAGATGAAGGAAATGTCCATCCACATGAACAGCATCATGGATAAGGCGGATGCCAATGGGGCGACAGGCCAGAATGTGGCTGCCATGGCGGCCAATATGGCGGATGCCAGCAAGAAAATCCAAAATACGGCGGAGGCCCTCCAGAATGTGGTCACCGACCCTCAGACCCAGCAGGACCTGAAAGAGACCATCCACCATGCCAAATCTACCACCGTAAAGGCGAATAAGATCCTGGGAGTGGTCACCGATGCCCAGGTCCAGGCGGATGTGCTCTACAACGACAAAAAAGGCAAATGGCGGACGGATATGGGGGTGAAACTGCCCCTGAAGGAAGACAGTTATGCCTATCTGGGCGTTTCTGACATCGGCGACCGGGACAAGGTGGATTTCCATTATAACAAAAAGCTGAACAAATACATCTGGGGCCGGGCCGGAGTCATGGAAGGAGA
>OODJ01002860.1_pt1 | contig 10974 bp, 7 predicted proteins | sample 1671611 | NCBI WGS metagenome assembly OODJ01 (sample SAMN06348174, study PRJEB24527) | human gut metagenome | biome: human gut; feature: ankylosing spondylitis patient; material: feces | host: Homo sapiens | place: China | collected 2015-10 | reverse complement strand
ACACTCGGAGGCGTTGCACGGCATGTTCGTCGTGAGGAACGCCTTGCCGATGATGGGGAACGCATCGTCGATAGCGACGCCGGTCTCCGCGGCGCAGCGCGAGCACACGTCCGCCGCCAGACCGAAGGACTCGGCCACGTCGATATAGTACGGCTCGATGTGCTGGTCCACATCGCAGATGATGAACTCCGGCAGCGTCTGCAGCGGGAACGGGATCAGCTCCTTGAAGCCCGTCAGAAACAGCGGGGGCAGCACCTCGTCAAAGGGGAGGAAATCGTCGCTGCGCGGGCCGCCGCCGAGGCGCTTGTCATTGGAGAGGACGAGTGCGATGCGCTTGGTAAGGCTCTGCACGATGGCGTGCATGTTCGTGTGCGCGGTGCGCAGCTCATAGCCGCGGTAGCCCTCAAACAGGCGGTCGATGAACATGAACGTGCCGAGATACGAGCCCATCCAGCGGTATTCCCAGAAGCCCTTGAGACAGGAGACGGGAGCGGACGCCACCATCTGCACCATGCTCGAGAGGTTGTTGAGCCACTGCGTATAGTCGTAGAGCGTGTCCTTCACGCCGCGCCATTCGCGCCACTTCGCAACGCCGGTCTTATCGTAATAGCGCGTTCTTTGGCCGCCAGTGCCGTGTTCGGCCTGCCAGATGGGGTCAAAGCGCTCGAGCTTTTTGTCGATCTTCGCGATCAGCTTATCCATTGCTTTCATATCTCACTTGCCTCCCTGTATCTGTTTGATCTCCAGAGATTCGATGAATGCCTGGAAGCGGGTGCGCAGCTGGCCCACCGCGCCGAGAGCGTATTCCTTCTCGATGGTGCAGGTGGGGATGCCCAGCTCGTTCGTGAAAATATGGTGCGCGAGGATTTTTTCGTAGCTCCAGAACTCGCAGAACTTCATGTTCTCATAGATCACACCGTCCGCCTTGAATTCGTCCGCGAGCTTTTTGACCTCGCTGTGGCGCTGGTCGATCTTCATGCCGTCCATGAAGCGCGCGCACTGGTTCCAGTGCAGATAGTGGCGGCAGATCGCATCGAAGGCGGCCTCCCCCTCACGGATCTCGATCTGTTCGCGGCCGGGGAAGGAGCCGAAGCAGTAACGGTCGGCCACGACCATGGCGCCGCAGGTCTCGAGGAGCTTCGTAAACTCGGGATCGTCGATCTCGGAGCCGGCGACCACGACGCGTGCGCGGAAGGGGAATTCCTTCTCGGGCTTGCGCTTTTTGATCTCGGCGAGCGTCTCCTTGAGGTACGGGAGGATCAGGTCGTGCGGGCAGACCTCGCTCACGAGCTGGATGACGTGGAACTCATAGCCGGTAATGGGCGGGTTGGGCAGCTTGCGGAAGTTGCCGATCTCGGTGATGACATCGCACAGCTCGTTGAACTTCTCGATGGTCGCGCGCATGGCGGCATCGGAGGTGTCCACGCCGTAGCGCTCGGCAAGCTGGTCAACGACCTTGAGCTGCAGCTGGCCCTTGTAGTAGTCATAGCTGGTCTTATCGCCCTTGAGCGGGGGATCGATCTGCGTGACGAAGAAGCGATCGTTCTTCACGGGATTGATGAGGAAGAAATGCTCTTCCATACGCTCCATGGACGCGCAGCACTCGGCGCCGAAGAGCGCATTGAGGTAGTTGTAGCCGCCCTCAATGGCACGCTCGAGGATGGAGCGGACATACGGGCAGACACGGCTGGTCATGTAGTAGGTCGCAATGTCGGTCGACTCGCAGCGCGGCGCGCGCAGGCGGCTCGAGAAGCAGCCCGGCAGGTTGAGCAGAACCTCGGGGATGTAATAGCAGTTGTACCCGAGGGCGATTTTCCCGTCATTGACCGCCTGCGTGACGAGCTCATTCTGCGCGTCCTGCAGGAGATTTTCGAAGAAAATCAGATGTTTCAGGTCTTTCATATTGTCCCTTCTTTCAAAATAATTCCCATTGCAGCTATGTAAAAAAGCGTCGGGATGCGGGTGCATTCCGGCGCCTTCGACATACGAAAAAAGCCTTTGCGGCGTCCCCTGGCCGCGGCGGAACGAGCAGGCGCTTGCTCTACCACCTGGTCATAACAAAAATATCACGTGTTCCATGCGGTGTCAACCGGTTACACGCTAATTCTTTCACAAATCCGGACAAGAGGGTGACTTCCGATACAATCTGCGTGCACCGTGCGCCGCCGCTCAGTCACGCCCCGCGGGACGCAGCACGCGCAGATATGCCTCGCTCTGGCGCACAAAAGCGGCCGCATCAAAGTTATCGTTGCGCAGCGCCTCCTGCACGATCATTCCGTCGGACGCGAGCAGGATCAGCTGCGTGAGATAGTCGGCGGAGACGACGTCGGTGCGCTCGGCGATCTTCTCGGCGATGAGCCGCTCGAACGCGGCGTAGCGGTCGATGAGCTTGGCGCGCAGCGCCTCGTCGCCGAGCATGGCGGCGTGGATCAGGTGCAGGCGCATGCCGGCGGAGGCGGTGTTGCGCTCGACCACGTACTTGACCAGACGGTGCACGGACGTGTCCTTGTCCTTGTTCTCCGTCCACGCGATCAGATCGTCCCACTGGCGGTCGAGATAGCGGTTGGTGATGTCGAAAAGGATATCCGTTTTATTTTTATAATAGTAATAGAGCGTCCCCTTGGACACGCCGGCCGCCGCGGCGATCTCGGCCAGCGAGATATCGGCAAACGTCTGCGTGTCCAACAGGCCGGTCGCGGCGTCGAGGATCTTCTCCTTGACATTGTCGTTGCGCGGAGCGGCCATTTGCTTTCCTCATTTCTGATCTTATGAGATAAATCGTGTCTTATTGTACGCGATTTTGGGCGATTTGTCCAGTCTGGCAGGGAAATTTCAGCAGATTTGACCCAGGGCGAATCCTTGACTTCCCGGTCGAAAAAGGGTATATTTGTGACATCCAGTCGGCCGCTTGGCCGACTCATCTTCCGGGAGGCCTGTCTTTCATGAAGATCTCCGCATTGAACCGAAAACTGCACCGCGCCTTCGGCGGCCGCGTCACGGCGGCGCTGGCCGACGGCTGCATCGTCCTGCGCGGCGAACTCGACCGCTGGGACGACGTGGTGCGCGCCGGCCAGATGGCCGCAACGAAATATTCCACGTGCCATGTCGTCAATGACATCACGTTCACCGGTGGCAAGGACGCGCCCATGCGCGTGCCCGCGCTGCATGACGATGCGCTCGACGGGCAGACGCCCGACGTGCTCATCATCGGCGGCGGCATCTCGGGCGTGTCGATCGCGCGCGAGCTTGCGCGCCAGAAGCTCGACATTCTCGTCGTAGATAAGGAATGTGACCTCGCGCTCGGCGCCTCCGGGCGCAACGACGGCGAGGTGCACCCGGGCATCGACCTCGGGCGCGGCAGCATCAAGCACAAATACATCCGCCGCGGCAACGCCATGTACGATCAGGTCTGCAAGGAGCTCGACGTGCCGTTTCACCGCGTGGGGCAATATGTCTGCTTCCAGCACGGCTGGCTGCGTCCCGCCGTGTGGGGCTACTGCATGTGGCGCAAATATCACGACGGCATCGCCGACACCGAGCTCATCTCCGGCAGGGAGCTGCTGCGCCGCGAGCCGAACTTCAACAAAAAGACCCGCTTTGCCATCTCGAATCCGGACTCTGGCTGCGTCTGCCCCTACGGGCTGACGATCGCCTACGCGGAAAACGCCGTGCAAAACGGCGCGCGCATCGCGCTCAACACCGCCGTGCTGGGCATGGACGTCGCGGACGGGCAGATCACCGCCGTGCACACCAACCGCGGCACGCTGCACCCCGCGCTCGTCATCAACGCGGCCGGCGTGTTCGCCGAGGACGTGGCGCGCATGGCGGATGACCGCTTTTTCTCCATCCACCCCCGCCGCGGCACGAACAGCATCCTCGACCGCAAGGCCGGCGCGTTCATGCATTCGATCGCGTCCGTGAAGGGCAGCGACATGGTGTCGAAAACGCACTCGAAGGGCGGCGGCATCCTGCACACCGTGCACGACAACCTGCTCGTCGGTCCCGACGCGGTGGAGACCTATGAAAAAGAGAACACGGCGACATATCCCGAGAGCATCGCGCACGTATTCGAAAAGCAGAAGATCACGATGCCCGCGCTGACCGAGCGCGACATCATCACCTATTTCACCGGCGTGCGCGCCCCCACGTTCGAGGAGGACTTCATCATCGAGCGCGGCCGCCGCACGCACAACCTCATCCACGTCGCGGGCATCCAGTCCCCCGGCCTGACGACGGCGCCCGCCGTCGCGGTCGACGTGGCGGACATGGCCGTGCGCATCCTCGCGCGCGAGCGCCCCGTGGCCATCAATCCGGACTTTGACCCCCACCGGCCGGGCATCCCCGTCCTGCGGGAGATGGACGACGCCACGCGCGCGGCGTACATTGCGAAAAACCCCGACTATGGCGTCATCGTCTGCCGCTGCGAGGAGATCAGCCGCGGCGAGATCCTCGACGCGCTGCGCTCGAACGTGTGCGTGCCGACGGTCGACGGCGTGAAAAAGCGCGTGCGGCCCGGCATGGGCCGCTGCCAGGGCGGGTTCTGCTCACCGCAGGTGGTGCGCATCATCGCGGAGTATCTCGGCGTGCCGCTCAGCGCGGTGCGCAAGTCCTCGGCCGACGCGCCCATCACGTTCGGCCCGACGAAATCCGGGGAGGTGCAGGCATGATGTACGACGTCATCGTCATCGGCGGCGGCCCCGGCGGGCTCGCGGCCGCCATCTCCGCGCACGAAAACGGTGCGCACGTGCTGCTCATCGAGCGCGAGGCGCGCCTGGGCGGCATGCTCAAACAGTGCATTCACGATGGCTTTGGCCTCGCCCGCTTCGGCGAGCGGCTGGCCGGGCCGGAATATGTCGAGCGCTTCATCGACCGGCTCGAGGATCTGGGCATTGAGGCGCACACACAGACGTTCGTCACGCGCGTGGAGAAAACGCCCGCCGGCTTCGCGGTCGTCACCGTCAGCCGCGACGGCGTCGCGCGCTATGACACCCGCACGCTCGTGCTGGCCACCGGCTGCCGCGAGCGCACGGCAAAACAGGTCTTTATCCACGGCACGCGCCCGGCGGGCGTGTTCACGGCCGGCACCGCGCAGCATTTTACGAACCTGCTCGGCGAGCTGCCGACCCGGCGCTGCGTCATCCTCGGCAGCGGCGACATCGGGCTCATCATGGCCCGCCGCCTGACGCTCGAGGGCGCAGAGGTCCTCGGCGTGTACGAGGCCAAGTCCACTCCCTCTGGCCTGACGCGCAACATCCACCAGTGCCTGCATGACTACAATATCCCGCTGCACCTGAGCCACACGGTCACGCGCGTGTTCGGCGCAGACCGGCTCACGGGCGTGGAGGTCGCGGAGGTCGATGAGGCCATGCGCCCCATCCCCGGCACGGAGCAGCGCATCGACTGCGACGCGCTGATCGTGTCCGTCGGCCTCATCCCGGAAAACGAGCTGGCGGAGTCGCTCGGCGTCCCGCTCGACGGGCACACCCGCGGCCCTGTGTGCGACGGGCAGCTCATGACGGAAGTGCCCGGCATCTTCTCGTGCGGCAACGCGCTGCACGTCAACGACCTCGTGGACTATGTGTCCGCCTCCGGCGAGCTGGCGGGCAAGAGCGCGGCGCACTTTGCCGCGCACACACGCGACGAGATCGCGCTCACGATCTCGGACGATTTCGGCTATCTCGTCCCCCAGCGGCTCGACCGCACGGAGGACAACAGCAGCGTCACGCTGTATTTCCGCAGCGCGGAGGTGCTCGGTGCCTGCCGCGTGGTGCTGACCATCGACGGCAATGAGGTCTGGTCGCGGCGCTATCCCTTCCTGCGTCCGCCCGAGATGCAGCAGCTCACGCTGGACTTTGACAAGCTCGGCATCGCCCACGCGCGCGATGTCCACTTTACGATCGAGGTGGCAGAGGCATGAAAGAACTCACCTGTATCGGCTGCCCGCGCGGCTGCACCTTGAAAATCGAACGCGACGGCGACGGCTGGTCCGTCACCGGCAACACCTGCCCCCGCGGCCGGGAGTTTGCCGTTTCGGAGATGACCGCGCCCAGGCGCACCATCTGCTCAACCGTGCGCACGGCCTTCCCGGACGCGCCGGTGCTGCCGGTGCGCGTGTCGGCCGACATTCCGAAAGACCGCATCTTCGATGTCATGGACGCGCTCAAAACCGTCACCGTATCCGAGCGTATCGGCCGCGGCGATGTCGTGATCCCGGACGTGCTCGGTCTCGGCGTGGATGTCATCGCCACGAGCAGCCTCCTCAGGCACAGACCCGAATGAATATTTTGTATCGAGAGCAAAAATAAATCTTAGGAGGGAATCATCTTGAGCAAACCGCTGGTGCTGACGTGCGACATCGGCACACAGAGCGCACGCGCCCTGCTCGTCGACCCGGACGGCCGGATCGTAGACGTCGTGCAGAGCAAGTATGCCGAGCCCTACTTCTCCAAAGAGCCCGGCTGGGCCGAGCAGAAGCCGAACTTCTACTTCGACCGCCTGTGCGAATGCTGCCGCGAGCTGTGTGCGCGCAGCAATGCCCTGCTGCCGGACGTGATCGCCATGACGATCACCGTCATCCGCGACACGGTCGTGTGTCTGGACGCGAACAACGAGCCCCTGCGCGACATCATTCTCTGGCTGGATAAGCGCACCGTTGACCCGAACGGCGCCATGCCTGTCAAAAACATGATGCTCTTCAAGGTCGCCGGCATGGAGCCGACGGCGAAGGTAGTCTACGCCGCCTCCGTCGGCAACTGGATCATGCGCCACGAGCCGGAGATCTGGGCCAGGACCGCCAAATACGTCATGCTGCCCACGTACCTGAACTACAAGCTCACGGGCAACCTCATCGACTCGGCCTCGAACCAGATCGGCCACATCCCGTTCGACTACAAAAACCGCCGCTGGATGAAGCCCGGCAGCCTCACGCGCTGCTTCTGCGACGTGCCGAACGAAAAGCTGTGTGACCTCGTGCCCTCCGGCACGGTCATCGGCACGGTCACGGACGAGGTCTGTGCCCTGACCGGCATCCCCGCCGGCCTGCCGCTGATCTCGACCGGCTCGGACAAGGGCTGCGAGACGCTCGGCCTCGCCGTCGTCGATTCCGACAAGGCGTCCATCTCGCTGGGCACGACGGCTACCATCCAGTTCAGCACGACCGAGTACGTCGAGCCGCAGCAGTTTCTGCCCGCCTACCCCGGCGTGCTCAACGACCACTACAATCCCGAGATCGAGATCTACCGCGGTCTGTGGCTGCTGTCGTGGTTCGTCAAGGAATTCGGCACGGCCGACGCCATCGATGCCAAGGAAAAAGGCATGGCGCCCGAGGCCCTGCTCGACGAGCGCATCCGCGACCTGCCCGCCGGCAGCGACGGTCTGCTCCTGCAGCCGTACTGGACGGCCGGCATCCTGCACCCGGACTCGCTCGGCGCGGTCATCGGCTTTTCCGACTACCACACGCGCTACCACTTCTACCGCGCCATCATCGAGGGCCTGTGCCTGGAGCTGTACATGGCGCTGCGCATCATGGAGGACCGCTCGGGCCTGACCATTCACGAGATCCGCATCGGCGGCGGCGGCGCAAAGAGCGACGTGGTCTGCCAGATCGCGGCGGACGTGTTCGGCCTGCCGGTCGTGCGCTCGCAGACGCACGAGGCGTGCTCCATCGGTTCGTCCATGGTCGCGTTCGTGGCCAAGGGCGTGTTCGCCGATTTCGACGCCGCGGCCAAAGCCATGGTCCACGTCAAGGATACGTTCCAGCCAAACGAGCGGAATCACGAGGTATATAACGACATTTACGAGCAGGCCTACCGCAAGATCTACCCGCGCCTGCGCCCGATCTATCAGAAACTGATCCAAGTCAAGAGGAGGATTGCACAATGAGCAACAAACCGTACAAAGGATTCGAGCCGAAATGGCTGCTCACCCCCGCGCCGGCGGACAGCTACCGCTCCATCTTCCGCTGGGGCGACCCGAACTTCTTCAAATACCCGAAGGAGTCTCTGTACACGCTCATGAAAGAGAAGTTCCAGATGACGGACGACGATTTCAAGGCATATTCCGACGACACCGGCTTTGACCCCGTGGAGCTGCCCGATCACCCGGTGCAGCTCGCGGCCGAGCACATCGAGGCGCTCAAAAAGATCGTCGGCGAGCAGAATGTCTCCACCACGGACTACGACCGTCTGAGCGTGGCCTACGGCGCCACGGCCTACGACCTGCTGCGTCTGCGCCACAAGCGCATCGACAGCGTGCCCGACGTCGTGCTCTACCCCGAGACGACCGAGCAGGTCGAGCAGATCGTGGCCTACTCCACCGAGCACCACATCCCGCTGTACGTCTACGGCGGCGGCAGCAGCGTCACCCGCGGCGTCGAGCCGGTCAAGGGCGGCATCTCGCTGGATATGCGCCGCAACTTCAACAAGGTCATCAGCTTCAACGAGATCGACCAGACCATCACCGTGCAGGCCGGCATGTCCGGCCCGGATCTGGAAAAGACGCTCCAGAGCGCGCCGGAGCTCTTCGGCGCCAAGCGGCAGTACACCTGCGGCCACTTCCCGCAGTCGTTCGAGTATTCGAGCGTCGGCGGCTGGACCGTCACGCGCGGCGCCGGCCAGAACAGCACGTACTACGGCACCATCGCCGACATCGTGCTCAGCCAGAAGTACGCCACGCCCATCGGCACGATCCAGACCAGCCACTACTCCCGCGAGGCCACCGGCCCGAACCTGAACCAGATCATGATGGGCTCCGAGGGCACGTTCGGCGTGCTGACGGAGGTCACGCTGCGCATCTTCCGCTGGATGCCGGAAAACCGCAAGCGCTTCTCCTACATCTTCAAGACGTGGGACACCGCCATGAAGGCCGCGCGCGAGATGATGCAGTGCGAGTGCGGCTACTCGTCCGTGTTCCGTCTGTCCGACCCGGAGGAGACCAACCTCATGCTCAAGCTCTATAACGTCGACGAGACACCGCTGCAGCCGCTGCTCGACAAGTTCGGCTACAAGGACATGGAGCGCTGCCTCTTCCTCGGCTTTACCGACGGCGAGAAGGGCTACAGCCGCAACGTCGCGCGCAACATTGCAAAGATCGCGCTCCGTCACGGCGGCATGCCGCTGACCGGCTACGTCACCCGCAGCTGGGAGAAGGGCCGCTTCAACGACCCCTACCTGCGCGACACGCTCATGGACTTCGGCATCACGACCGACACCCTCGAGTGCACGGTCAACTGGTCGAACATGGAGCAGGTGCACGCCGACGTGCGCAAGATCTGCCACGCGCTGCCGAACACCGTCGTCACGACGCACATGTCGCACTGCTATCCGCAGGGTGCGAACCTGTATTTCATCTTCCTCACCCGCATGCAGGATGAGGACGCCTTCAAAGCCTACCACACCACGATTCTCGACGCGATCCAGCGCTCCGGCGCGGCCGTGAGCCACCACCACGGCATCGGCAAGATGTTCGCGCCCTGGCTCGAGGGCTACATCGGCGAGAAGGAGTACGGCGTGTTCCGCGTGCTCAAGGACTACTTTGACCCCGACTATAACATGAATCCGGGCGGCACGATCGGCCTGGACCTCAAGCCGGAGGAAAAGAAGTTCCTGCGCGAGTACACCGACTATCTCGAGCAGCCGAAATTCGACTGAGTTTTTGTCATCACCCGGCAGCGGTTTGGATGCCCGCCGCCGGATCACCGGCCAAGTGCCAATGCTGCTGCGTAGATCGTTTGTGCAGCAGGGGGGAGAACCGGGGCGGCCCGCCGCCCCAAGGGATGGAGCAGCCCGGCAGATACCTGCCGGGCTGCTTTTTCGCGGCGGCACGCAAAAACCGCCGCTCATGTTGAGCGGCGGCCAGACTGTCAAGGGACCTCGTAGAGTTTGCGCCTGCGGGCGCAAAGAAAGTCCAATCATTTTCTTCGGCGACATGTGCGGCGAAGAAAATACTTCTCAGGCTGCAAGTGTGGAATTTGTGCGCCGGCGGCGCACAAATTATGCGCGCAGCAGACTGCAGCCCCTTTGTCAAAAAGTAATACTTTTTGACAGCCTCAAGGGCTTACTTTTTCTCGCGGGTCAGACGGCGCGTGAGCTCCTCAACGAGCCCGTCGATCAGCTCCTGATGGTTGGCCAGGTTCAGCTCGGCCTCGCGCACGATCGTGTAGCCGAACACGTCGTCGTCCATGATCTTGGCATACGACAGCAGCTCCGCCTGCATACAGCGGATGGCCGCCATGCTCAGATGCACGGCCGCGAGCGCGCTGCACGCGGTCAGGTCGTCGCCCTTGTCCACGACCTCCTTCATGAGCTCGATGCAGCGGCACATGATGTACACGATCTCGTTCGGAATGTCGCTCGCAACGCGCAGCGCGCTGTCGAGATCGGTGCGCGTGACGTTCTCCTCGACTCTGCGCCGGTCAAGCGGCTCGCGCGCGCGCAGCTCCTCGTCGATCTGAAAGACCATGTAGTCGGTCATCTGGCGCAGCTCCTCGGCCGTTTTCTGCAGCGACGCATCGTCCGAGCGCAGCGCGCGCACGGCCAGCGACCCCATCGCCGCCGCCAGCGCCGCCACGATCAGCGCCGCCACGAAGGGGGCGAACAGGGACAGCAGGGGAGGCCCCAGCTTGGCCACCAGCACCACCGCCGCTGCTGCCAGCACCAGGCGGATGATCAGCCGCAGCCACAACTGCCCCCGCTCCTGCCAGGACAGCTGTTCTCTCTCCACAACGACCACTCCTTCACAGTATCACATCGATACCTTCAGTTTTCCATAGCATAGTCCAGCCTATCACAAAAAGGATGAATAATATGTAAATCCCGGGGATCTCTTCCCCGCTTTCTTTCCTCCTCCCGCCCCGCCCGGGCCGGGAGGACAAAATAAGGCGCGCCGCAGGACCCGGGTCCCGCGGCGCGGCCAGTTTTATTTCTTCCGGTAGATGAGTCCCACCAGATTGGGTCCGGCGTTGATGGCGATAACGCC
>OODJ01002849.1_pt1 | contig 11007 bp, 8 predicted proteins | sample 1671611 | NCBI WGS metagenome assembly OODJ01 (sample SAMN06348174, study PRJEB24527) | human gut metagenome | biome: human gut; feature: ankylosing spondylitis patient; material: feces | host: Homo sapiens | place: China | collected 2015-10 | reverse complement strand
CCCCCCCAAAGTGGGTCAGAAACGTTGTGAGGTGCTTCGGGCCCGCTTTGTTTGGCCTGAATGAGTGATAGGAGTCACTCGTTCGGGCCTTTTTTGTATTTTCTGAAACGGCAGGTTTTCTGCGCATAAACCCGTACCTTAAGAAAGACGCAAGCGCAGAGGTTAAGAATGGCAGGCAATCAATAAAACCATGCCACCCAGGAGACCCATTGTGAAGTTTTTGGTTTCAGCGCTCGCCGCTGCCGGCGCCGCACTCACCCTGCTGCCTTCCGCCCAAGCCGCGGACTCGCAGCTTCTGACGGCTCTTTCGACCTGCCGTGCAACGTATTTTGATGCGATCGCCAAAGATAAGAATATTCCCGAGTCGCTCAAGATCCGCGACGGCAGCCGTGCTTATCTAAAGGTGGAAAAGCAGCCGCTTGACGTCGTGATGTTCGAGAAGCCCTTTAAGGACTCGGGCCTCACGGTGACGGGCTACGTCTTCAATGATGAAATCATCCGCTACGTCGGTGTTCCGGATATGCACACGCATTTCTGGGGGCTGATCGTCAAAGAAGACTGGAAGAGCGTAGTTGATAAGCTCAAGGGCATCGATTGGGAAGCCGTCGACTCTCGACATATGTCTGCGCACGCGAACCGCATGCTGCGCAAGAACGATGAAAAGGAATGGAAGGCCTATACGCACCCGCAGAACTACGAATATCCGGATCTCGGCGCGTCGGAACGCGCCTTCCATGTGCAGCCTTATGAAAACCAGACGATGGTTTTCTGCGGCATGCTCTCGGCCGGTGCGCCTGAAGAGGCGATCATCGCTGACGTGCGTCCGGATTTGCTCTACGGCGAACAGAAGGTGCCTATCCGTGAAGAGCAGATCGTGAAGGATTCGGAAAAGGCCAAGGCTAAGACGCCGATTGAACCTGGTGCTCAGATGCCTGCCAACCATCCGAAGATCGACATGGAGAATCTCCCTGCCGGTCATCCGAAAATTGACGGTAAGCAGGAACTTCCCGCCGGCCATCCGGATATCTCCGGCGCTCAGAAGCCCGCAGCGAAGTAATTTCAGCTGACGCAAGAAAGAAAAATTCGCTCGCAGAAATGTCCCCCAGAAGGTGAGATCACTTTCTGGGGATTTTTTGGGGTCCTCTTTTGGCCTGTCGCCGTTTTCACATCCGTCGAAAGCTTCGGCGGCCTCTCGGCTGAGAATGCTTGGCTTTACTCACCTTGCCGGCAAAGTGAGCCTTTCAAAGGCCCAGGGATCGGAAACTTCCTGACTCTTGGCATCAAAACGCATGGCTCTGCGAGTATCGAGTGAGAAAGGTGTCCAGGGTGCGCAGCCGGTTTTCGCGAATGTCAGCCAGGCGCTGTGCATTGCCTGTGCAAGAGCTTGCGGCGGCCTCTCTCCGATGGTCCGCACCGCTCGAGGAGCGGACAGGTTTTGGAAGACAAACGGAACATCCACGGTGTGGGCGGCGCCGAGCGATGCGCCGGATTTGCCTTTGACCGGACTTTCCCAGGCAAAGTCGTACGTCCAGACTTGAGCGCCGCCTGCGGCGAGTGATTCTGCGAGCTTCACGCAAGGCATACGGAAAATCAGATCACTCTGAATCTGCGCAAAACAATCCCCCCAGGTTTTTCCTCGATTAACTCGTGCATAAGCTTCGAGCGCCGTTTCTGGCCGATTGGCACCGGCGATGAGAGCGGCGGCTGAAGCACGGTTCTTTTTAGCAATCGCACCGTTTGGGACGATTTAGTACCGCCACTCCGAAGACGTGGACCCTACGATGAAGGCCATTTTTCGGGCAGCTCCTTTTCGCAGTGCGTCGACAGGCAGTTCCGGGATGACGTCCTGATCTATCCAGCCTTTGAAAAGCGAGACATTGCCGTCAGTGAATTTGGCCCATTCTGGATCTGCAGCCAGGCGTCCGGCAATTTTGGGCAAGTCAGATAGTTTTTCGAACGGCACTTTGGCAAGCGATTCACGCGTGGGTTCTGCTCCAAGACCTTGAGCAACGAACTCTGCGGCCCGATCGGCCTGTGCGTCGGAGCGCCATTGGGCAACTGCTGAGGGGCTCTGAATGATTGCCCCGCGAAGGAGTCCTTGCGCATAGGGGGATGCGACAACGTCAACCAGGTGCGTGCCGCCGGCAGACTGGCCGAATGCCGTGACGGACTGAGGGTCGCCGCCGAATGCCGCGATATTGTCCTTCACCCAGCGCAGTCCCATGATGATGTCGCGTACGCCCAGATTCGAGTCGCCGCCGCGGATTTTAAGGAACCCGTCAATGTTCACGCGATAGGCGAGCGTAACCAGAATGCAGCCGTGGGCAGCAAAATGCGTTCCGTCAAATCGCTCATCGTTTTGTGCACAGCGAATGGAACCGCCCCCAGGCACCCAAACCATGACGGGAAATCGGCTCCGCGGAGTGGCGTCGCGCGGAACCCAGATATTGAGGCAGAGCGGACCGTCGCCGCCGATCATGGCGCCGTTGGGTCCGGGCTGAAGCGGAAGAGCTCCGTGTTTAACGCAGTCGAGCGTATCGGCAATCCGTTCCATGGGCTGCGGGGCAAGAAAGCGCCGCACAGGCTCATACGGATTTTTCATGAACGGAATGCCAAGATAAACCTGAATGCCGGTATCGGGCTGTCGTACTCCGCGGAAGCGTCCGGCAGGTGCATCTGCGCTGGGACGGTCATCAGAATGAATATTTCGCTCATAGACTGCACAGCCCGGAAGGAGCGCTAGGGACGAAAGAAGCGGCAGACTCGCAAGTGCGGAGTTTTCAAGGAATCGACGGCGTTGCATGGCGTGAAAAGCAAGTTGACTCGATAGCACCGTGCGGTTTGCCGCGGTTAATTTCTCCCGTTGCAGAGCAGAGCAGAGTGCATTTGGCCAACAATAGACCTTAGGTTAAAAAAGCTTGGCGATCATTTGTATATCGGTTTCAGAATGCTGTTCCATTATTGGAAACACCTTTACGTGCGTAAGTTGATGCCGCTCACGAAGCGCTTAGTCTTTCTGTCGCTTGTTTTTTTGACGCTTTTACGTTTCCCCGATATCGATGCTGCTGCTGCGGATTCAATTCTTTCTGACCGTGTCGACGCTGTTTCCGGCGATCCGACAGCATCGTCCTCTGGGACGAAGGTGCGGTTGGGACTTCTTGATTTCGAATTTGAATCCTCTTATCTCAGCCGTGTGGAGGATATCCAGGCCACTGTGCTGAAGCATTTACAGGCTTCAACGCCTGGGATTGTGATTGAACCGCGTTATTACAAAACCAAAGATCTCGCAGAGGCTGTTCGCAAGGGAGAAGTGGAATTTTTTCTCGGTAGTTCGGGCTTCTTTGTTGAAATGCGGCCTTATGGCGTACGAGATATCGGAACGATTGTATCGTCGAGTTTCCCCGATCCTAATCAGTGTGTTGCTGGTGTGATCTTCGTGAGGAATTCACGTACGGATCTGCAGACGATTACAGACCTCGAGCACCGAACGGCTTCGGCCACGGATCCTCGAAATTTCATGACATATCAGATTGGCATGGGTGAGATTGCCAAAGCTGGATACGATCCGGATAGTTTTTTCCGTCGAACGATCTTCACCGACAGTGAGCCGCAGAAAGTAGTGGAGAATGTATTGTCCGGCAAGGCGGACGTCGGTTTTCTTCGTGCATGCATGCTCGAAGCAATGGAGCGGCGCAACCCGCAGTGGCTGGGAAAGCTGCGCGTGATTAATGAGCGTACTGGTCCCCGTGCTGAACGTTTAGGGTGCCGTTATTCCACCGACATGTATCCCGGTTGGACCTTTGCGGTGACGCCTCACACGCCGCCCATTCTGACCCGCCACGTAGCGACGGCACTGCTGTCGCTGGACCCGAAAAGTACGCCGTCGGGTTTTGAGGTTTCCTTTGCAACCGACTATGCGCGCGTCAATGATCTCTTAAAGACACTCAGAATTGGGCCCTATGCCTATTTGCGCGAATGGACGCTCAGAGGCTTTCTTAAAGTCTCCTGGCCGTTTTTGATGCTCGCTGCAGCACTTGCGTTTGCGTGGATCCTGCATTGGCTGCGGCTTGAAACGTTGGTCCGTCAGCGTACTGCCGAACTGGAGAAAGCATGGGATCGCGAGCGGATTGCCGAAGTACAGGCAAGAAAGGCCGCCGACAAGCTCGATCGTATGCACTGCGTCTCGGTTGTCGGAGAGCTGTCGTCTATTTTTGCGCATGAGCTTGGACAGCCGCTTTCAGTCATGCGATATCTCACGAGAAGTCTCGGAGTGCTCATGAAGAAGCCCGATCCGGATCGAAAACTCGTAGAGGAATGTGTCGGCGGTCTGCAGAAACAAATTACTCATGCCGCAGAGATCCTTGAGCGGGTAAGAAAGTACGCCAAACAGGGGGCAAAACGGGGGCAAAATATTGATCTCACGGCAGTCGTGCGTGATGCTTTGAGTGAACTTGAAGAGTCGCGCCGACTCACTCATGCGGCAGGGTTGGATGCCCCGGATCCCGTTATGATTCAGGGCGATCCGGTTGAGCTTCGGATACTCGTTCGCAACCTTCTCAAGAATGCGGACGAGGCGCTTTGCGCAATGCCCGACGATGAGCGTGAGTCGCTTTTGCTCCGCCTTTCCCGTCTAGGGATCGCCCCAATACGCATCACCGTGAAGCGGATTGCTGCGCAGGAACGTGCAGAGCTCAGTGTTGAAAATTCTGGTTCAGTTCTTTCTTCAGAGGCGCTTTCGCGGCTAACTGAATCTGGGCGATCCGAAAAGGAAAATGGTCTGGGTTTGGGACTTCTCATCTGTCGCTCAATCGTTGAGAGACACTTGGCAAAGCTGAGCTTTGAGGCCATTGCTGCAGAAGCGGGCGGAGGACTGAAGGTATGTGTTTCCTTTGCCGTTGTGGATATGACACATCAGATACATCACCATTCGGAGAACCAGAAAAATGACGCAGTCGCTCCCTGATGCAGCCGAACAGGTAGCTGCCGCAGAAAAAGAATCCGCTCTCGTGCGGATCATTGATGATGAAATCGATGTGCGTGAGGCACTTGCTTTAATGCTGCGTATTGAAGGGTGGACGGCAAAAACTTATCCGAACGCACGAGCCTTTCTCATTGAGGATGACGTCAGGCGTCCCGGGTGTCTTGTTCTTGACGTGCGTATGCCTCTGATGACGGGACTCGAACTCCAGAACGAAATGCTTCGTCGAGGTCTGATGCTGCCCACCATCTTTCTGACGGGGCATGCCGATATTGATGTGGCGGTTTCGAGTCTCAAGCGGGGAGCGGTCGACTTTCTTATTAAACCCGTGAACGATGAAATACTTCTGGAGTCTATCGCTGCAGCTGTTCATTGTGATTTTCTGCGCCGTGCGGGTGTCGCCGGCGGAGAAGGCGTGCGTGAAAGGCTGAGACTTCTTTCGGCACGCGAACTCGACGTACTGGGATATTTTCTTAATGGCGAGACCGATGAGCAGGTCGCAGATAAGCTTTCGCTTTCTGAACGTACGGTTGAGGGACATCGAGCCCGGATATACCGCAAATTCGGTATTCACACTGCTAAAGAGCTCGCCCTGCTGATGCCTGATATCAAGGCGGTTTGGCAGAGGTGAGCACTTCGGCACGGGACACTGACCGAAGTCATCTTACGTGCGTAAGGCTGCGGGCAAAAATGCGGACGGATCAAAGATAACAGGCAGGCTTTAGCCTCCGCGTCATGTTTTTTTGAGAGGACCGCTATGAACGAAAAAACCATCTCCCGCCGCAGTCTCTTGAAGCTTGCTTCTGCTTCCACTGTAACTGCCGCTGCCGTGCTCCCGAGCGCAGCTCGTGCAGCTCAAGCCGTTCAGTGGGACGAAACTTATGAAATCATTGTTGTCGGTGCCGGCGGAGCTGGCATGGCCGCCGCTGTCAAGGCTGCACAAAAAGGCGCCAAGCACGTTGTGGTGCTTGAGAAGCTGAATTTCCCTGGCGGCAATACACTCATCTCTCAAGGTTTCATCAACGCGGCCGACCCGGTTCGCCAGCCGAAGCAAGGTATCAAGGATTCTTGGCAGCACCATGCAGAGCAGACGCTTGAAGCCGGCGACTTCCGCGGGCAGAAAGATCGCGTGGACGTGCTTTGCCGCAATGCGTATCCGACGATCGAGTGGCTCGAGAGTCTTGGCATGCAATTTAAGCCCAAGGTGATTCAGATTTTTGGTGCGCTCTATCCGCGTTCGCACGTTCCGGCGCTGCCTAAGGGACAAGGCTACGGGACGGTGCTTTCCAAGGCCGCAAAGGAGCTCGGCGTAGAAGTGCGCACCGGCATGGGTGTTGAGGAAATTATTCGCGAGAAACCTTTTGAAGGTGATGTGCTTGGTGTGGTCGCAAAGAACGCGAAGGGAGAAATCAAGCGTATTCGTGCTACCCGCGGTGTTGTTCTCGCTGCCGGCGGTTTCAGCGCCAACAAATACCTGCGCGAACTCCATGATCCGCGCGTTGCAGGTCTTGGTACCGACAATCTGCCCGGAGCGACTGGCGAAGTTGCAATGGCAGCCGTCCGGGTGGGTGGTTATCTCGTAGGCATGGATTTCATCCAATCGACGCCGGGTGCTCCGGCAGGCAAGAAGATGAAGCTGCTGCTCAACTTCAACGTCAACGGTTCCATCTATGTTGACAAACGCGGTGCCCGTATTGTTAATGAAGGCGCCCGGCGCGATGTGATTCGTGACGCTGTGCTCGGCACGCCCGAACGCTACGCCTATACGGTCTGCGACAACGAAAACTTCACCTCCTACGATGAAGTAAACCGTGCGGCAATTATGAAGGGCATCGAAGCTGGCGAAGCTTGGACGGCTCCGACAATCCGCGAACTTGCGCAGAAGATGGGCGTCGATCCGGACGGTCTGGAGAAGACGATTAAGCGCTATAACGACGTCTATGTGAAGAACCAAAAAGACGAGGACTTTGGCAAGACTGCAGTTAATCTGACGAAGCGCATCGATCAAGGCCCCTTCTGGGCTTGTTATACCGGCATGACCGTTCACCACACAATGGGCGGTCTCAACACCAACGTCAAGGCGCAGGTACTGGACTGGACGGGATCAGTTATTCCAAGACTCTATGCCGCGGGCGAAATTACCGGCGGCATCCATGGGACAAACCGAGTCGGAGGCAATGCTGTACTCGATTGCTTCGTCTTCGGTCAGATCGCTGGTGAGAATGCTTCCCAAGAGACCATTGCGGCATGAGTTTGACGCATTGAGTCATGCTCATTGAAAGGGAATGGGCGTCAGCCCATTCCTTCCTGTATTGCGTGAAAATTCCGCCGTCAGCTTGCACCTCGCTTTATTTCTGACGTTTGTTGGTCAGAATGGCGCAGGCTGCCGGGCGGGTCAGGCAGTCTTCAGCCCGTTGGGCCGCCTGCTTGGAGCGCTCAAAAAGGTGAAGCACCGGTACGCTTCTCAGTTAAGGAGCATGCTCGGGATGCCGGGTTTTGGCGTTGAGTCCGGCTTAATGAGCGGGCGCTGAAGATTGTGGATGGAGTTATAGAGCCGGTCCATGGAGTCCGGTTCGGCAACGAGGAGCGGGCAGACCTCACCGGCCGGGTGGCGGAAGTGAATGCCTTCAAATTCAAACGAAGCGCGCACCAATTTGGCGAGCTCTTCAGCCGACTGTTCCGTCATGGGGGACGGCAGAGGGATCGGCACGCCGTTGATGAGTTCATCCGGGGCGCTGGGGAGCGCAAAAGCAACGCGTAGCTCCGAATACCCGCGCACCGGATCGGTAAAGGCGCCGAAACTCACAATCAGATCTTCGGGGTTGACATTGGCGTCTAGCGCCGTACGCGTGAAGGCCACCATGACACGCTTGAGGCCTACGACGTAATCGAGCTGACGAACCGTATCGTTGAGAAGGTAGGGTTCAGTGACGGCATAACGCAGCCCGCGTCCGCAGCGGCGGGAAATGAGGACGGAAAATTCTGCGCCCCAAGGCGTATCGAGAATCATGTCGTTTGAGAGCGAGATGTTTTCACCCTTGGGCACCGCAAAGCCGTTAAAGCGGAAAGGCGTCTTCTGCATCGGCTTAGAAGCGTCCTTTTGCTTGACCGTGAAGAGTACGACGCGGAAGCGGGCGGCAATGTCGCTGTCGTCCTCTTCGTCATAGTTGGCCGATACGCCAGGGTAGTCGACTGACGGCGCTGTCGGTACGAAATGAGATTTCGCCGTGGCCATCACTTCGAGAAACCGCTGACTTTCATCGGGATTGGCAATGATCAGGTGATTGAGCGGAATGAGATGCTCATAGATGCGAATCTGAGCATTGGATTCGTCAAAATATTCGCGGTAAAGCAGTTCGCGAAGCTTTTCGCCGTCTTCGGGTTCAAGCAGCTCACTCGCGAGCGGCTGATTTTCCAATCCGTAGGCAAAAAAGCCCGCTGCATAAACGGCGATCGTTGTGCCGTCGCTTTTCGTTTCGGCGACCGCCTGATCTTCCAACTCCGAGAGCGCGGCACTGTCAATCAAGTCGGCGCTTTCGTGGGGGTAGATCTTGCGGATTTCCGCAATCGCCGCGTCGTAGGCATCCAGGAAGGCGTTCGGTTGTTCGGCGAGCATCCTGCGGAAGCGCTTCATGGCAAGCTCCCGGTCGCTGTAGCAGACATTGCGTCCGAGGAACGGGAGAAGCTTAATGAGCTGGGCAACGAGCGGATTGGTGTTGGACATGACGGCGATGGACGCAGCAGACAATGCTGCACAGATAGAACAATGAGAAAAAGGAACCCGCCATTTTAGCGCGGAGGTGAGAGCGGTATTTCTTAAGAACGCAGAGATTTCTGAGACTTTGCAAAAGGAAAAGGGACGCTTGCAATGACAGCAAACGTCCCTCGTAAACCTAATTCACTTTGAGCGGACTAGAACTTATTCCTGCCAATCCGCCTGATAGAAGTCGAAGCTTCCGTCGGGGAGCACGGCAAAGTTTTTGAGCGGCTTGACAGCGCCCGCCGTCATCATTTCGAAAACAAGGGGCGCCCAGGGACTGTCAGCATTGACGGTATCCTGAAGTTCCTTATAAAGCGCGGCGCGCTTTTGCGGATTGGGTTCGGCAGCTGCCTTATCGAAGAGTTCGTCTACCTTCGGATTCTTGTAATAGGAATCATTATTCAAAACCGGCGGCGCACTGCGGCTGTCGAGCAACGGACGCAGACCCCAGTCGGGCTCCGCGGCAGAGTTGGTCCAGCCGATCAGATAGAGTTGATGCTGACTGTCGGCCGGTTTCTGGGCGCTGTAAATGAGCGAGCGCTGGCCGGCTTCAAGTGCGCGGGTCTCGACATGGATGCCGACTTGAGCGAGTTGCTGCTGCAGGAACTGCAGCGTTTTGAGCGTCTTGCCGTCGTTGTAGGCCGACCAGAGCGTCGCATGGAAGCCCTCCGGGAAGCCCGCTTCCTTCAGAAGTTCGCGAGCAGCCTTGGGGTCATACGGGAAGGGGCCGTAGTTGACAGCGCCCTCAATCTGCGGGGGCAGATAGCCGGTGGACGGCACCGCAAGGCCGTTATAGGCCACCTTGATAAGTGCATTGCGGTTGATGGCAAGACTGATGGCCTTGCGTACGCGCACGTCGTTAAAGGGCTTCTTCGTCTCGTTCATGGAGATGTAGCGGGTCACTACCGAAGGCGTCTTTTGAATGGAAAGCTTGTCGTCGGCTTCGAGTGCCTTCACTTGTTCCGCCGGCACGGGCCAGATGAATTGCGCTTCACCGGTGCGAAGCATCATGGCGCGGGTGAAGTTTTCAGCAACAGGAACCCAGCGAAGACTGTCGAATTTGGGCAGTCCCGCGACGCGGTAGTTGGGGTTCTTTACCACTTCGAGCACTTCGGTGGGTTCAAAGTGCTTGAGTGTGTACGGCCCCGTGCCGCAGGCTTCAAAAGCAAGCGCCTGCTTCGTCTTCGCGCGGGCGAGCAGACTCGGGCAGGCGATTGCAGCTGTGCCGTTGGAGAGCCGTTCAAGGAAAGCCGTCATCGGACTCTTCAAGGTGAAGCGGACGGTGTACTGGTCTGCGGCTTCGATTTTTTCGACAAAATTGAAGAAATTTCGGCGCGTGCGTTTGAGATCCTGACTTGCGCCGAGCTCGAAGCTGAGCTTGACGGCTTCAGCATCCAAGATCGTGCCGTCGTGAAACTTCACGCCCTGCCGGAGCTTAAAGGTATAAATGCGCCCGTCCGGACTGATGTCGACCGATTCTGCGAGCTGCGGCGTCGGCTTGAGATTCTTGTCAAACGTATAAAGGCTCTCATAAAAGGAGCGCGCCGCGGTACGGGAAAGGTTGTCCGTGGCGTCCCACGGATCCATTGTCGTGAAACCAGTGTTGACGGCGATGGTGAGGGTTTCGAGGGGAGCGGCATGAGTGCCGGAGGCTGCGGCGGCGAGCATAACGGCAGCGATGCTGCCGACGAGGCGGGACTCGGCAAAGGCTGAGGAGAGTCGATTCATAAGAATCCTCCGAGAAAAAGCGTGCGTCATTTTCAACATGGATAATCCGGCGGACGATGATTAGGCAGCAGCTCAATGCTGTCCGCAGGCTCTAAGAACGAGCTCGTCATAAAACTTTTCCGGGTGAAGCCCGCAGCGAATTTCTGCGGACGTCTCATCGTTCTTCTTTTTCGAGCATATATTGATTATATCTATGCTTTAATGCAACATAATCAACATCTTCCTCATAGTATTCTTTATAAATGTCTTTGATGCGCTTTTCAACCATTGGAGCACATTCTTTTGTGCCGTACTCATATAATATTTTTAAAACTTTATGTATATATTCTTTTTTCTTCTGTTCGTCTGAATTTTTCCGTATTTTTCGTTCCTGTTTCGATAAAATGCAGGCGATACATCTTGAGTTTGCAATCATAAAAATTCTCCTTTTTTATAAAATGTACTCTCGGAGTCTTTTTGTGCTAGAAAGACTCCGAGAGTACATTAAACAAAAAGATGCTGCACTATATTTTAAAGTGTATTTAAAAAATACTCTAGAGCG
>OODJ01002841.1_pt1 | contig 11043 bp, 12 predicted proteins | sample 1671611 | NCBI WGS metagenome assembly OODJ01 (sample SAMN06348174, study PRJEB24527) | human gut metagenome | biome: human gut; feature: ankylosing spondylitis patient; material: feces | host: Homo sapiens | place: China | collected 2015-10 | reverse complement strand
GCCGTCGGCCGCGACATCGCGAAAGACGAAGAACGTGTGCTCGAGCAGGTCCATCTGCAAGATCGCTTCCTCGACGCTCATGGGCTTGATGGGGAAGCGCTTGCGGCGCACGACCTCGAACGCACCGGCCTCGACCGTGTCGTCCGCGGGGACGTACTCCGGCTGCACCTCGCGCTCAAACGCGCCCTCGCGCAGCTTTTTGGCCAGGCGGGTCTTGTTCTTGCGGATCTGGCGCTCGATCGTCGCCACGGCGGAGTCGACGGAGGCGTACATATCGCTCGTCGTCTCGTGGGCGCGGAAGAACGTGCCGTTGTTCTTGATCGTGATCTCGGCCGTGAAGCGGCCGCGCTCCGTGCTGAAGGTGACGTTTGCCTCGCTTTCGGTGCGGAAGAGCCGGTCGATCTTGCTGACCTTTTTCTCCGCGTACGCACGCAGGGAATCGGACGGGGCCATTTTCTTTTCGATGAACGTGAACTTCATAAAACGCCACTCCTTTCAGGTTTTCCACTCCGGGTCGCCCCGGATCTGTTGACTACAGTGTAACCGGTTTTGCGGCAAAAAGAAAGGGACATTTTGTGAATCTTTTTCCATGACCGCATCGCCGGTCGTCTTGGCGTTGGCCGGGCCTCAGCCCTTCTTGGCCTCTGCCTTGGCGAGGAACTTGTCCGCCATGATGAGAAAGCGCTCGTGCGTGCCCTGACCGATCGGGCCGGCGTCATCCTCCGCCGTGACGCGGAACACGAGGCGGCGGCGGTCGACCTCAACGAGCTCGGCCCTGGCCGTGACGTGCATGCCAACGGGCGTCGCTGCGTCGTGCGACACGTCGAGCTTCGTGCCGACGCTGCTCTGGCCTTCCTCCAGGCCATCGGCAATGGCGTTGCAGGCGGCGTTTTCCATCAGGGCGATCATATACGGCGTGGCGAACACCGGCAGCGCGCCGGAGCCGACCGCGGCCGCGGTATTTTCAGGCGTCACGACGGTCGAAGCAGTGCCGACGGCGCCAACGGAAATGGACATCGGAAATCTCTCCTTTACCTTTATGAGTACCCCCGGCTGACGGCTGGGGGTAAGGGTAGTTTAACATGGATTCCGGAAGAACGCAACCCAAATTGCGCGCCCGCGCCCGGCCCGTGTTAACGTTGTGTCATTCCTTGCAGGACGGTGGGCGCGGTGCTATAATATAAAATTGTCCGATCGGGCCATTTCCGGCCGGGCGCGTCCCGCCGAAGCCATCGGCGGAGATCATTTGGCTTCCGCCATCGCCATTGGCGGAGCAGGGAGGAAAAACAATGAAAAACACCGAAAAAACCATGGACAAGATCGTCGCTCTGTGCAAGAACCGCGGCTTTGTGTACCCCGGCTCCGAGATCTACGGCGGCCTCGCCAACTCCTGGGACTACGGCCCGCTCGGCGTGGAGCTGAAAAACAACGTCAAGCGCGCCTGGTGGCAGAAGTTCGTGCAGGAAAACCCCTACAATGTCGGGCTCGACTCCGCCATCCTCATGAACCCGCAGGGTGGCTTCCGGCCACGTGACGACGTTCAATGACCCGCTCATCGACTGCAAGTCCTGCAAGATGCGCCACCGCGCCGACAAGCTCATCGAGGGCTGGCTGGCCGAGAACCCCATGCCCGACGTGAACGTCGAGGCCATGACCAACGACGAGATGGTCGCCTTCATCCGCGAGCAGAAGATCCCCTGCCCGGGCTGCGGCAAGAGCGACTTTACCGATATCCGCAAATTCAACCTCATGTTCAAGACCCACCAGGGTGTGACCGAGGACACGGCCGCCGAGGTGTATCTGCGCCCCGAGACCGCGCAGGGCATTTTCGTCAACTTCAAGAACATCCAGCGCACGACGCGCCGCAAGATCCCGTTCGGCGTCTGCCAGATCGGCAAGAGCTTCCGCAACGAGATCACGCCGGGCAACTTCATCTTCCGCATCCGCGAGTTCGAGCAGATGGAGCTCGAGTTCTTCTGCGAGCCGGACACTGACCTTGCGTGGTTCGACTACTGGCGCAGCTTCTGCCACGAGTGGCTCAAGGGCCTGAATATGCACGATGAGAACCTCCGCCTGCGCGACCACGAGAAGGAGGAGCTGAGCTTCTACTCCAAGGCCACGACCGACTTTGAGTATCTGTTCCCGTTCGGCTGGGGCGAGCTCTGGGGCGTCGCCGACCGCACGAATTACGACCTGACCCAGCACCAGAAGTTCTCCGGTCAGGACATGGACTATTTCGACCAGGAGAAAAACGAGCACTACATCCCCTACGTCATCGAGCCGTCGCTCGGCGCGGACCGCGTGACGCTCGCCTTCCTGTGCGAGGCGTATGACGAGGAGGTCGTGGACGCGGCCAAGAACGACACCCGCGTCGTCATGCACTTCCACCCGGCGCTCGCGCCGTTCAAGTGCGCGGTGCTGCCGCTGTCGAAAAAGCTCTCCGAGCCCGCGACCGAGCTCTACCACAAGCTGCAAAAGCGCTTCATTGTTAACGGAACGCATGTCAACCTCCACCTCGCAGTGTGCAGCAATCGAGTTAACGGTTGTGCCGCCCTTGATTGTGCCGATTGTGAAAGTGGTTTTCGGATCCTCTGGAACTTTGAAGTCGGCAATTTTTGCCCCTGCACGGCAAATAGCATGGATGGCTGACGGCACATGCCCAAAGTCAGCATAGGAATGTCCGCCCGTGCCATCAACACAGATGCGCCAACGATGCGAACCCGTCGCCCCCTTCAAAATACGGCCGACATCAGTGGAATCGATAGCAATAAAGCCATCAATATGCCGTGATCCGTCAAAAAGCGCCTTGGATCCGCGAATGTCACCGTTGCCTTCTTCACCAACAGTGCCGACGAAAAGCAAGTCACCCTCGGTTTCAATATGGTTGTCCTCATACATACGAAGGATCTGCAGCAATGCGCGCAGTCCAGAACAATTGTCGCCAATGCCTGGTGCATGATAAATGCGGCCTTCCTGACGAACCTTGACGTCAGTTCCCGCAGGGAAAACTGAGTCCATATGAGCGCCAAGCGCGAGCACCGGCCCATTGCCGCGGCCAGGTCGACGGCCAACAACGTTGCCAATCGGATCTATCACAACATCTTTCAAACCGTAAGTGCGCATCAATTCAGCCACACGCCTGGCACGGTTTTCTTCGTGAAAAGTAGGCGCTTCGATTTCACAGAGCTCAATTTGCTCGCGCATTGCACGATCGACGTCGCGCTCGGCTTCAGTAAAAGCGGCCCGAACCTCAGGTTTGGCTGCCAACTTTTCAACAGCGCTCAGAACTTCAGAATTAAGTGGCGGAATTCCTGCCATGGTCTTCTCCTTTTTTACTGTTCCGGCAGGAGTCTGCACACCGGCCGGCAGACTATATAACGCTATTTGGTTTCGGCCGAAATGCGTACGGCAGTGCCGTTGCATTCAACCATTTCACCGCCGCGAAGCTTACGTCCGCGGCGCGTTTCCACCTCGCCGTTGACTTTCACTTCACCGCCCTGAATGCGAACTTTGGCCTCTCCGCCCGTGCCGGCTAAGCCGGCAGCTTTCATGAGAGCGTCAAGTGTGATGTATTCGCCTTTAAGAGCGAATTGAACCTCTTGTTTCATTTGTAATTTCTTTCGTGTTAACAGCATTATGCTGACTTGTAATTATCGCAAATCAGTGCTCCTAGGATCCCAACACTCATAAATCGTGACAGAATGCATGCTCCAAATTAACCCTTAGTTCGCCTGCGGTGGTTCTCCACCCCTTTATTGATCGGATCACCGCCCGCGCGTACGTGAAATGCTTTCCTCCATTGCGATCATCCTCGGCTATCAGGTCGTGGGTGAGCTCATCAGCAGACTTTCTGGTCTTCCTGTGCCTGGTCCTGTGATCGGCATGGTTCTCATGCTGTTGTCTTTCCTGGTGAAAGACAACTTAATCAATAGAGTCCGACCCTCGGCCGGTGTGCTCCTTGCGAATCTGTCGCTTCTTTTTGTGCCGGCAGGCGTAGGCATCATGCGCCACGGACAACGCTTTCTCAATGAAGGCGTAGCAATCATGATTGCGCTTGTCGTCTCCACCGTCATCGCAATGATTGTCACGGCCTACGTGATCATTCTGATGCAGAAATGGCTCAAGCTTTCAGACGAAGATTGACATGATGGATCTCTTTCTTGACGCTTTTGCGCACCTTGAAAAGAACCCGGCCTTCTGGCTCTGCCTGACGCTCTCCTTTTATGTTTTGGGTCAGGTGATTTTCAAGGCGGCCAAATTCAACCCGTTCCTTTCTCCGATCATCATTTCGGTGGTCTGCCTCATCTCCTTCCTTGTGGCAACGGGCGTGCCGTATGAAACCTATTTCTCTGGCGCGAATTTCATTCATTTCCTGCTTGGCCCGGCTACTGTGGCGCTTGCAGTGCCGATTTATGAACAACGCTCAAAACTTGCCCGTCTGTGGCTGCCGCTGCTGACAGGGCTGCTCGCAGGGTGTACCGCCGCGATGGTCAGCGTCATCCTGATCGGCGGGGCGCTCGGCATTTCTTCTGAGACGCTGATGTCTCTCGTCCCGAAATCTGTCACGACGCCGATTGCTATGGGCATTTCCGAATCGCTCGGCGGCCTTCCGGACCTCACCGCTGCTCTCGTTGTGCTCACGGGTATGACCGGCTCCATCATCGGTCGTCCGCTCTTCAAACTGCTGCGCATCAAATCTGAACCCGTTTGCGGATGTGCTTTGGGGCTCTCCGCTCACGGAATGGGCACGGGCGCTGCATTCCAGATCAGCAACCGCGCCGGTGCCTTTGGCGGTCTGGCCATGGGTGTTTCCGGCATCATCAGTGCGTTCCTGGCCCCGCTGTTGGCTTTCCCTGTCATGCAACTCCTCGGCCGCTAACGGTACAACCACCCCGCAAAAAGCCGCAGCGCGTATAGCGCTTGCGGCTTTTTGCTTGCATGAAATGCATTGAATCAACTGATAAACCGTGCGAGCGTCAGCACCATATCCTCTGCTGAATGCGCTGCACTGCGGCCAACCGATTGGCCAAAATACACGGCTTCCAAATCGTTGCGCCCTAGCTCTACAGCTTTTTGCTGTAGAACAGACATCATTCCTGTCGCCGCTGGCCATGGGGGCATGTGCGGAGCGTAATCAGTCAGAGCATCTAAAAGCGGCGAACGGAGCGCCTGCGTCAACCTTCCAGAATAAAGTCTCGTACGCACAAGATGCTGCGGGGCTGCCCACAGTGCAGCGCTTCGGCTGTAAGCACTCGTGTGAGCCTCAACCGTTGTCAGAAATGCGGTTCCGGCCATCACGGCGCTTGCCCCCATAAGCACCGCTCCCAGGGCCTGCTCAGCCGAGCAGAGCCCGCCGGCAGCGATCACCGGAAGTTTGGTAGCCGCCGCAACCGCTGGAATCAGCGAGCTGAGGCCAACCTCAGTGTCATCGGCATCTTCAAAGCTGCTTCTCGGCCCGGCTGCTTCACTACCCTGCACTACGATGGCGTCACAATGTGCGGCACGAAGCACCTTAGCCTCATGCAGCGTTGTGGCAGTTGCGATATTGAAAATGCGGGCATCCCGCAGCGCATCCGCCTCCGGTTCCCGGAGACCGCCGAACGTTGCCACGACAGCTGCGGGATTGAGTTCAAGAACCCGCTCAAAAACCGCTTCAAAGTGTGCGCGGCGCCGCTCTCCCGAAAAATCGTAGATTTCGGCACCGTTTGCACTTGTAGGGTTGGGAAGACCGAGCGACTCAAAAAGCGGCGCCAAACCCTCTGCAAGCATTTTGGCTGCATCAAGCTCCTGCGAATTCAAAGACTTAGCAGGCAATTCCAAATGAATAGCAAAAGGTTTGTTTGTTCGAGCACGTATGGCTGCGACGGTCTTACTCAATTCGTCCGGCGTTCGTCCGGCTGATGAAAGAACGCCCAACCCGCTTCACTCACGGCGGCGACAAGTTCGACTCCCGCCTCAACAGGCATCGGTGCATTCAAAACAGGATGCTCTATGCCGAGCAGCGCCGCAAAATCGCGTGCTCGCTTCTGGCCGGCCGCAAGCACTTCTTGAGCAACATTCACTTCAGTCATTTTTCCATTCTTCCAAACCCGGGAGCACAGGCGCCTTTCGCTAAAATTCTGCCCAACATCAATGTTGAACTTTTTGAATGCCCGCATTCTAAGCGGGACTACCGAGCAAATGTCCAAAGGAAAAGTAGTGGTCGGCCTCTCCGGAGGCGTTGATTCATCCGTCAGCGCCTGGCTCCTCAAAGAGCAGGGTTATGAAGTGATCGGCCTTTTCATGAAAAATTGGGAGGACGATGACGACTCAGAGTACTGCTCTTCGCGTCAGGACTTTATTGATGCGACAAGCGTCGCGGATGTGGTGGGAATCGATATCGAAGCAGTCAACTTCGCCAAGGAATACAAGGACCGCGTTTTCTCAAATTTTCTCGAAGAATATTCTGCCGGCCGGACACCCAATCCAGACATCCTCTGCAACTCTGAAATCAAATTCCGTGCCTTTCTTGATCATGCCATGCGCATGGGGGCTGATTGGATTGCTACCGGACACTATGCCCGCGTACAGCGGCCAGAAGGCGTTGACGGTCCGACGGAACTCCTCCGCGGCATTGATCCTGGCAAAGACCAGAGCTACTTTCTTCATCGGCTAAGTCAGGAACAGATTGCCCGCGTGCTCTTCCCTGTTGGCAATATGTTTAAAACAGACGTGCGGCGAATTGCTGAAGAAATCGGCCTGCCTAACGCCAAGAAAAAAGATTCCACTGGCATCTGTTTTATCGGCGAACGACCGTTTCGTGAATTTTTAAATCGCTATCTTCCCACTCAGCCCGGCCCCATCCGCACGCCTGACGGCAAAGTCGTCGGCGAACATGTTGGGCTAGCCTTTTATACCTTAGGGCAACGAAAGGGCATCGGCGTGGGCGGCCAGCATGATTCAACCGGCGAACCTTGGTTTGTGGCAAAAAAAGATTTGAAAACCAATACGCTCTGGATCTGCCAGGGGCATGATCATCCCTGGCTGCTCTCCCATGAATTGATTTGCGTTCGACCAAGCTGGATCAGCGGACATGCGCCTGAACCGAATACTCCGGTAACCGTGCGTACGCGCTACCGACAGCCTGACGAACCTACCCGACTCGCCGCAGTTGGGGCGCAAGCCTTTACGCTTGACTGTACTGATTCTCCTCAATGGGCTGCTACCCCTGGTCAGAGTGCCGTCCTTTATCAAGGTGACGTATGTCTGGGCGGCGGATTTATTGATGTCGTTGAACGCTGAACTTCTGCGAAGCTAAATCAAACGGGCGGCATTCCGATGAATACTACCCGCTTTATATGTGTTTGCTTGCAGAGCCTAAAACACTTTACGCTTCTTTGCCTGCAGTTTCTGCGCTGCTGCGATCAATGCGGTGAAGCTTGAGATTGGCTTCATGTTCGGCACGTTTCTTCTTGGCAATAAAGTGCCCGATGATGATAACCAGAAGCGCCCCAACAACACAGGCAGGATAGTGTGCCGTGAAGCTGAATTCCGGCCAATGCGTAGCAACATAGCCGTCCGAAACCATCATGCCGCCGGCAATCCAGCCCAAAAGGCCGCCGCCAAAATAAATGATGATTGGGAAGCGATCGAGAAGTTTCAGAATAATCTGGCTGCCGAAAACGATGAATGGCACGGACACAACCAAGCCAAAGATAATGAGCAGTGTTTGATGAGCTTCATGCGCCTGCTGAGCAGCACCGGCAATGGCAATCACATTGTCAAACGACATGACAAAGTCCGCCACGATGATTGTTTTGATAGCTCCCAGCAGTTTTGAACTGCCTTCGATCTTCTCGTGAGAATCAAACTCAGGGATCAAAAGCTTCACACCGATCCAAAGGAGCAGAAGGCCGCCGGCTGCTTTAAGAAATGGCAGATCAAGAAGCATTACCGCGAAAGTGATGAGCACAACCCGAAGTGCGATGGCCCCCGCTGTGCCCCAAAAAATACCCTTGGCACGTTGTTCATGAGGAAGATTTCGGCAGGCCATGGCGATAACGACAGCATTGTCGCCGCCAAGAAGGATGTCGATCATGATGATCTGGCCCACAGCCCCCCAATGCAGGTTGACGAGCAGATCCCAAATGTATTCCACGGTCTTCTTCTCCTAAAGATAGGGTAGTGTTATGAAGCAATCATTCTATATAGCCGCACTTGAAACAAGGTCATCGTCAGACAAAAAATTAGAACTCTCCGTCTGCATTTTCTTCCGGCAGCTCAACCTCACCGCGCAGTACTTTTTGGATAGCCCCCATGCCGAATCCGCGGTAGCTCAAATAACGAATCATCTTTTCGCGCGTTTTCCAGTCTTTGGGAAGTTCACTCCACTTGCGGCACCAAACGCGCCAGCAGCGAAGTTCTTCCGGCTCATCGAGCTGTTCCATCGCTGCCCTCACAGTTGCCTCATCAACGCCGCTTCGCCTTAATTCCGCTTGGAGCTTACGGTCGCCCATGCGCGGAGCAGCCGAACGCACCTTCATTTCCGCGAAACGTTGATCCGATAAAAGCTTCATCTCTTCAAGGCGATCGAGAACGGCTTTCACGTCTTCTTTCGTTTCGCTGTCTTCCAACCCCTTGATCAAACGGCGTTCCAACTCACGACGCGGCTGTTCAACGCGCGAGAGCGAATCCACTGCTCTCGCCATCAAGCTTTTTTTAGCTTTCTTGGGCTTCCCAGCAGATCGAGCTGCCTGCATTTCGGCGAACATGGCCGGATCGGTGCACGTAGACGGATCTATTTCAAGAAGGGTGCCGTCCTCACGGATTCTGGTAAAGCTGGGAACATCTGCAGGATCTCGGATAATCTGCGGTCCATCCGCTTTTGTGCAGGCTTTCACTGATCTGCCTCGGGACTGCGTCATCCGCCCTGGAACCTTTTCGCGCTTCATCTCCTTTGCTTGAGATCTGACACGATTCCCTTTTACAGATGCTTCCGCAAGAAGCATTTCTCCAAAAGGATCTACATCAGGACGTGCATCGAGGTCCGGAAGCTGCACTGCTTCAGGACGATCTGCATCATCGAACCATTGCGGCGTATCTGCAGGCTTTTCACCGAATAATCGAGCAGCTCTATCCGAAGCCGCGTTTTGTATTGGAGCGGGTTCGAATACCGGCTCAAGCCCCATCGAATCCTCTAACTCACCGAAAAGTGAACCAGTTTGAGGCAATGCATCGGCGCTTAACTCACTCGACTCATGTCGTCGCGCCGTTTTCTTGAGCGGATCTTTACTCAACGACGCAGTTTGCGAGGGTTCCAGATCCTCTTCTTCAAAGAGTATTTCCATCGTGCGGCAAAACCCGCACAAGACACGTCATGGTCCAGTGCGGGCTCAAAGTTGGTACTAATGATGAAATTACAGATCAACGTCCGCAGGCGTATCTTCAGGTACGGGCGGCATCACAGGCGCATCACTGTCCTCCGCTTGATCCATATCCGGCATTTCATCGTCAACAGCCGAAATGCTCGAAATATGAACACCCTTGAGTTCTCGGATCTTGCCTTCGATTTCCTTGGCAAGATCCGGATTTTCTGCAAGCAGATCGCGAACCTTTTCCTTGCCTTGGCCGAGGCGACGACCATCATAGGAATACCAAGCACCGGACTTTTCAAGAACCTTCAAATCCGTACCGATATCGATGATTTCACCCAAACGCGAAATCCCTTCGCCATAAAGGATGTCAAATTGCACCTGCTTGAACGGAGGAGCAACCTTGTTCTTCACAACCTTGACTCGGGTTTCGTTGCCGATCACTTCGTCTGCACGCTTAATGGCGCCCACTCGACGAATATCGAGACGCACAGATGAATAGAACTTCAATGCGTTGCCGCCGGTAGTAGTTTCTGGATTGCCGTAGCCGCCAATCTTCATACGAATCTGATTGATGAAGATAACCAAGCACTTTGTACGCGAGACACTGGTCGTAAGCTTGCGCAGCGCCTGAGACATCAGACGAGCCTGCAGCCCCGGAAGTGCATCTCCCATATCACCTTCAATTTCCGAACGCGGCGTAAGTGCAGCAACCGAGTCCACTACGATCAAGTCGATGGAACCCGAACGTACCAGCGCGTCGACAATTTCCAGTGCCTGTTCACCGGCATCTGGCTGAGAGAGAAGCAGTTCCGGCACATTGACGCCAAGACGCTGAGCATACTGAATATCCAGTGCATGTTCGGCATCGACAAAAGCACAGGTGCCGCCGATCTTTTGCATTTCAGCAATCACTTGGAGCGAAAGCGTCGTCTTACCGGAAGACTCTGGGCCATATATTTCAACAATACGGCCGCGCGGCAGTCCACCCACCCCAAGCGCGAGATCAAGACCAAGCGAACCGGTAGAAACGACCTCAATGTTCTGTTGTTCTACGCCGTCGGCCATGCGCATGATCGCACCTTTGCCAAACTGCTTTTCAATGCTCGCAAGCGCGGCGTTCAATGCTTTTTTGCGCTCATCGCCTTCTTTGCGTTCAACGGGATCCTTGCGCGTAGTCTTGGCGGCCATATCCGTGTCTCTTCTTCAAAATGTGGATGTACCTGAACCAGTAAATATCTATCAAATGTAGAATTTTGATCGATTTTTCTGATCAAGATCATTTTTTGCACCTTCTGGCAAATATGATCCATTAGTACATTGATTATTTAGGAAAATTATTATGCAGTTCATCTGCGTTGATGGAACAATAGCATTCATTCACCGCAGATGCAATGGTCTCATTTGTTAGTGGTTACCCTAACATTTCTAATAAATAGGTTCCTATCGGGGCATTGTTTGACAATCATGCTGAACATAAAAATGGGCAACCGTCTCAAATTGAAGCTTGACAAGCTTTAAGGACTCAGGCAAAATCCTTCTCCTCAAACGAACGCTCCAATGCAAATGCCATTGAGCACACCGCAGCGGGTCGTTAGCTCAGCTGGTAGAGCAGCGGACTTTTAATCCGTTGGTCGTGGGTTCGAATCCCGCACGACCCACCAAGAGTGTTCGAAATGAATTTGGGAACGTA